>LNFM01000908.1_pt1 | contig 72981 bp, 66 predicted proteins | sample 596031 | NCBI WGS metagenome assembly LNFM01 (sample SAMN04254537, study PRJNA301005) | activated carbon metagenome | isolation source: dual media filters at the Ann Arbor, Michigan drinking water treatment plant | place: USA: Ann Arbor
CGCGCAGCTTCAAGGGCGACGTGTTTGGCAAACACATGGTGCTGCAGGGGGTGACGCCCGCCCACTTTGCTGCCTGGGTGGGTCTGTGGCAACTACACACCAACCGCCTCTTTGCCCCCGAGGTGGCGCACGACCTGCAGGTGGCAGCCCACGGCATTGCACGCAACCTGTTCAGAGGCTATTTCGGCGGCGAGCCAGCGTTTGCACCGCCGCGGCACGCGCACGACGGCCTCGGCGACACCGGGCCGTGACCCGCAGCCCCGGGAGGGGGCTGCGGCTGCGCGAAGCCTATTTTTTCTTGTCGCCGGGCGTAAAAAACAGTGCCAGGCCCACCGCAATCAGTGCCACCGGCCACCACACGCGCGCCAGTTCCCGCAAGCTGATGCTGATGAGCCCCAGATTGGTCAGTAGAAAAAACACGCCCAGCACGACCAGCACAATCGCCGCGATGTTTCCCTTCATGTGCAACCCCTCTACGTAGTTGTGTATGCGGGCGCGATTATGTCTGGCCGGACAGCCGCGCGCCGAGGTGGTCCACCAGCACGCGTACCTTGGGCGACAAATGCCTGCTGGACGGCCACAGCGCACTGAACTGGCGGCTAGGGCCCATCTCCTGCTCCAGAACACTGACCAGGAGGCCATCGGCGAGGGCCTCACGCACCAGAAAATCGGGCAGGCAGGCAATGCCCAGCCCACGCAGCGTGGCGCCCAGAACCGCTTCGATGTTGTTGCACGCAAGCACGGTGCGCAGATGCGGCTGCGCACCGGCCGCTGCCTCATGCCAGGGCCAGTCGAGCAGCTTGCCCGAGTCCGGGTGGCGAAACCGCACGCAGGCGTGCTGCTCCAGATCGCGAATGGCCACAGGTGTGCCATGGCGTGCAAGGTAGTCGGGGGCAGCGCACAGCAGGAGCCGAAACCTTTGCAATGGGCGAGAGACCAAGCGGGAATCGCGCAGGTCGCCGCTGCGGATGGCCACGTCAATGCCCTCATCGATCAGATCCACCGCACGGTCACTGAAGCTGATGTCCAGCTCCACCTCCGGGTAGCGCGCCAGGAACTCGGGCACCAGGGGAATCAGGAAGTGGTAGCCCACAATGGGAGCGCTCACCCGGAGCCTTCCGCGCGGGACCTCGCGCGACAGGGACAGCATGGCCTGCGCATCATCCAGGTCATCCAGGATGCGTCGGCAGCGCTCGTGAAACAGCTGCCCCTCTGCGGTCAGCTGGATGCGCCGGGTGCTGCGCTGCAAGAGCCGCACGCCCACCTCCTGCTCCAGCCGCGCCACGCTCTTGCCTACGGCAGACGCCGAGACCTCCAGTGCCCTTCCTGCCGCAACGAAGCTGCCAAGTTCCGCCGTTTTGACAAAGGCACACATGCCGCTGAGCTTGTCCATTCGCCCTCACTTCTGTTCTGAGGTCTTCAATTCGAGCGCTTTATTCCGCAATGAAAAGATTAAAAGCCACTTTTTTTGACATTGAGGCAAGTTTATCCTTCGCCGGGTCCCTATTACCCGCCCCATGCCCACACCGCACTTCGTTCATATCGGCACCGACCACCACGGCGCCGCCCACGATTCGCTCGTTCGCCTCGACGCTGAATACCTGGCCTGGGTCCGCAGCGAGTTGGCCAAGCGCTTTCCCACCCTTGCCACCGAGGGGGGCGCACTGCCCCGCCCCGGGGGCGACGCGGACATTCTCAAGGCGCTGTACACCAGCCACCCACCGGGCAATGTGCTGTACCTGATCGAGATCGATGGCGACGCCGCAGGCATGTGCGGGCTGCGCGGCCTGGGCCGCGATACCGCCGAGATCAAGCGCCTGTATGTTCGCCCTGCTTACCGGGGAATGCGACTGGGGTCGTTGGCAATTCGCAGGCTTGTTGCAGATGCCTGCCAGCGGGGCTACGCCCGCGTCTGCCTGGATACCGCCGATTTCATGACCACCGCACACCGCCTGTACGAAGCCCACGGCTTTACCGACTGTGCAGCGTACGAAGGCACCGAGGTGCCCGCTGCCCTGCACAGTCAATGGCGCTTCATGCAGCGCGCCATCACCATGCCCTGCCCATGAAAACGCTCTGTACGCGGCATGCCAGGCGCGCCGGCCTGGCCGCACTGCTGCTCCTGCTGCCCTTGTTGCTGCAGAGCCTGGGCCACCACTGGGTACGTGTCGCAGACACCAGCCTGCTCTACGTGATGCTTGCGCTGGGCCTGAACGTCGTGGTGGGCTATGCAGGTCTGCTCGACCTGGGCTACGTCGCTTTCTATGCCCTTGGCGCATACCTGGCTGCGCTGCTGACCTCGCCCCACCTGACCGAACACTTTGCCTGGATTGCGGAGCTGTTTCCGGACGGGCTTCACACGCCCTGGTGGGTCACCATCCCGCTGGCCGCGGCCCTGGCCGCCATTCTCGGCATGCTGCTGGGTGCGCCGACCCTGAAGCTGCGTGGCGACTACCTGGCGGTGGTGACGCTCGGCTTCGGCGAGATCGTGCGACTGCTCGTCATCAACATGGGTCACCCCGTCAACATCACCCACGGCGCCCAGGGGCTGGGACTGATCGCACCGGTGCGGATTCTGGGGGTGGACCTGGGCCAACCCATGGTGGTGGCAGGCTACGAAATCGCCTCGGTCACGCTTTACTACTACCTGTTCCTGGCGCTCGTCCTGGTCACGGTCGTGGTCTGCCAGCGACTTCAGGATTCCCGCATCGGCCGAGCATGGATGGCCATCCGGGACGATGAAACCGCGGCGCGGTCCATGGGAATCAACACCCGCAATCTCAAGCTGCTGGCTTTTGGCGTCGGGGCCAGTTTCGGCGGCGTCACTGGCGCCATGTTTGCTGCGTTCCAGGGCTTTGTCTCGCCCGAAGCTTTCAGCCTGAACGAATCAGTGCTGATCGTTGCCATGGTGGTATTTGGGGGCATGGGCCACATCCCGGGCGTCATCCTGGGTGCCGTGCTGCTCACGGCGCTCCCCGAAGTGCTGCGCTATCTGGTCGGTCCGTTGCAGACTATGACCGATGGGCAACTGGACGCGGGCGTGATGCGCCCTCTGCTGATTGCGCTGGCGATGATCGCCACCATGCTTTGGCGCTCCAGCGGGCTGTGGCCCGCCCCCGATCGTCCCACGCAGGGGGCCACCCCCGCCACCGGGCCTGACCGTTGATGGAGGGATCAGGTGTCGACAGCGCTGCCCCGGCGCAACGGCCTGAGCAGCTCCGACAAGCCGTTGTGGTCAATCTCATGCATCAGCGCCAGCAACTGGCCCAGCTCGCCCTTGGGAAACCCCTCGCGGGCAAACCAGTTGAGGTGCCGTACGGCATCTGCTGGGTCACCAGGCGCTGCAGCTTTTCAGGATCGATCCCCACGTTCAGCCGCCCGCCCGCTTGACCTTGTGGCCCAGCTTTTGCAGCGCCGCCATGAGGCGCTCCACATGGTCGCCCTGCACCTCGATCACCCCGTCTTTCACCGTACCGCCGCTTCCGCAGGCCGCCTTGAGCTGTTTGCCCAGCTGCTCCAGGGCCTCGCCAGCCAGCGGCACGCCCTTGACCAGCGTCACGGCCTTGCCGCCCCGGCCCTTGGTTTCGCGCGACACCCGCACGATGCCGTCACCCGCAGGCACGGGCCGGGCCTGCTTGCAGGTGCACTGCGCCACCGGTTGGCGGCAGCCGGGGCACATGCGTCCCGCGTCGGTCGAGTACACCAGCCCGCCGAGGTCGGCCAGCGATTTCATCGCGAGCCCCCCACGTCGGTCTGAAGCAAATGGAAGTTCAGCAGGCGCGTGGCCAGCAGCGTTTCGGTCATGAAGCAAAGCAGCGCCAGCAGGAACGAAACCACGCCCGCCAGAAAGCCGCCCACCGCAAACCGGTTGGACGCAAGCCCCGCCGTCTCGCCCAGAAACAGCAGGATGATCGTGATGCCGATGAGAAACGCGCACACTGTGAGCAGCCCGATGCAGCCATTGGCAAGCCGCCCGCGTTTTTGCAGGTCGCCCAGTTCGCGGTAGGCGCGGGCCAGCGTTTCGGGGTCGGTGTGGGTACGGGCCCGGTCCTCGACCACGCGTGCCCGGTCGATGATCCGTGCAAGGCGCCCCGCCACTGCGCCGATCATTCCCGAAACCGCCGTCAGCAGGAACACGGGTGCAACGGCCAGCTGGATGCCGTGGGTGATCACGGATGAATCAAAGTTGAAAGCCATGGGTGCAGTGCCTGTCGCGCCGGAAATCACAGTGGGGGGGAGGCACCGATTATCTGCGCGTGCCGCCTGGGCTGCACCTCGGCGGCATGCCGGCGGCCGAGTGCAGCGACAATGGGCCCTTGTACCGCCCGCCCTGATGGGGTGCGGCGCCTGCCTTCTGCGCAGCGCGCGGCGTGCCCCGTCTCCGTTTTCACTGCTGCGCCTGTGCGCGCCACACCCATGCCTTTTGCCGCCCTCGGTCTGTCTCCTGCCCTTGTTCACGCTGCCAGCCAGGCGGGCTTCATGGCGCCCACGCCCATTCAGTCTGAGGCCATTCCCGCCATCCTTGCAGGTGCTGATTTGCTGGGCGCGGCGCAGACGGGCTCTGGCAAGACGGCAGCCTTTGCACTGCCGCTGCTGCAGCAGCTGCAGCTGAGCGCCACCGGCGGGCCGCGCCGCGTGCGCGCCCTGGTGCTGGTGCCCACGCGCGATCTGGCCGCCCAGGTGGGCGAGGTCCTGCGCAGCCTGGGCCAGCACCTGCAGCAACCATTGAAGGTGGCCATCGTCTTTGGCGGCGTGTCCATCAACCCGCAGATGATGGGCCTGCGCGGCGGCGCCGACATCGTGGTGGCCACCCCCGGCCGCCTGCTCGATCTGGTGGAGCACAACGCCCTGCGGCTGGGCGCCGTGGCGCACCTGGTGCTGGACGAAGCCGACCGCCTGCTCGACCTGGGCTTTGCCGAGGAACTGCAGCGCGTGCTGGCCCTGCTGCCCGCAAAGCGGCAAAACCTGTTCTTCTCGGCCACATTCCCTGAAGCCGTGCAGGCGCTGGCCGACAGCCTGCTGCGCAACCCCGTGCGCGTGGAGGTACCGCACACGCCCGGCAACGAGCCCGCCATCGAACAGCGCGCCATCGCCGTGGACGCCAGCCGGCGCACGCAGCTGCTGCGCCACCTGATCCAGGAGCACGGCTGGTCGCGCGTGCTGGTGTTTGTGGCCACGCAGTACGCGGCCGAGCATGTGGCTGAAAAGCTGTACAAGGCGGGCATCTTTGCCTCGCCCTTCCACGGCGGCCTGAGCCAGGGCGCGCGCAACCAGGTGCTGCAGGAGTTCAAGGACGAGCGCTGGCAGGTGGTGGTGACCACCGACCTGGCCGCGCGCGGCATCGACATTGCGCAACTGCCGGCGGTGGTCAACTACGACCTGCCCCGCTCAGCGGTGGACTACGTGCACCGCATCGGCCGCACGGGCCGGGCGGGCGAAAGCGGCATGGCCGTGAGCTTTGTCACGCCGGAAGCCCAGGCGCACTTTCGCCTGATCGAAAAGCGCCAGCATCTCGCCCTGCCGCTGGAACAGCTGCCGGGGTTTGAGCCGGCAGATGCCGCGCCGCCGCCATCCGCCACCGACCCGCAGGGCACCGGTGGCGTCAAGGGCCGCAGGCCCAGCAAGAAGGACAAGCTGCGTGCAGCGCAGGCCGCAGCGGGCGACGCCAATGGGTGTGGTGCCGCGGGCAACCTGGTGACGCCAGCGACCGGCAGCAAAACCTCCCGCTGATCAGAAGCGCGGGCGCCACACGGGAGCTGCGGCGGTACCGGGTGATTCAGGCGATCTCCTCGTCGCCGAGGTCGGCGGCATCACCCGCAGCAGCATCACGCTCGCCAGCCGGCCGCGGCTGGCGCTTGCCCGGCTTGGCCAGGATCTCTACATACAGCTGCGTGCCGCCTTCGGCCGCCACCGCATTGATCAGGCCGGTCAGCTGTGCCAGGTGGGCCACCTGGGCATCCTCGCGGGTGCTGCCGAAACGGCAGTCAAAATCCCAGAAGTCGGCGCCTTCGGGCAGGTCGCGGCGGCGTTCGCGGCGGATGTATTTGCGGATTTCGTTCTTGACGGCGTCCAGGATGCGGTCAGGATTCTTGCCTTCGATGCGCAGGGGGAAAATTTTTCTCATGGGCGATGGTACCGCCCGGCGCAAATATCCTTTTAACGAAGAAAGCCCCGGTGCCACAATGCCGCACCACTTTCAGGTTTTCCCCACCCGAATGCACCCCGACCTGGCCCTGTTGCAGCGTCTCCCCGCGGCGGTACTCATCACGCAGGATGGTGCCATCCGCTACGCCAACCCGTCGAGCGTGGCCCTGCTGGAAGCCGATAGCGCGCAGGCGCTGATCGGCCGCCCCTCGGCCGACTTCGTGCACCCGCTGGACAAGCCGCGCTCCACCAAACGCATCCAGGAAGTGGTGGGGCCCGAACAGGCAGGACGCCCCAACCGGGCGGCAGAGTTCCGCATCTGCACCACGCGGGGCCATCTGCGCATGGTGCTGATCTCCAGCGTGGGCATCGAATGGGATGGCGCCCCAGCAGTGATGATGTGCGGCATGGACATGACGCATCAGAGCGAAATCCAGGACCAGCTGCGCGAGAGCGAGCAGAACTTCCGGCGTCTGTTCAACAGCATGCAGGACGTGTACTACCGTACCGATGCCCAAGGCGTGGTGCAGCTCGTGGGCCCGGGCGTGCGCCGCGTGCTCGGGTACGAACCCCACGAGATCGAAGGCCGCACGGCCGAGTCGTACTACCCGCACAGCTCAGACCGCGACGCGTTCAAGGCCGCCATCCTTGAAAAGGGCGAAGTCTCGGACTTCCCCGGCCAGATGGTGCGGCGCGATGGCGCGGTGATCGACATTTCCATCAGCAGCCACGCGCTTTACGACCAGGCGGGCAACTTTGCGGGCGTCGAGGGCGTATACCGCGATGTGACGCAGCGCAAGAACCTTGAGCGCGAGCTGCAGCGCCTGGCCACCACCGACATGCTCACCGGCATCGCCAACAGGCGGGCTTTTCTCGAAAGCGCCGAGGCGGCGTACGCGCGATGCCTGAGCCAGAACACGCCGTTTGTGCTGCTCATGCTCGATATGGACCACTTCAAGTCGGTCAACGACCGGTTCGGGCACCTCGAAGGCGACCGCACGCTGGCGGCGTTTGTCCACGCGGTCCGGGGTCAGCTGCGCGAAGGCGACCTGCTCGGGCGCCTGGGCGGCGAAGAGTTTGGCGCCTTGCTCCCCGGCACCGACGTGCACGGTGGCACCGAAGTGGCGGCGCGCATCCTGCAGGCCGTTCGCGGCCTCCAACTGGCCGACCTGCTGGGCACCCGCTATAGCATCACCGTGAGCGTGGGCCTGGGCACCGCCCACCCCGGCGACCGCAGCCTGCGCGACACCATGGACCGGGTGGACCAGGCCCTGTACACCGCCAAGCGCCGCGGCCGCGACCAGCTGGCGTTGTTCGAGCCGCTGTAGCGCACCAGCGATTGCACGCGCCGGCTCATCGCTGCGCGGTACACCCGACTGCTTCGCGCGTCCTGCCCCACCCTTCCACCGCCTTTACAGCCGGGTGCAGCAGGGTCCTGTGCAAACACCGGGCAGCAAGGCCGTGCTACGCAGCGCAATGGACCACGGGATTCAGAACGCCGCCCTTGGCGCAGCGATGGGGCGCATTTCTGCGCAGCAAACCGCCCAGCCCGCAGAGCCACATGGCGCGGCAATGCATGAAGCGGCCTACGGTACCAGCGGCAGCCAGCGATCACCCGAAGTGGAAGGCGGCAGTGTCTGCAGGTTCGCCAGAACCCGGTGGCCTCGCGCTGCCAGAGGCAGCGCAGCAGAGGTGGCAAATGCCGCTGCAGTGGCCGCCGGCAGCAGCGACCGCGCTGGCTCCCCTTGCGCCGGGGCATGCCCAAGAGCAGAAGGCCCCGATACCAGAGCATTGTCGGAAAGGCGAAACTGCTCCACCGTGGCGAGCAGGCTTCTGGCCTGCTGTGTCAGCCCGCTGGAAGTGCCTGAGCTCTCGTCCACCAGCGCGGCGTTTTGCTGTGTGGCTGCATCCAGATGCCGCACAGCCTCTCCGATCTGCGCCATGCCCCGGGCCTGCTCCTGGCCGGCCTCCTTGATGGCACCAATGAGCGAGACCACCTGCTGGACATGGTCCACCGTGTTGGCCACGCGCTCGCCTGCCTTGCCCACCAGCAGGGCTCCGCGCTCTACGCCCAGAACGCTGGCCGAGATCAGTCGGCGGATTTCACGCGCAGCCGTGCCGCTGCGTTGCGAGAGCACGCGCACCTCGTTCGCCACTACCGCGAATCCGCGCCCCTGATCGCCCGCGCGAGCCGCTTCCACCGCAGCATTGAGGGCAAGCAGGTTGGTCTGGAAGGCGATGTCATCAATCACCTTGATGATGTCGGTGACCTTTTGCGACTGCGCCCGGATGTCCTGCATGGTGGCAATCACCTCATGCATCGCGCTGCCACCTTCGTTTGCAACACAGCTGGCCCGCTCCGCAAGGTCTGCAGCGCGCAGGGCGTTGTCGGTGTTTTGCGCGACGGTGATGGTCAGCTGCTCCATCGACGCCGCCGTTTCCTGCAGGCTGGAAGCCTGCACCTCGGTACGGCGGGCAAGCTCCTGTGTGCTGCCCGCCATGGCTGCAGCTTCGTGAGCAACGGTTTCGGTGCTTGTGCGCACCTGTGCAATCACGCGCACCAGCTGCTGGTTCATGTCGCGCAGCGCGCCAAGCAGTTCCGCGGTCTCGTCGGTACCATGCACCTGGATGCGCGCACTGAGGTCGCCGCGCGCCACCGTACGCGCCAGCGTGACGGCACGCCGCAGCGGCACCGATATCGACCGGGTGATGACCCAGGCCATGGCGGCACCCGCCAGCAGTGCGGCGCCCGCTGCGCCCAGCATCCACCACAGGATGCTCTGGCTCAGCGCCTGCGCTGCAGCAAACTCGGCTGCGGCGACATTCACCTGCAGGGATATCAGCTGGTCGATGGCAGCCTGCACCCGCGGTGCCGCGGGCCGGATCCGCGTGAGGTAAAGCTCGGAACCGTCGTCGTACCTGCCCGCCACCAGCGCAGTCGATGCGGGCACCAGCCCGCCGGCCAGGTAGGCGTCGTTTTCGTCCGCAAATGCCTTCGCCAGCGCCTGCTCCTGCGCGCCCAGCGTTCGCGATGTGTAGGTTCCCCACAGTTTCCGGATGTGCTCAACGTTGGCGGTCAGCGCCGCGTGGCTTGCCTGCAGGTTCGCGGTGCCCGGGTCCATGAGCATGTCCATCACCAGCACGCGGTTTCGCTGCGTCAGGTCACCCAGCTCGGCGAGCACGCCCATGGGCACGGTGCGGTCGCTGTAGAGCGTTTCGCTGCGCTCGGCCAGCCGGGCGGCCCCCGAAATGGCCCCTGCGGCCAGCGCAGAGATCAGCAGCAAAAGCACTGCAAACGCGAACGCGAGGCGGGTGCCGATTTTCATTTTCTGGAGCATGTGACGGTCTTTGTGAGATTTTTGTCAGTTGCCTGCCCGGGTATTCGGGTGGAATACAGCCAGTGACTTGCGTCACGCTACGAGTTTCAGGTGACAACACTGTGACGCAGGCGAATGACCTCGGAGAACACGGGCTGTGTTACCGCGCCTGTTACAGAATTGATAAAGTGCCTGCCGTTGCGTTTCCCCGGACTATCCACCGGAGCACGACGCACAGCATCACTGAATAAAAACTGACAGGCCCGTCATTTGTATTTCAAGCCCATGAATATTTTCCGCTGCCTTTTTTGGGTACCACTCATGCTTTCGCAGGCAGTATCTGCGCACGCCGAAACGGCCACAGGCGCAGGATCTTCTGCAGCCGCACCCATTTATCGCGGCTGGGCCAAGGCTTATTCGCAGGCAGTGGGCCATGCGGTGGAATACGAATCCATCGGCTCCAGTGCAGGCATGAAAAAAATCCAGCAACAGGCCGTAGGCTTTGGTGCCACAGACGTTTACCCCTCCGAAAAGGACCTGGCAGAGCACGGCCTGCTTGCCCTTCCGGTGGCAATCACCGGCATCGCGCCGGTCGTGAACCTGCCCAAGATGCAGGGGGTACCCCTGCGAATGACGGGCGATGTGCTGAGCCGGATCTTCATGGGGGAGATCACCCGCTGGAATGCGCGTGAAATCGTTGCGCTGAATACCGACATTGCACTGCCCGACCTGCCCATCAAGGTCGTGGTGCGTGCAGACGGATCGGGAACCACCTATAACTTTGCCGATTATCTCGGCAAGGTCGATCCAAAATGGAAATCTGCCTACGGCGCCAAAACAAGTCTTTCGTGGCCCGCAGGGTTCATGGCGGTCAAAGGCAGCGAGGGGGTGGCCAAGGGCGTGCGCGAAACGGCTGGTTCGATCGGATATGTCGATTATGGATATGTCACAGAGTACGGACTTGTACCGGTCCAGATGAGAAATGCCGACGGTGTTTATGTCAAGCCATCCATCGATGCTTTCCGTTCTGCGCTTTCCAACAGCGAATGGGCCGCATCAGGCAGTTTCAACACCACACTGACCCAGCGGCCCGGAAAATCGTCCTGGCCCATCACCATGGGCACGTTTGTCGTGTTCCCCAAGGTGGCACGCAACCCGGAGCAAACGGCGTCGGCACTCCGGTTCGTGATCTGGTCGTTCCTGAACGGCGACAGCCTTGTGCAGGAAAACAATTTCGTGCGACTGCCAGACCGCGTGCAGGCGTCAGCCTTCAAGCAGATCACCGCGGTGCGCGATCCGCAGGGGAAAACGCTGGGGATGGGGCTGTTGTCATCCATCCACCCCCCGAGCCCCTGAAGTGCACTGGAATGGCGAGCGGTACCCGGCACGGCGGTCGGGCACCGCTGCACGCGGCAAAATGCCCTGCATGAACGCCCCTCGCTTTCCCAGCGGCCCCACACCACATGCCGACACGCCGCAAGCGCCGCGCAGGCCTGCGGCCACCGCCAACCACACCGAGCAACACCGGACACCCCACAAGGACGAGATCGCGCTGCTGGAGCCGTTCGACCGGCTCGGGCTGGACCGTATCACCCTGGTGACGACCGCAGCGGAGGCCGACCGTGCCTGTGCTGCGATCGCAGGCGCCCCCGCGTGGGGCTTCGACACCGAATCCAAACCGACATTCGTGCGCGATGAAGTCTCTGACGGCCCGCACATCGTGCAGCTGGCCGCGCTGGAGCACGCCTGGGTGTTTCAGCTGCATGAGCCCGACTGCCGCGCGCGCGTCGCAGAACTGCTGGCGCTGCGGGGTGTGACCAAGGCCGGCTTTGGCCTTGGTGACGACACCAAACGCATCCAGCGCAAGCTGGGTGTGCAGCCGGCGGACGTGCTGGAACTGAACACGGTGTTTCGCCAGCGCGGCTACCGCAAGGACATGGGCGTCAAGGGCGCGGTGGCCGTGCTGTTCAACCGGCGCTTCATCAAGTCGAAGAAAGCCGCGACCTCGAACTGGGCAAACCCCAGGCTGACAGAAGCGCAGCTGGTCTATGCCGCCAACGATGCATGGGCGGCCTTGCGGGTCTTTCACGCGCTGGGGAGCCCCGCTGCGGAACGCTAAGCCCTGCACATCCCCAAACGCTATTAAATATATAGCACCCAAGCATTATTTATAAAGGGCCTCAGGCCATTTTGGCCTGATTTTCTGCCTGCAGGGCCTTACAGGCGCGCCGCCAGCCGGGCTGCCTGGTCGATGGCGCGCTTGGCGTCCAGCTCTCCTGCCTCCAGGGCACCGCCGATCCGGTGCGGCTTGCGTCCGGCGGCTTCCAGGTCCTGCGCCAGGCTGAAGAGCGGTACCTGTCCGGCGCAGAGCACGACGGTGTCGCACTCGATCCACGTCGGGTCCTCGCGCTTGTCGCCGTACGACACCAGCAGTCCCTCGTCGCCGATGCGCTCGTAGTTCACGCCGCTCACCATCTGCACATCCTTCATCTTGAGCGTGGTGCGATGGATCCACCCGGTGGTCTTGCCCAGGCCAGCGCCCAGCTTGCCCTTCTTGCGCTGCAGCAGCGTCACCTGGCGTGCCGGGGGGGTGGCGCGGGGGCCGCTGGCCGCCAGGCCACCACGGGCCTCGGCAGGGTCGGTGATGCCCCACTCGGCCTTCCAGGCGGTCAGGTCCAGGGTGGTGGACGGGTGGTCGCCGTGGGTGAGGAACTCGGCCACATCAAACCCGATGCCGCCGGCGCCGATGATGGCCACACGCTCGCCCACAGGCTTGCCATGCCGGAGCACATCGATGTAGCTCAGCACCTTGGGATGGTCCTGGCCAGGGATCTTCGGGTCACGCGGCTCCACGCCCGTGGCAATCAGCACCTCGTCGTAGTCCGTCAGGTCGGCGGCCTGCACACGCCGGTTCAGGTGCAGCTGCACGCCCGTGTCTTCCACGCGGTGGGCCAGGTAGCGCAGCATCTCGTGGAATTCTTCCTTGCCCGGGATGACCTTGGCCATGTTGAGCTGGCCACCGATGGCGGCTGCAGCATCGAACAGGTGCACCTCGTGCCCGCGCTCGGCCGCCACAGTGGCAGCGGTCAGGCCCGCAGGCCCGGCACCCACCACGGCAATGCGCTTTTTCGATGCGGGCGTGGCGAGGGGCTGATAGACCAGCTCGGTCTCGTGGCAGGCGCGCGGATTCACCAGGCAGCTGCTGGTCTTGTTCTGAAACACATGGTCCAGGCAGGCCTGGTTGCAGGCAATGCAGGTGTTGATGCGATCTGCCCTGCCCTGCGCAGCCTTCTTGACGAATGCCGCGTCAGCCAGCAGTGGCCGGGCCATCGACACCATGTCGGCGCAGCCGTCGGCCAGCACCTGCTCCGCCACCTCGGGCGTGTTGATGCGGTTGGATGTGACCAGCGGCGTGGTGATGCCCGCGGCCACAAACTCGGCCTTCATCTTTTGCGTGACCCAGGCAAACGCGGCCCGCGGCACGCTGGTGGCGATGGTGGGCACCCGGGCCTCGTGCCAGCCGATGCCGGTGTTGACGATGTTGGCCCCGCCCGTGGCCACGGCCTTGCCCAGGGTGACGATCTCGTCCCAGGCGCTGCCGCCGGGCACCAGGTCGATCATCGACAAGCGGTAGATGATGATGAAGTCCGGCCCCACAGCCTCACGCATGCGACCGATGATCTCCACCGGCAGACGCATGCGGTGGCTGTAGTCGCCACCCCATTCGTCCTTGCGCAGGTTGGTGGTTTGCGACAGGAACTGGTTGATAAAGTACCCCTCGGATCCCATCACCTCCACGCCGTCATAGCCGGCCTCGCGCGCCTTCGCGGCGCAGTTCACGAACGCACGGATCTGGCGTTCCACCCCGCGGGCCGACAGCGCAAACGGCGTGAACGGCGAGATGGGCGACTGCAGCCGGGAAGGGGCCACGGCCAGCGGGTGGTAGGCATAGCGGCCGGTGTGCAGGATTTGCAGCGCGATCTTGCCGCCCGCGCCATGCACCGCATCGGTCACCACCCGGTGGCGCCGGGCAGCGCCCGAGGTGGCCAGCGTGCCTGCAAACGGCTTGGCCCAGCCCGCAATGTTGGGCGCGAAGCCACCGGTGACGATCAGGCCCACATCGCCCTCGGCGCGCTCGCGAAAGTAGGCGGCCATGCGCGTGAGGTCGCGGCCATCTTCCAGCCCCGTATGCATGGAACCCATGAGGACCCGGTTCTTCAGGGTGGTGAAGCCCAGATCCAGCGGCGCCAGCAGGTGCGGATACAAGGCAGCGCCAGGAACGGGCGCGGTGGAAACGGAAGGTGCAGGCGCAGCGGTAGCAAAGGAGTGCATGGCGTCTCGTGAGAGGTAGAAGGTTTTTCTAGAACTTTATTCTAGAATGACATCCCATGGCAAGCCGCATCACCCCTCCCCCCTCCGCCGTCCCCGCCGAAGCTGCTGCCGTCGACCGGCGCCAGGACATCCTGAACGCAGCCCTGGCCTGCGCAGCCGAAGGTGGGGTAGACGCGGTCAGCATCGACGGCGTGCGCGCGCGCTGCGGAGCCAGCGTCGGCAGCATCTACCACCACTTTGGCAACCGTGACGGCATCCTGGCCGCGCTGTTCCTGGATGTCTTTCATGACCAGTCCCGCAGCGTTCAGGCGCAGCTCGACAAGGCACGCAGTGCACGCGCAGGCGTGCGAGCGCTGGTCACGGGGTATCTGGACTGGGTGGTGGCACAACCGGAACGAGCGCGGTTTCTGTTTCAGGCCCGGGGCGCCGTGGCGGCGGGCCCGCGCAACGCCGATCTGGCGGAGGCAGCACGCCGGCGCAACCAGGCGCTGGTGTTGTGGTTCGAGCCGCACCGGGCCTCCGGCATGCTGCGCGACCTGCCCTGCGAGCTGATGCCTTCGCTGGTGATGGGCCCGGTGCAAAGCTATTGCCGTGCCTGGCTGTCCGACCGCTCAGGCCAGGGCGCGCTGCCCTCACCTGCCACCTACCGGGCCGAGCTGGCCGATGCGGCGTGGCGGGTAGTGCAGGCCTGACAGCGCCCAGCGCAGACCCGCCGAGGGAACACCACCCGGGGAGCACTGCCGGCTCCAGGGGCTACGCTACGGCAAGCACCGCGTCAAAAGATGGCTGATCGCGGCCGCGTTGGCGGCGCCAGCCCGGCTCAATAGTGCGGGGGCAGTTCGTCGCGCAGGTTTCGCGCGCCGCCTGAGCCCGCTTCAGGCGCCTGCTTGCGCAGTTCGATCACTTCGTGGGTGAGCCGGTCTATCAATTGCTGTTGCTGGTAGATCGTCAGGTTGAGCTGGTCCAGCAGGTCTTCCGTGAAACTGGCCTTGATCTCCAGGGCTTCGAGGCGGCGCAGGGTGTCTTCGGGTGTGGTGTTGGGCATGGTCAGTTGGGCAGGGGTACCACGTGGAGTTCGCTGGGGTGGTCCAGCAACCACTCGGTCAGCGCCACGGTACAGCGGATTTCTTCATGAAGCGGCAGGTCCCTGCCCACGACGAAGCGCAGCAGGACGTAGCCCGTGCGCCCGTCGCGCTCGATCCGGCGAAACGCGTCGCCCCAGGAACGGGCAGCGTATTGAAAGCGCGATGCATAGCCCTCCTGCCGGTCAGGCGGCCAGCAGGCAATGCGCGCCCCAGGACCGCCGTGCACCCAGCGCCGCGCATCCTGCGGGTCGGTGTACAGCTCCACCTGGTAGGCCGTTGCCTGGGTGCGCCGCAGCGCAATGCCGGAGATGACACGCGTGTCGTCCACGTTGGGTACCGTGCGCGAAAACACCGGCTCAAACGGCTGCCCTTGCACACGGAGCATCCGCTGGTTGGCGGCCTCCAGCGCAGCGGTGCGGCGCGCGTAGCTGGCGGCCACGCAGTCGGGCGTTTCGCAGCGGTTTCGCTCGCGCAACCAGCGCAACTGGGCGCGGCGCAGCGCTGCCAGGGCCGCGTCATCGTCGGGCTTGGACTGGGCAGTGAGGTAGACCTGGCCCAGCCTCTGGTCAGCCAGCGCCAGCTCGGGGGTGGTGCAGATCCACTGCTCCACTGCCTTGCTGGCTCGCTGGCAGTCGAACGCAGGGGTTGGGACAGCGTGCGTCTGCTCAGGCTGGGCTTGCGCGGCCAGGCTGAACAGCAGAGTGCACACCAGTGCAGCAAGGCGATGGGTCAACGCGCCGTTCACATCGCCTGGCCCAGGCGCGCCACGCCTTCACGGATCCGGTCCACATCGGCCGTCGCAAACGACAGGCGGAACGTGGCGTGGTCTGGGTGGGCGCAGAAGAACGGCGTCCCGGGCACAAAGGCCACGCCCTTTTCGATGGCACGCTTGGCCAGCACATTGCCGTCGGCCACCTTGCCGCCTGCGCCCGTCAGGCGCGCCCACACAAACAGGCCGCCCTGAGGCTGCACAAAATCGACGGCGTCGCCCAGCTCGCTGCGCAACGCATCGCCCATGGCCTGGGCACGCTCGGCGTACACCTTGCGCACATTGGCCAGCGTGGCGGGCATGCGGCCGGCCTTGAGGTACTGCGCGGCCGTGGCCTGGGCAAAGGTGCTGGTGTGTGCATCGCTGAACTGCTTGCACATGGTGGCCTTGGCCAGCAGCTCGGCCGGGGCAATCATCCAGCCCACACGCAGGCCGGGCGAGAGCACCTTGCTCAAGCTGCCGCAGTGCACCAGCAGCTCGCGGCTGCCGGGCACAGTGGCCGACAGGGCCAGCAGGCTGGGCGGGGGTGCATCGCCAAAGTACAGGTCGCCATAAGGATCGTCCTCCACCACCAAGGTGTTGTGCCTGACCGCCATCTCCAGCACGGCCTTGCGGCGCTCCAGGCTCAGCATGGCGCCGCTGGGGTTGCCGAAGGTGGGGATCAGGTACACAAACTTGGGCTTGTGCTCGGCGATGAGCTTTTCCAGTTCGTCGGTCTTGACGCCGTTGCCGTCGATGGGGGCGCTGATCAGCTCGGCGCCATACAGGCGGAAACACTGGATGGTCGCCAGGAAGGTCGGGCCTTCCACGATCACCTTGTCACCCGGAGAAATCAGCGTCTTGCCCAGCAGGTCCAGCGCCTGCTGGCTGCCGGTGGTGACGATGAGGTTGTCGGCGGCCACGTCCTGGGCGCCCTTGCTGGCCATGAAGGCGGCCAGTTGCTCGCGCAGCGGGTTGTAGCCTTCGGTGGCACCGTACTGCAATGCTGCGCCGGGTTCTTCGGTCAGGGCCGCATTGCTGGCAGCCCGGATGCCTTCCACGTCGAACATGGCACTGTCAGGGAAGCCGCCTGCAAAGCTGATGATGCCGGGCTTGCCCAGAAGCTTGAACAGTTCGCGGATGGCAGAGGTTTCTACGTTGTTGAGGCGATCGGCAAATTGCATGGCAAGGGCGTTGTGGAAGGTTGGACGAATCCGCCATTGTCGCCAATCGGCAAGCAGTTTTCCTGCGGCTTACACTGCGCACGCCTGCGGCACAGCCACCGTTACACCACCCACGACCGCCTCATGACCGCCACGATCCGCAACCTGCCCCGCATGCGCCTGGCGTTCATGCGCCACACCGGCCCCTACGGTCACCCGGGCCTGACCCAGCTATGGGAGCGGTTCGGTGCCTGGTGCGATGCCAATCGGCTGAGCCAGCCCCGCCCTCGCTACTACGGCTTCAGCCACGACAACCCCGCCTGTACCCCCGCTGCCCAGTGCCGGTACGACGCGTGCGTGCAGATCGGCGTGGGCTTGCGTACCGGCCCCGACGTGCAGGTGATGGACTTTGACGGCGGGGACTATGCGTGCGTGCGCTTCACGGGGACCGGCGCCGACATGCCCGGCGCCTGGGCTGCGCTGGCCACCCCGGGGCAGCTGCCCGGTGGATGGCAGCACGATGCCCGCGCCGCACTGGAAATCTACGACGCGGACTTCGCCGTGGAACCTGACACAGGCAGCTTCAGTTGCTGGCTGTGCATGCCGGTGCAGCGCGCGGGCTGATCGCCTGCCGTACCCATGCAACGCCCCCTCCGCATCCCGCCCTACACCGCAACGCCACCATGAAGACAGCCCATATTGAACCCTTCTTCGCCACGCTCAAGGCGGCCAACCCCATGCCCAACACGGAGCTGGAATACACCACCGTGTTCGAGCTGCTGGCCGCCGTGCTGCTGTCCGCGCAGGCCACCGATGTGGGCGTGAACAAGGCCACGCGCCGGCTGTTCCCGGTGGCGGGCACGCCGCAGGCCATCCTGGACCTGGGGCTGGAAGGCCTGGAGGGTTACATCAAGACCATCGGCCTGTACAAGAGCAAGGCGCGGCACCTGCTGGAAACCTGCCGCATCCTGGTGGAGCAGCACGGCGGCGTGGTGCCGCGCACGCGCGAGGCGCTGGAAGCCCTGCCCGGCGTGGGGCGCAAAACGGCGAACGTCGTGCTCAACGTGGCCTTTGGCCAGCCCACCATGGCGGTCGATACCCACATCTTTCGCGTGAGCAACCGCACCGGCCTGGCGCCGGGCAAGAACCCGCTGGCGGTGGAGATGCAGCTGATGAAGCGGGTGCCCCCGCTCTACGCGGTAGATTCGCACCACTGGCTCATCCTGCATGGCCGCTACGTGTGCCAGGCGCGCAAGCCGCGGTGCTGGGAGTGCGCGGTCAGCGTCTATTGCGACTACCGTCCCAAGACACCCAAGCCACACGAGTGAGCCAGGCAGCCAGCCACAGGCGGCGGCGGCCGATGAACGGAACGCCGTAAGACCACGCTGCGCCCCGGCCTTCGCGCGCGCTTGCAATCCGCCTGCGGTCGATATACTGGAACTGATACGCCATGCCCGTCCTCGACCCCCGAACCCTGATTGCCATGGCTGGCGTCATGTCGCTGCTCATGGCACTGGTGCTGGGCCTGATGCGCCGGTCCTACCCGCCGAGCATCCGCGGCCTGGGAATGTGGGCCATGGCACCGCTGCTGTGGGTGCTCTCCACGGCGCTGTTCTCGGCACGCGGCATGGTGCATGACATGCTCGGCATCGTTGGCGCCAACTCGCTGCTGCTGATGGGAGCGCTATTCCAGTTGGCAGGAACGCGGCGCTTTCTGGGCCAACCGGTGGCCTGGGTGCCGTGGGCAACATTGTTTGCGTTGACCGTGGGCGCAATGACAGTGCTGACCCTGTCGTATCCCGACTACCTCCTACGCGTGGGCGTGTTTACCGTATCGATCGCCTGCGTCTATGGCTCACTGCTGGTATTCCTGCTCCGGCGGGGGGATCAGAGCTTTCCCATCCGGCTGGTGGAGGCAGTGCTTGTGCTTCACCTGCTGGTGCTGGCGGGCAGGCTCTACACGCTATCGACAGGCCAGGGCGGCAGCGACCTGCTGGACCGCAATGCGATCCAGACGCTCTACATCAGCGCCTACGTGCTCACCACACTGATGCTCCCGCTGGGCAACGTGCTCATGGCCACCGACCGACTGCGCGCCGAGCTGGAGCACCTGGCCACCCATGACCCGCTGTTGCCCGTGCTCAACCGCAGGGCCTTCCTGCAGGCCTGCGAGCACGAGCTGTCGCGGCAGCGGCGCACTGGCAGGCCCCCTGCGCTGATCCTCATGGATCTGGACCATTTCAAGGCCGTCAACGACACCCACGGCCATCAGCATGGCGACGCCGTGCTGCGCCATGTTGTGACTCGTCTGCAGACCGTACTGCGCCGCACCGACGTGCTGGCGCGCTACGGAGGCGAAGAATTTGCGCTGCTGCTGCCCGAGACATCCACAGACGATGCCTGCCTGCTGTCACAACGGCTGCACAACAGCCTCGCCCAGGGCCATCCGCTCGATTGCCGCATGAGCATGGGCGCCACGGCGTGGCGCGGCGAAACAGACAGTCTGGACGCCATGCTCTCGCGGGCCGACGCTGCGCTCTACCGTGCCAAGGCCGCTGGCCGAAACCAGACTTGTACCGACTGAGCTGACAGCCGTTCGCCCGGTCCGACACATCAGCCCTGAGTGGCCACCCCAGCCGACTCAAAGCTCGCCATCTCGCGCAGTAGCGCGCAGGCCGACTGCAGCAGTGGCCACGCCAGCGCGGCGCCCGAACCCTCGCCCAGGCGCAGGCCCAGGTCCAGCAGCGGCTCGGCCTGCATCTGCGCCAGCATCAGGCTATGGCCGCGCTCGCCAGAGCGGTGCGCGAATACGCAGCGCTGCAGCACCGCGGGCGCGATGCGGCTGGCCACCAGCACCGCAGCGCTGGTGATGAAGCCATCCACCACGATGACGCGGCGCTCGGCAGCGGCCTGCAACACAGCGCCCACCAGCGTGGCCACCTCGTAGCCGCCCAGGGCAGCCAGCGCATCGAGCGGGCTGGTAGCGCTGGCATTGGCATCCAGCGCCTGTTGCAGCACCGCGCGCTTGCGCTCGATGCCAGCAGCATCCAGCCCCGTACCTGCGCCCACGCAATCTGCCAGCGGCAGGCCAGACAGGCGCGCCAGCAGCAGCGACGCCACGGACGTGTTCGCAATGCCCATCTCGCCCAGCAGCAGCGCATTGCCCGGAAGGCTGCGCACCACATCCATGCCGTTCGTGATCGCCTCGCTGCACTGGGCAGCAGTCATCGCCGGCCCACTCGATGCATCCGCCGTACCGGGCGCAACCTTGCGCACAAGCAGCTGGGGCTTGCCTGGCACTGCAGCGCGCGGCGCGAACGCCTTGGCCACGCCGCAATCGACCACTGTGAGGGCGAGGCCGTGCTGGCGTGCGAGCACGCTCACCGCGGCACCACCGGCCAGGAAGTTTTCGACCATCTGCCAGGTCACGTCGCTTGGAAAGGCCGACACACCGCGCGCGGCCAGGCCGTGGTCGGCGGCGAAAACAACCATCTGCGGCTGCTGCAGCGCAGGGGTTTCAGTGCCCAGAATCTCACCCAGCGTGAGCGCCAGGGCCTCCAGGCGCCCCAGCGAGCCCAGGGGCTTGGTTTTGTGGTCCAGCTTGTGTTGCAGCGCCTGGGCGAGCGCAGGATGGGCGATGTCGGCAATCAGGGGGAGGCTGGCGGTCATGGTGTATTCAGCTTTCAAGAGGTGTATGGCGCGGCCCGCAGACAGGGGCCGCGCATGGATGGCGGTGTGCTACCGGGCGAGGCCGGTGCCGGGAGGCAGGATCAGGCGATGGCATGGCCGCGCTGCCTCATCAAGACTTCTAGGCGGATATCAGGCCCGCCGGAAATCGCGCTGCGGCGAGGGCGCGGCGAGACACCTCAGCAGGCACGGGTGTGGGCCGAAAATGCCCGCGTCCGTCGCGACGCAAAAAGAGGGTGTGAAAAGAAGGCGCGGAAGAAAGGTGTGGTGTGGGCGTCGCAGGCCTGTGGTGTACAGGCGTGAACGCTGGGCGTGGCTTGCGCCGCCGCGCTGGTATTCATGGCAGTCCCCTGAGCGTGAATAGTGGCAGCGCTGCCCGGCCTTGCAGCGCCAAGAATGGCTCAGGCCGGTCTTCTGGCTTGGAGTCGTCTGCCCTGGCACACCTTCCCGGCCAGTGCGGTGTTTTACGCTGGATGGCACGCATGAAAAGGGTGGATTTTCGGTTCTGGCAAGGCGCAAACCACAGCCATACCAGACGGTATCGCGAGGATTTGCAACGCAGCCAGGGCCGAAAAGATCCCTTTTTATGTGTCAGACAGCGTGAAACACTGCACCAGGCAGCCAGTGGCATTTGTGCGGGGCATCGTCCTTACAGCGTTGGGCACGCGGCGGATTTGCACCGCCTTCCCGATTCTCCCGTTGCCGCGAAGCGGCAACGGGCACCTGAGGCTGCGGATGGTAGCAGCCACATGCGCCCTGTCCATTCAGGCACGTGCTCTCAGTTCGCCAGTACCGAACCGTCTTTCGCGCGATCGCGGGCCAGTGTCTCGGCCTCGGTCTTGCGGCGGAAGAACACCGTAGCGATGCTGGCCGTGATGACGATGAACAGCGAATACAGCACCGGGATCAGCAACACCTGTTGCTGCTGCTCGCCGCTGAAGGTCAGGGTCACGATCAGCACGCCCAGCGGTCCGTTCTGAATGCCAGTCTCAAGCGCGATGGTGCGCGAGCGCCTAGGGTCTTGCCGCACGAGCCGGGCGAATATGTAGCCCACCGCAAAACCGAACACGCCCAGACCAATGGCGCCAAAGTACACAGGCCAAGGCGTGGTAAGCAGCAGCGGCCAGTTGCGCGGCACCCAGGACACGACGAGGAACAAAATGACGACCACCCCCAGCACGCCACCCACCAGTTCCAGTGTTGCGCCCAGATTGGGATTGACCTTTCGCAGCACCATGCCGATGGCGGTGGGCACCAGCAGCACAAACAGCACTTGCGCCACGTTTTCAGGCGGAATCTTCCAGTCGCCCTCAATGCCGATGCTGAACAGGCCCAGCGTCAACGGGACCATGATCACCGCCAGCAAAGTGGAAACGATGGTCATCAGCAGAGACAGCGAAAGAACGCCCTTGCTGAAATAGTTGAAGATGTTGCTGGTGGTCCCACCGGGCAAGCAGGCCATGAGAATCAGGCTCACGGCATAGGCGTACCACTTGCTGTCTTCAGCGCTTGCGTTGGGCAACAGCACCAAATGGGCGATGGTGAAACCCACAATGGGCGTCAGGAGGTAGGTGGTGACCACGCCAATGCCGATGCCCACGGGCTTTCGCAGGGCAATCAGGAAATCCTTCACAGTCAGCGATGCACCCATGCCAAGCATGATGACGATCATCATGATGCCCAGCAGCTTGGTTTCGAATTCGGAAATCATGTGGGAGTACTCTCTGTCAGGGTCAAGGGCGGGGCTCAGGCCCGGCTCAGCTCATCGGCCACGGCCTTGCGCAGGTCCTTGCGCAGCACCTTGCCAACAGGGCTCTTGGGAAGCTCGTCGCGCACCACCACCAGCTTGGGCACCTTGTAGGCCGCCAGGTGCTGCTTGCAGTGGGCGATCACGTCGGCCGGCGTCACTTCCCTGGCGTGGTCCGGGTTTTGCACCACATACGCTCGCACTGCTTCGCCGGTCTTGCTGTCGGGGACGCCAATCACGGCCACCTCCAGCACATGGTCCATGTCGGCGATCACGTCCTCCACCTCGTTGGGGTACACGTTGAAGCCCGACACCAGGATCATGTCCTTCTTGCGGTCCACGATGCGCATGAATCCGCCTTCGTCCATCACGGCCACGTCGCCGGTGGCAAACCATCCGTTGTTCATCACCTTGGCGGTTTCTTCTTCGGCGTTCCAGTAGCCCTTCATCACCTGCGGGCCGCGCACCCAGATCTCGCCCGGTGCGCCAGCTGCCACGTCGTGGCCGTGGTCATCCACCAGGCGCACATCAGTGCCCGGGGCGGGTATCCCGATGCTGCCGTCTCGCGGCGTGCCGGTGAGCGGGTTGAAACTCACTACCGGGGCGGTTTCGGTGAGGCCGTAGCCCTCGGCAATCGGCGTCCTGGTCAGCTCGCGCCAGCGCTGCGCCACCGTGGTGTGCAGCGCGGTGCCGCCCGAGATGGACGCCTTGAGCGTCTTGGGCGGGTAGGCCACGAACCACTCCTCGTTCAGCAGGCCGTTGAACAGGGTGTTGACCCCCGTCATCCAGGTCACCGGGAAGTTTTCCATCGCACGCTGCAGGTTCTGCACCGGCCGCGGGTTGGGAATCAGCACGTTGTGTCCGCCGATGGACAGGAAGCCCAGCAGGTTGGCTGTGAACGCGAAGATGTGATACAGCGGCAGGGCGGTGAGCACGCATTCCTGCCCTGGCGCCATGTGGCTCACGCCCATGGCACGGGTCTGCTGAATGTTGTTGATCAGGTTGTCATGGGTGAGCATCGCGCCCTTGCTCACGCCGGTGGTGCCACCGGTGTACTGCAGCAGCGCCAGGTCGTGGCGGCCCACGCCCTCCCAGTAGCTGCGGGCCGGCGTCTTGGCCAGCGTGGCGCGGCCCTGGGCCAGCGCGTCTTTCAGGCGGATGTGCGGCGCCGTCACCGGCGGCAGCACGCGGTTCCAGTAGCGCTGTACGCCGCGCACGATGGCCCCGGGAATGGCCGGGAAGAACTCCGAGACCGCCGCCAGCACCACCTTCTGGATGCCCGTCTTGGCCAGAACGGCGGGCAGCTTGTCGGCGAACATGTCCACCATCACCAGCACCTGGGCACCGGCGTTGTTGAACTGGTGGATCATTTCCGTCTCGGTGTAGAGCGGGTTGGTGTTCACCAGCACGCAGCCGGCCTTGAACACGCCCAGCGCTGCCACCGGGTAACCCAGGCTGTTGGGCAGCTGCACGGCCACGCGGTCGCCCGCCTTCAGGCCCACCACCGCGCGCAGGTAGCCGGCAAACGCGTCGGACAGCTCGTCCACCTCGGCAAAACTCAGGCGGCCGTTCATGCCGTTGGGCACCACGCAGCTGAAGGCCGCCTTCACCTTGCTTTCGGCCTCCCACTTCCTGCAGCATTCGTGGGCCAGCTCGGCCAGATTGCGGTACGGCATCTCCTGCAGTTCCGGGGCAATGCCCACCTGCTGGTACGACGGGTGCCAGGGCCTTACGGGCAATTCGGTCATGGAGTGCTTCGTGGAAGGGTTAAAAAAACGAACGGTCGTTCGCAATTGGCGGATCGTAGCCACGCCCGTTCCGGATTTCCCGAATCTCGGTTTTACGCAGGGGTTTTTGCGCAGGTGGAGGATGTCCGCGCGGCCCTGCGCGCGCTGCCGGCGGCAGCGGCGAGGGCGCCTAAATCAGAAACCCGAGTGACCACGACCATGGGCGCCGTCGCTGTGCAGACCGGCACGATATTGATGCCTGCTGCCGAAGCGCCCAGAGAAGCCGGGGGTGACCGAATGCTTCATTTTTTATAGCTACCATCGCTTTATTTATAGGATCTAGGAGCCATTCCGGATTCAGATGGAGGCGACGCCCTCGGGCGGGCGCCACTGCGGGAGCCTGCGGCCGGATCACATCTTGTTTGCCAAAAGCGCTGCCATCAAAAGGCGCCATGCACCCGGCGCAAAGCGAAGTGGGGGTGCGGCACCGGCACGGCTTTGCAGCGACGCGGATGCTTGTCCGGATTGACATCCAAAGGAAAGGCTATTACCACCGCGCCACTCGTTGGGGAATCCGGGCGTTCGCACTGACAAACACGGTGCGAACAGCCTCCAATAAGCGTCGCCTTACGCAATAAGCGCGTCCAACACACCCGGTTCGAAGTGGGGGGCAACACCGTTCGCCAGCCCGTCGAACACCGCCTCCAGCGTGGGCGCATCGGCACCAAACAGGGCTTTCATCACAGCAGGGTCTTCCAGCAAGCCGTGCAGATACACGCCCAGCACATTGCCCGCCGCGTTTTGCCACGCAACGCCCTGGATTACCTCGCGCGCCACGTCACCCTTGGCGGCCATGGCCGGGTGCTGCGCTGTCTGGCCGTGGTGGATTTCGTAGCCCTGCACCACCACGCCGGCCAAGGCAGTCCAGGCGCCCTGCACCGCGCCAAATTGCGCCTTGGTGCGCTGCACGGTCTTGGCCACTTCGAACGTGGTGACCAGCGGCAACAGGCCGAGGCCGGGCGCGTTGCCGTCAATGCCTGCGGTGTCGATCAGCGCCTCGCCCAGCATTTGCAGGCCGCCACACACGCCCAGCACCGCACCGCCCTGCCCCGCGTGCGAGGCAACAGCCTGGTCCAGCCCCTGCGCGCGCAGCCAGGCCAGGTCGGCGGCGGTGGACTTGGAGCCGGGCAGCACCACCCAGTCGCTCGCCTTCAGCCCCGCCAGGTCTGCAGGGCTGCGCGCCCACAGCAGGCGCACGCCGGGCACGTTTTTCAGAGGCTGGAATTCGTCGAGGTTGCTGATGCGCGGGTAGGCAATCACAGCCACCGTGGTGTGAACAGCACCCGCCGACAAGGTGCGGTCATCGAACACACCGTCTTCTTCGGGAAGGCCATGGCGCCACTGCATGGGAATGGTGGCCACGGTGGGCACGCCGGTCAAATCCTGCAGCATCTGGGGGGCCGGGGCGAGCAGGCTGGCGTCGCCGCGAAACTTGTTGAGCACGAAGCCGTGGATCAGCGCGCGCTCGTCTTCGGGCAGCAGCGCCCAGGTGCCGTACAGGTGGGCGAAGGCGCCGCCGCGGTCGATGTCGGTCACCAGCAGGCAGCGGGCCCGGGCGTGGCGTGCCACGCGCATGTTGACGATGTCGCTGGCGTGCAGGTTGATCTCTGCGGGTGAGCCGGCGCCTTCGATCACCACCACATCGTTTTCGGCGCGCAGCGCATCGAGTGCGGCAGCGATCTGCGGCCACACCTTTTCGCTGCGGCCGCGCCAGGGCATGGCCGTGAGCTCGGCACTCACCTGCCCCATCAGCACGACCTGGCTGTGCGTGTCGGCCTCGGGCTTGAGCAGCAGCGGGTTCATGCGTACCTCGGGCTCGGCGCGCGCTGCCAGGGCCTGGAAATACTGGGCCGAACCGATCTCCCCGCTGCCTGTTTCGCTGGCCACCACCCGCGCGTTGTTGCTCATGTTCTGCGCCTTGAACGGCGCGACCTTGAGGCCAAGATTGCTGTAGTAGCGGCACAGCGCGGTGGTGAGCCAGCTTTTGCCAGCGCCGCTGGTGGTGCCCAGCACCATCACGCATTGGGCGGGGGATGAACCGGTTCTGGAAGGCTGGGACATGGACGTAAAGAAAAAGGATGGGCTCGTTCAGCGCAGGGGTAGCACCATGCGCTGCATGACATGCGCGAGCGCAGCGGCAGGGTCGGTGCAGCGGCCGGTGTGTACGGGCGATGTCTGGATGATGGCGCTGCGCCGCGCCGTGAGCCAGTGAAACCGAGATCGGTATGGCAGCTGTGCAATGGGCCCGCAGGCTGCATCGCCCGCGCAGATGGACACAATGGCCTCCAGATGCCGGCGCACGGTGTCCACGTCGACACGCGGGTCCAGCGCCAGCAGGCGCGGCTCGTCCAGCGCCACGGCCGCCTGCAGGAACCCGCTGCGCTGGCACGACAGGATCACGCCCGCGTTGATGAACTCTTCGCGCTCCACACGGGGCACCACGCGCACGATGGCGTAGTCGTACACGTCATGCGCGTCCATGCACAGCCTCCTCCAGTGCAACCCGCCAGACAGCACGGCCGGCAATGCGGGCAGTGAAGTAGTCCACGTAGGCTTGACGGTGCGCAGCGGGTGTGGCCAGCGGGCAGTCGGCATGGTCTGCCGCGGCCAGCTGCAAGAATTCATCGGGTACATCTGCCAGCACAGCCTGGAGCACGCCGGGCGCAAGGCGCCCTGCCATCTCCCCATCCACCTCGGCCAGGGCCGTCGCCTGGGCCAGCAGCACGTGTTCGAAGATGGGCGCAAAGGGCTTGGCGGGCTGCGCCACCGTGCCATTCCAGGCATGGTGGAATGTCAGTGCCGCCCCATGGTCGATGAGCCAGGGCTTGCGGTGCCAGACCAGCAAATTGGTGTTCCGCGCAGAACGGTCCACGTTGCCCACCAGCGTATCGAACCACACCAGGCGGGAGGCAAAGTCACTCGTCACCACATCCACCGCCGGATCGAAGTTGAGCGCGCCCGAGAGGTAATCCATGGCCACGTTCAGGCCGGCGCTGGCGCGCACCAGGTCCTGGATTTCGGGGTCGGGCTCAGTCTGGGCCAGGGCCGTGTCAAGCTGGGCCATCACGATCTCGGGCACCGGCAGGCCCAGCGCGCGGGCCATGCCGCCCGCAATGATTTCGGCCATGAGGGCGCGCACGCCCTGCCCTGCGCCGCGGAACTTGAGCACATACAGGCCCAGGTCGTCGCCCTCGACCACGGCAGGCATGGAGCCGCCCTCACGCAGCGGCGTGACGTAGCGGTTGACGGTGATGGTTCGCAATACGTTGCTCCTCAAGGGTGTGCCGGTGCAGCCGGGATGGTGCGCCCACCGCGCAGGGCCAGCCATGCTGTACGGAGTGCATCTTGCGCCTGCGGAGCCAACACCCCCAGACGCACCGAGCCGGGCAAGCCGAACGATGTGCAGTCGCGCAGCTTGATGCCCGCCTGGCGCAGTGCAGCCAGCCGGGCCTGCAGAGTGGGCAGGTCACCGGCACTGTCGGGCTGCGCGCAGAAATAGTTGGCCAGGCTGCCCGAGTGGATGGCCCAGCCCAGGTCGATGCACAGCGCCTGCTGGCGCGACTTCCAGGCGCGCAGGGTCTCAAGGCTATACACCAGCCAGCGCTGCACCACCGGGTCCACCCAGACCTGCAGCAGGGCTACGCCGTGCGAGCCCACTGGCCATGCCGGGGCCAGCGTGTCCAGCACATCCACCCAGCGGTCCATACCGGGCGGTGCGATGGCATAGGCCGCACGCACGCCCGTCATGCCCAGGGCCTTGTTGGGGCTCCATAGCTGCCAGGCATCCACGGGCAGATCGCTGCCGGGCACGCCCGCCCACGCGGCGCGCCCTTCAAGGCGCAGGGGCGCGTACGCGCAGTCGACCACGCGCAGGGGCGGCTGCTCGTGCAGCACTCCGGTCTGCGCATCCAGGGCCTGCGGGGCAGCCCACAGCAGCACTGCAGGGTCAGACAAACCCAGTGGGCTGGAGGGCTCACATGCCCACTGCAGCGGTGCGTGCGGCGGGCCGCCGCGTGGTTGCACCTCCATCCCGCGCGCCAGCGCAGCGCGGGCGTATTCGCCAAAGCCGTGCAGCGGAACCTGCACCGCGCGCGCGCCCTGCTGCGCCGCCAGGGCGGTGATGCGGTGGATGAATTCGCTGGCGCTGGCCGCCAGGACCACGCGCGATGGCGGCACGCCGTGAAACTGACCCAGCGCTTTGCGCAGCGCGGTGTACGCAGGATCGGGGTAATGGCCAGGGTCCGAGGCCTGCACGGCCCGCAGCGCGTCCTCGCACGGGCCCACGGCATTGCGGTTGGTCGAAAAATCGTGCTGCGGCACGCCCGCGGCGTCCGGACCACCATGCACCACGGTCAGCGAGGGCAGCCGGGCGATGGGATCCACGCGACTCGATCGGTTCATGCCAGCACCTTGCCCGCCAGCACCCACACCAGCCCCTGCAACGCAGCCAGCATCGGCAGCAGCGCTGTCAGCCCCCCCTGCGCCACGCGTACTGCACGCCGCATGTCAGTAGCATCGGGCACACGCCCGTGGCTGTGCAACACGTACACGCCGGGCTTTGCCAAGCGCACACCGAGGGCCAGAGCCATGGCCGCCATGGGCCAGCCGCTGTTGGGCGACGGGGTCTTGCCGGCTTCGTGTGCCAGCGGACGAAGCGGCAAGCCGCGGGCGGCCAATGCCAGCAACGCAGCCGTGATGCGTGCCGGCACCCAGGACATCACGTCGTCAGCCCTTGCAGCCCATTTGCCGGCCCATTGCCAGTAGCGCCCGCTGCGCATGCCAGGGTAGCCCCACATGGCATCAGCCGTATTGGCAAAGCGATAGAGCGCGGCGCCTGGCAGGCCGGCCAGCGCAAACCAGAACAGCGGTGCCACCACCGAGTCGTTGAGGTTCTCGGCCAGCGATTCGATGGCCGACTCGCGCACCTCGCCCGCGCTCAGGGCCGACACATCGCGGCTCACCAGCCGGGCCAGGTGAGTACGCCCGGCGCCCAGCGATTCACCCAGGGCTGCCTCCACCGCCAGCACCTCCTCGCGCAGCATGCGCCAGGCCAGCAGGGGCTTGAGCACCAGCGCCAGCAACACCGCTGCTGCCGCACCCGGCAGCAGGTACAAAGCATGCTGCACCACCATAGAAACTATCAAAACCATAGCAGCAAGGGCAATCCATACCGAGGCTCCAAGCCAAAAACGCCTCAAATCTCTTGCCACGGCGGGTCCAGACGGTGGCGCCAGCGGCGCGACCCGCTCCCCCCACCACTGCAGCGCCCGGCCCATCCACACCACCGGGTGCCAGCGCAGCGGTGGCTCGCCCCAGCGGTGGTCCACGCACAGCGCGAGTGCAGGCACGCAGAGCAGCGCTGCCCACCCCCACCAGGGCTGGTCCGCCCGCAGCCAGGGCATCAGCCACATCGCCATGGGACACGCAGACTCCATCAGTCTTCAATGCCTCGCTGCGCCGGAACACCGGCCTTGAAGGCGTGTTTGACCATCTGCATTTCGGTCACCGTATCGGCCAGCTCGATGATTTCCGGCGGGCAGCGGCGGCCGGTCAGGCATACATGCACATCGCGGGGCCGCTCGCGCAGCGTCTGCAGCACGCCTTCCAGCGGCAACCAGCCGTAAATCAGCGGGTAGGTGATCTCGTCAAGCACCACGAGGAAGTGCTCGCCCGACAGAATGGCGGCCCTAGCCTTCTCCCAGCCGTCGCGCGCCAGCTGGGCCGAGTGCTCCAGGTCCTGGCTCTTCCAGCTGAAGCCATCGCCCAGGCCCTCGATGGGAATGCCGATCTTTTCAAACATCCGGTGTTCGCCAAAGCGCGCCGTGGGCACTTTCATGAACTGGTAAATCCGGACCGCCTTGCCGCGGCCGTGGGCGCGCAAGGCCAGGCCAAAGGCTGCCGTACTTTTGCCTTTGCCATCGCCGGTGTTGACGATGATGAGGCCGCGGCGCTCGCCCTCGGGTTTTTCGTAGCGTTTCTCGGTGGGGGCGGCTTCAATCTGCATGGGGGTCTTTCGATCAGGGTTCAATGATCCGCCGCGGCGCGGCGGGGCAGCAGGCGGGGCAAGGCAAGCCACTGGCCATCCACCGGATGGATGGCAATGCGGTCGTCAAAGACCTGTTCGAGCGCGCGGTGGGTGCTGGCGTCTTGTGTGGATCCATGGTGGCGCAGGCGGCCGGCGGCGATGATGGCCACATCATCGGCCTGCAGCGCAAAAGAGACTTCGTGCAGAACGCTGACCACGGTCCTGCCCTGCTCCACCAGCCCGCGCACCAGCAGCAGCCAGTCGGCCTGGTGCGGCGGGTCCAGGTTGGCCAGGGGTTCATCCATCAGCAGTACCTGTGCCTGTACCGCCAGCGCCCGGGCCAGCAGCACGCGCTGGCGCTCGCCGCCCGAGAGCTGCCCCAGCGCGCGGTGGCGCCAGTCCCACGCCTGCGTGGCGCGCAGGGCCTGCTCTACTGCGGCATGGTCGGCCTCGCTCAGGGGCGACAGCCACGGCAGGTGCGGCAGGCGGCCCAGCATGGCCACGTCATAGACCAGCAGGTCGTCAGCGGCCACCTCGTTCTGGCCCAGCCACGACAGGGCCCGGGCCCGCTCGCTGCGCGACCAGCCGGTCAGCGGGCGGCCCAGCAGCTGCACGCTGCCGGTGCAGGACAGCAGACCCGCCAGCGCGCGCAGCAGGGTCGACTTGCCCGCCCCGTTCGGGCCAACGATGCTGGTCCAGCGCCCGGCCACCAGGCGCAGCGTGATACTGTGCAATATCGGGTTCTTTCCGATACAGGCGCTTATTTCCTCTGCACTGACAGCTATGTTTTCAGTAGCAACTCGCATTCACAGCACCCCGCCTGTTCCGGTGCGCCGGTGCATGAGCCACAGCAGGTAACCGCCACCCAGTACAGCCGTGAGTACGCCCACCGGCAACTCCTGCGGGGCGATCAGGCCGCGTGCCAGCAGGTCGGCACCGGCCAGCAAAACGGCCCCCATCAGGCTGGCCAGCACCATCAGACGGCCATGCGGGACCTTGACCACGGCACGCACCAGGTGGGGCGCAGCGAGGCCGACAAAAGCAATCAGCCCCGTTTGCGCGACGGCCGTGCCGGTGGCCAATGCCAGCACCGCCACGAGCGCTGCGCGCAGCGGCGCCAGCGGCAGGCCCAGGCTGTGGGCGGTCGCTTCGCCCAGCGCCAGGCCATCGAGCACCCGGGACAGCGCCCAGGCCGCAACCACGCACAGCAGCCAGACACCGGCCATCAGCAGGCACGATGTCCAGCCCACAAAACCGGTGGAGCCCAGCAAGAACGCCTGCATGGCCTGGAGCGAATCGGGCGACAGCAGCAGGATGAGCGAGGTGAAGGCGCCCAGTACCACGCCCACGATCACGCCCGCCAGCAACAGGCGTAGCGTGTGCTGCACGCCACGCGCCAGAGCGAGCGTGAGCAGCACAGCCAGCACGGCCCCTGCAAAGGCCGCGCCGGTCAGGCCCAGGCGTACCAGCCAGTGGCCCGAAAACACCAGCGCGACGGCGGCGCCCTTGGCGCTTCCCACCATGCCCACGCCGCCGCCCATCAGCGCCAGCGCCGCAGCAACACCCAGCGATGCACCCGAAGCGCTGCCCAGCAGGTACGGATCGGCCAGCGGGTTGCGAAACAGGCCTTGCGCCACGGCACCGGCCAGCCCGAGCAGTGCCCCGGCGCACCAGGCCCCGACGGTGCGCGGAAGGCGGATGTCCCACACGATCTGCCAGGCCATCGCGCGTGCAGCGTGCGCGGCGGGGTCGGCGCCCTCGCTCCACAAGGCGGGCCACAGGTTCTCCAGCCCTGCGCTGCCGACGCCCGTGCCCAGCGCCACCAGCAGCGCGCTGGCCAGCAGCAGCAGGCCCGCGAGCCACAGGCCGCGTTGCGCAGCGGATGCAGTCACTGGCGCACCGCCGCCGGAAACCGGGCTGCCGGCACGGCCTTGCTTGCCAGGCAGCGCGCCATGATGCGCGCACCCTCCGCCATGCGCGGCCCGGGGCGGACCAGCACGTCGGCTTCTTCGGGAGGGAACACGCACAGCCGCTGCTCCCGCAGGGCGCGCATGGCGCTCCAGCCGGGTCGCTCGTTCAGCCCGCCCATGCTGCGGGTGCCCACCATGATCAGGTCGGGGTCGGCGCGCACCACGAATTCGGGGTTGAGCTTCGGGAAGGGCCCCAGCGACGCGGGCAGGATGTTGCGGGCACCCAGCCGCGTCAGCGTCTCGCCAATGAAAGACGAGACACCGGCACCGTACGGCCCGCTGTTGACCTCGAAGTACACGCGCGTGCCGCGCGCTGCGGGAGGCACCGACTGGGCGGCCGCTTCCACGGCGGCATCAATGTGGCGCCATACGCGCTGGGCATCGGGCACCCCCAGAACCTGGCCAACCTTGCCCATCACGCGCTGCACGTCGGCATGGCTCTTGGGCTCCAGCGCCACCACGAGCACGCCCAGCGACTCCAGCCGCGCCAACGCCCGCGACGACGTTGCCATCAGCACCACATCGGGCCGCAGCGCCACGATGGCCTCGATGTTGGGGTCCAGCCCGCCACCCACTTGCGGCAGCCGGGATACGGCTTCGGGCCAGTTGGAGTAGCGGTCTACCCCCACCAGGCGGTGGCACTGTTCCAGCGCACAGATCGTCTCGGTCAGCGAAGGCAGCAGGCTGACGATGCGCTGTGGCGGACGTGGCAGCGAGACCACACGGCCGCGGTCATCGGTCAGCTGCACTGCCGGTTGCGGAGCCCGATCATTGGCAGGTGAGGACTGCGGTGCAGGCTGCGCGCGGGCCAGCGCAGCCATCAGCAGGCCCAGCGCCACCACGATCGCAATCACCCAGAGGATGCGGCGCACAGGGGTCGGTTTCATGGCGTGGGTTCTTTCAGGGTAAGCGGCAGACCGGCTGCCATGAGGGTGACGCGGGGGCACACTGCCGCCACTTGCTGGTTGAGCAGGCCCAGGGCATCGACAAACGCCCGCACCTCGCGCCCCATCGGGATGACCCCCAGGCCGATCTCGTTGCCCACCAGAACAACGGGCCCGGGGGCCTGCCGAATCGCTGCCAGAAACATGGACATCTGCGCTTGCCAAGCATGCTCGAGGGCCGCTTTTTGCCCTGAACCCATGTCTTCGATGCCCAACGGCATGGTCCAGTTGGTCAGCCACAGGGTGAGGCAGTCGACCACCACCAGCGTGCGGGGGTTACTGGCGCCTGCCAGCGCGGCTGCCACCTCGCGCGGCGCTTCCACCGTGACCATGCCCGGAACGCGGGTGGCGCGGTCGCGCTGGTGGCGCGCGATGCGGTCGCGCATTTCGTCGTCCCAGGGCTGGCCGGTGGCAATGAGCACCGCACGGTGGTCGGGAGCGCTGGCCAGCCATTCGCGCGCCAGAAGCTCTGCACGGCGGGACTTGCCGCTCTTTTGGCCGCCCAGAATGAATTCGGTGGAGATGCGGGATGGCATGGTGAGGGACCGATCAGCCGGCAGTGGCGCCCAGCAGGTGCGCCACTGCCTGGGGGCTGGACGGAAACCAGGCGTGGAAGTAGCTGGCATGGATGCCGCGGTGGCGATATACGGCTTCGCCCGCGCCAGGCGCGGCCTGCGAGCCATCCTGCGGGCGCCGGGTGCGGGTCGCCACCGCGGCGCTGATGTCGCCGGTGGAGTAGTGAAAGGTGTGGCCGCGCAGGGTGTGCTGACCAATGGTCAGCTCCTGCGGCCCCAGCGCGGCCAGCCGCTGCTGCATGGTCACCCGGCCGGGGATCAGGCCCCAGAAAGGGGCTGTGGAGCCGTCTGCCAGGGTAATGGCATCGCACAGCGCCATCATGCCCCCGCACTCGGCCCACACGGGTTTGCAGGCCTGTACATGCGCACGCAGGCTGGATGCCATGCCCGTATTGGCCGCCAGCTGCGCAGTGTGCAGCTCGGGGTAACCACCGGGCAGCCACACGGCATCGCAGTCGGGCAGTTCGGAATCGTTCAGCGGCGAGAAAAAGACCACGTGTGCGCCCAGATCGCGCAAGGTCTGCACGTTGGCGGCGTAAACAAAGCAGAAGGCTGCGTCCTTCGCCACCGCCACCGTGCGGCCCTCAAGCAAAGGCGGTACCGGGTCTGATGGCAGTGGCACTGGGAAGTCCACCGCCCAGCGCAGCAGGGCTCTGGCATCCATCGCGCCAAGAGGCGTTTCCAGCAGTGCATCGGCGGCGGCATCCAGCCGCTCCATGCGGTCGGGCAGTTCGTGCGCAGCCACCAGGCCCAGGTGGCGTTCGGGAAGCAACGCACCGCACTTTGGACCCACCCCGGGGGCAGTCCCCACCGGCTGCACGCGTGCCATCGCACCCAGCCAGTCGGCCGCATCACGCAGTCCGTCGCGCAGCATGTCGGCATGGCGCGCACTGCCCACGCGGTTTGCCAGCACACCCGCCCACGGCAGGCCGGGCCGGTAGTGCCGCAAGCCAAACGCCAGGGCGCCAAAAGTGCCCGCCATGGCCGACGCATCGACCACCGCCAGCACCGGGATGCCAAAGCGCTGGGCCAGGTCGGCAGCGCTGGGGCTGCCATCAAACAGGCCCATCACGCCCTCGATCAGGATGAGATCAACCTGCTGCGCGGCCGCATGCAGGCGCTCCACGCAATCTTGTTCGCCCGTCATCCAGAGGTCCAGCTGGTGTACCGGCGCGCCACTGGCAAGTTCCAGCCAGTGCGGGTCCAGAAAGTCCGGCCCGCACTTGAACACCTGCACGCGGCGCCCCTGGCGCGCGTGCAGGCGCGCCAGCGCGGCGGTGACGGTGGTCTTGCCCTGCCCCGAGGCCGGCGCTGCAATCAACAGCGCCGGGCAACGGGCGGCTGCCGCCGTCAGGGTCACTGGGGCGCCCACTTCACACCCACGTAGAAGGTACGGCCCGCCGTGGCGTAGTTGCGCGCCAACTGATAGTCCTTGTCGGTCAGGTTGTCGACGCGCGCCAGCAGCGTGTAGTCGCGCGCCACGCGGGTGCTGGCGTACAGGTTGACCAGCGTGTAGCCACCCAGCACCGCCGTGTTGGCGGCGGTATCGAAGCGACGGCCCGATGCCTGCACTTCGGCGCCCACCGTCCACGCATCCACGCGGGTATCGGCCCCCAGCGTGGCGTGATGGCGTGCGCGGCGGGCCAGCTGCTTGCCCGTCTCGAGGTCACGCGGGCGCTGCAGGTCAAGAGAGCCATGCAGCTGCATGCTGCCCATGCGGTGCGTGCCCGCAAACGTCACACCCTTGTATTCGGCACGCGCCGTGTTGGCATAGCAGCCGAAAGATGACGCGCAGGAGCCGGCGCCCCCAAACGAGATCAGGTCCTGCACGCGATTGCGAAACAGCGTGGCCGAGAAGCTGCTGGTGCCCTGCGCATAGCGCAGCGCCACCTCGGCATTGCGGCTGCTTTCAGGGCGCAGCGTGGCAAGGCCATATTCGCTGAAGCGGTGGTACAGCGTAGGCGCACGGAATGCCGTTCCCACCGATGCCGTAGCCCGCCACTGTGGCGTGATGGCATAGCCGTATGCCATGCTGCCAGTGCTCTTGCCGCCGAACTCGCTGTCGGAATCGTGCCGCACGTTGAGCTGCACGGTATGGCCCTGCGCGTTGAAGCCGTAGCCCAGGGCCAGTGCGTCCTGAGAACGCTTGCGGTCGATGGGGGTGTTTCTCAGGTGGTCTTCACGGCGCTCCAGCGCGGCGCTCAGCAGATGGGCACCCACGCGCCATTCGTTCTGGAACAGATAGCCGCGCAGGCGTGTTTCGGTCAGGTAAGGCGAGGGGCGCGTCTCGTATTCGTCACGTGAATCGGTAATGGACAGGCGCGTCTTGTACGCCGTGCTCCACTGCGCCAGCCAGTTCAGGCCGAGCGCATGTATGGTGTGGAGGCTGCGGTCATCCTTGCCCAGGCCGTTGTCGTAACCGCTGCTGGTGTCATTGGCCATCAGCGTTCCCTCCAGGCGGTGCACTGCATCCACCTGCACGCCAAGACGAGCATGCCCCGCGGTGGTGCGGTAGCCGTCACGATCCGGATTCTGCGAGGCGATCGGCCGGGCGTTGAAGCCCTTGCTGTCCTCGCGGGCCACTCCCAACGCGTAGTCGATGGTGCCGCTGGCGCCGCTCACGCCCGCTTCGACCTTGCTCGTCCCGTGGGTGCCAACGCCCGCGCTGACATAGGGCGCAAAGCCGTTTTCACCGCGCTTGGTGAATATCTGAACAACGCCGCCCAGGGCGTCCGATCCGTACACCGCCCCGGCGGGGCCACGCAGCACTTCGATGCGGTCGATGAGCCCCAGCGGAATGCTCTCCCACGGGGCGCCACCGGTGGACTGTGAATCGATGCGCACGCCATCGATGTACACAGCGGTGAAGCGGGTTTCGGCACCGCGCAGGAACACACTGGTGGTGGCGCCCGGACCGCCATTGCGAGCGAATTCCACGCCCGGCAACCGGCCCAGCAGATCAGCCAGGCCCGTGGCACCGCTGTTTTCAATGGTCTCGCGATCCACGATGGAGATGTCGGCCACCAGGTCGGCCAGCGGCTGCGGTGTGCGAGATGCAGCTACCACGGTTTCGGCCAGCGAAGGGGCGCGCAGGTTTTGTGCGATCAGCACAGGTTCGGGAATCGCGCCTTGGGCGAATGCGGCAGTGCAGCCAGCTGCGGCAAGCGCAACGGCAACCCGGGACAAGGGCGCGGATTTACGCGCACGAGGGGTACGTAAGGTCATGGGAATCGTCGTCAACAAACAACCCGCGCCGGCCTCCCCGCCAGCAAATGGGTGACACGGCCGCGAGCACCTTCATCAGGCACACGCGGCCACCGTGTTGGCCGGTATCCGGGCTGGCGGAACACCCCCCAATGCCTTCCCACGTGCTTGTTCAGGGCACACAGTGGCGTATGGATGGAGAGAGAATCAACAAGGATTCGTCCGCTGACCGTTGCGGGGGCAGCGCAGGCTGGGCACGCCGCGCCGCGGCGGTGCCTCCCTGCTTCCCGTTGAACTGCAGCATGTGAACCACACCGCGAGCACCAACGGGGCGGATTTTACGTCCCTTTGCAGCACCCCAACCCTACAATCGCAGGCTCTATGGCCACACAGTCCACCACAGACCAGATCGCCGAGCGCGTCGAGCGCCTGCTGCTGCGCCACGCCGAGCTGCAACGCACCAATGCGTTGCTGGCCGAACAGGTGGCGACGCTCACGCAGGAGCGCGACTCGCTCAAGTCACGCCTGAGCGCTGCGCGGGCGCGCGTCGATGCGCTGCTGGAACGACTGCCCGTGGCAGCCCCAGCCACCAAGGAGACCCCATGAAGCAGATCGAGGTGCAGATCCTGCAGCAGAGCTACCTGCTGTCCTGCCCGGAGGGCCACGAGGGCCGCCTGCTCGACGCAGTGGAGCGCGTGGACACGGCCATGACGAAGATCAGGGATGCAGGCAAGGTGCGTGCGCGCGAGCGCATTGCCGTGCTTGCCGCGCTGAATCTCGCCTTCGAAATCGCTGACCGGGACGCCGCCGATCTCGCTGCCCGCTCTGCCGAGCGCAGGGCCGCGGAGTCCTCCCCGGTTGGCCCCACCACGGCACAGCACGAGTTGCCATTGCCCGGGGCCGACGATGAGCGCCTGCGCTCGCTGGTTGGCCAGCTGGACGACGTCCTGGGCGGAGACGGCAGATTGCTCTGAAACGAGCGCCCTCTGCGCACGCCCCGCACAGCCTGAAAGGCGCCACGGCAAGGATTGCCCCGCGAGATCTCGCGCATGCGTCGGTTTGCGGCGCTGCCTCGCATCCCGATAGCCCGGAGCCTGCATGCTGCACTAACGTGGTCCGCCGTGCAGGCTTGGCCCCTGTGCGTGGCAGACCGCGCTTTACACGCCCTTGGCCTGCAACCTTGCGCTGTGCGGCCTACAATCGGGCTGTCTGCGATGCTGCCGGGCTTTATATTTCCTTGAACCAATGCTCAACGAGCTCGGGCTTGGTAATTGCCGGGTGAGCGTGATCATCTCGCGTCAGATGAACCCAACGCCTGGCTGCCCTCGCCCACCTGAACCCCCGGTTCAGGATGAGAGTCCGGTGGCCATCGCAGACACCCTGTTTTCTCCGGCGTGATCCCGTCGCTGCCCCGGCAGCGAGCCGGGTGCGGCGGATGCTGCTCTTCTTGCGATCCCCTCTTCCCATTTTCTTTCTCCGCCCATGCTGGATCCCATCCTGATAGTTGAACTCGGCGTGCTCGGCCTTGCCACGGGCTTTCTGGCAGGCCTTCTGGGTATCGGGGGGGGCATGCTCCTGGTGCCCTTCCTGACCTATATCCTGGGCGGCCAGCAGGTCGCACCGGATCTGGCGGTCAAGATGGCCATTGCCACATCGATGGCCACGATCATGTTCACGTCGGTGTCCAGCGTACGGGCGCACCACCAGCGCGGCGCTGTGCGCTGGGACATCGTCAAGCGCCTCGCTCCAGGCATCGTGCTGGGCGGTTTCATGGCGAGCCTGGGTGTGTTTGCACTGCTCAAGGGCTCGTTTCTCGCCATTTTCTTTGCGCTGTTCGTCAGCTTCTCTGCATCGCAGATGTTCCTGGACAAGAAGCCCGCGCCCTCCCGGCAGATGCCAGGCGGCGGCGGGCAGGTGGCGGCAGGCGGGGTGATCGGCTTCCTGTCGGGGCTGGTGGGCGCCGGGGGTGGCTTTGTCAGCGTGCCGTTCATGACCTGGTGCAACGTGCCCATCCACAACGCGGTGGCCACCAGCGCGGCGCTGGGTTTCCCTATCGCGCTGGCCAATGTGGTGGGCTACGTGGTGGGCGGACAAAATGTGGCGGGCCTGCCCTCTGCTTCACTGGGCTACGTGTGGTTGCCCGCATTGGCAGTGATTGCCGCCTGCAGCGTTCTCACCGCACCGTTGGGGGCCAAGGCAGCCCACAGCCTCCCCGTCAAGCAACTCAAACGTGTGTTCGCCTCACTGCTGTTTGGCCTCGCAGCGTACATGCTCTGGAAGGGCATTGCCGCACTCTGACGGAGGTGCGCCATTTTTGGGGCAACCGGCCAGCCAATAGGCGCTACAGAGGCATGCTCGGGCATGAGCCGCAGCTGAGTAATGCGCTATGCCGTGCTTCGGCTTCAGATCCTGGATGGGTTGCGTGTGCCCTGCGCGCGCAGCGGCAGCGGCCTTGACAAAAGCGCGCGAAACTCTTCTGCAGGCAGGCCTGGAGCACACAGAAAACCCTGGTAGTGGTCACAGCTCATCTGCTGCAGAACCGCCTGCTGCGTTTCTGTCTCCACCCCCTCGGCCACCACCTCGATGTGCATGGCCTGACCGATGCTGATGATGGCGCTGACGATGGCGCGGTCGCCTTCGTCGTCCGGGAGCCCCCGCACAAATGACTGGTCGATCTTGAGTTTGTGGATGGGCAGCTTTTTGAGGTACGCGAGACTCGAGTAACCCGTGCCAAAGTCGTCGATGGCCAGCCCGATGCCGAGCCTGGCGAGCACCCGAAGGCGCTGTTCCGTCTCCTGCGCATCCTGGAGCAGGATGCTCTCGGTCAGCTCCAGTTCGAGAAGAGTCGGAGGCAGCTGGTGTACGGCCAGCAACCGCGTGATGCGGTCAACGAAGTCCGGCTGTCGGAATTCCAGCGCAGAAACGTTCACCGAAATCATGATCGGACTTCCGCTGTGCATCCACACCGCGGCCTCGCGCACTGCCTGCTCCATGACCCAGGCGCCCAGGGTCACGATAAAGCCCGACTCTTCTGCCAACGGAATGAAAACACCTGGCGACACCGCGCCGAACTCCGGGTCTGTCCAGCGTGCCAGCGCTTCGGCGCCCGTGATGCGGCCCGTGGACATGTTGACCTGCGGCTGGTAATGCACAGCCATGCGTTGCTGGCCCGGTGCCTGACGCATGGCGTGTTCCATCTGCATCCGCGACAGAAGGTTGGCATTCATCTGAGGCTGGTAAAACCCGTAGTTGCCGCGGCCCCGGTCCTTGACCCGGTACATGGCCGTATCGGCCTGCTTGATGAGGTCGTCCAGTGTGGCCCCGTCTTGCGGGTAGAGTGCAATGCCAATACTGCACTGGATGGAGAATCCCATCTCATCCAGCATGAAGGGTTTGAGCATGTCATCGAGCACACGACGAGCCACACCCTCGGCCACCACGGCGTCTCCACCGTGGAGGTAGATCACGAACTCGTCGCCACCCAGGCGGCAAAGCATATCGGTCTGGCGCAGGCAGGCCTGCAGTCGCTCGGCCACCAGTTGCAGCACCCTGTCGCCAAACGGGTGTCCCAGCGAGTCATTGATGATCTTGAACCGATCAAGATCAAGGAACAGAATCGCAAACCCCGTGTCACTCTGGCGTGCGCCCTGGATAGCGGTCTCGACACGTTGGGACAGCAGGAGCCGGTTGGGAAGGCCTGTGAGAGCGTCACTGTAGGCCAGCTCCTCGATCCGCTTTTGCGCCGCGTGCTGCAGCGTGAGATCGCGCATGAAGCCGATGCTCTGTACGATGCGCCCTTCGTCATCACGCAGCGCCACCCATGACAGCTGCACGGCACAGTAAGTGCTGTTCTCGCGAGGAAGCCACAGCTCGCCCTCCCAGAAACCTTCGCGCTCCCATCCTTGCTGAACACGGTCCATGAAGGTGGGGTCGGAACCAACACCGAACAGCGCGGCCGCCATGCAGCCCTCAAACGTTCGGGCCGCAGGCCCCACCAGGCGCTCGCACCCGGGGTTCATGCGCATCACGCGGTGGTGGCTGTCGGCGATGAAGATAGCGTCCAGGCTCGACTCGAACACACGCGAAGCGAGGCGCAAGCTGGCCTGGATCTCGGTCTGACGGGTGATGTCGCGAAAGGAATAGACCCTGCCGACCGGCTGCCCGTGGCTGAACTGGGGGACTGAGCGGAGTTCCAGCACGCCACCATTGCGCAGCTGCACGATATCGGTACTGTCCTGCATCGGCTCGCGAGCGATCGCCGCGAGGCGCTCTGAATACTGTGCAGCGTCAGCCACCTGCCCCGCCATGTGCCCATACACCGCTGCATCGTTGCGCTCGACAAGCAGGCCCCGCGGCATGTCCCACAGCTGCGCCAGGCGCTGGTTGAAGGCGCGAACGCGGCCATCAAGGCTGCACACCAGCACACCATCCGCGGCGGAATCGAGCGTGGCCCGCAACTCCGACAGCAGCGTTTCAAGTTCACGCTCGGTAGCGTCTTGCGCGCTCCTGTCCAGCATGGTCACCATCAGCACGGCGCTTGCATGATCGGGCAGGGCAACGCGCGACACGCGCCGCTCCACCGGCACCAGCACGCCTGCAGTATTGAGCAGGCTGGTGAATGAATGGATGCCCTCGGCTGCTACCTGCGACGGCTCGCTCCAGAAGGCCAGATCCTGCGGCGTCGCAGCCAGACCCATGACATGGGAGCCAACCATGTCGTCCACATGCCGGCCTGTGAGCCGCGCTGCTGCTGCGTTGGCCTGGAGGATGACCAGGCTGGTTTCGTCCACCAGCCAAACCGCCTCCAGCAGCTGGTCCAGCCAGATCTGGGGCGAAGACTGCGTCACGCGCCGTCCCCATCCGCTTCTGGCGGAACCGCGCGTTCAAAAAAGTAGCAGATACGCTGGCGTGGCGACAAATAGTCCAGCGCCTCGCGCGGAAGCTGGGACGGCTTGAGGCTGCGCCGGATACCAAGCTCAGGCACTGACTCCAGATCGAGGATGGGTGCTTCTTCCTTCAGCACCTTCGGATCGTGCACGATCACCTTGGGCCGAAGCGGGCGCGACGAGTTGACGGAAGCGACGATGGCATAGCGGTCATTGACAAGCTGCACGATGGAGCCAGGCGGGTACACACCCATCATGCGGATGAATGCTCCCAGCACCACGGCATCAAACCGAGACTTGTGCTGGGCAAAAATAACCGACAGCGCCTCGTGCGGAGTCAGCGCATCCAGCCCGTTGGCCGGATTGCACATCCGGTCGTACCGGTTCACCAGCGCCAGCACCTGACTCATCCGCCCCAGCTCTGCGCCCGCCAGGCGACCGGGGAAGCCCGATCCGTCCGCCATTTCGTGGTGGCGGCCCACGGCCGTGAGCACTGCATCCCCGTAGCCCATCCGGCGCACCAGTGCCACCGACTCTGCCACGTGGGTTTCGTACCGCGCGCGCTCCATCAGCGGCATGGAGGCCGTGGGGTTTCTCAGGTTGGGCGGTAGCCTCGTTTTTCCAATGTCATGGATCAGCGCAGCAATGCCCAGGTCGTTGAGCTCATCGCTCTTCATCCCGAGCGAACGGCCAAGCAGGAGGGAAATCACCATCACGTTGATGGCGTGGAGTCCGCTGCGTTCACCGACACCTTCAGATAGCAGCCGTATCACCGAGTCGCCGTTTTCGAGGACGTCCGAAACGCAGCCAGAGACAAGCGCATCGCCCTTGCCGCGTGCCTGACCGGGATGATCCGAGACGACACGCTCCAGCGCTTGGTACTGGCGCGTTGCGTCTGCAAAACGCTGGTTGCAAACCGCAAGGGCGCGGTTCTGGGCGTCCAGCAAGCGTCGTCTGCTTTCGATTTCAGGGTCAACCGCAGGCGTGGCTGCCTCCGGTACGGTGCCAACACCCGCATCGGGAGCCAATACGCCCGCAGTCGCTGGCTCATCGAACACCGGAGCCGCCGGATCGCGCCACTGGGGATCGCTTTTGCCGGGAACATACCGGACCTCCCTGAGGCCCAGCTCGCGCAACGTCGCGATCTGATCGGCAGAGCCCACCCGAAAACTGCTGACCGGGAAAGGGTGCTGGAGCCAGTTCAGGTCCAGCTGCACATACATGCCTATGCGCAGCTGGCTGATATCGATGAGGATGGAAGAGTTCACGTTCTGGGCGCACGATACACAGGGACTTCACTGCCACCTATGGTTACACGAATTATCGCCGGTGAAGTCTCAGGAGTACGACACCCCCGTACAGCGCCGCGCCAGCGACACTGAGGATCGAAAATCTGCCCCAGGGTGTTGCAAAGACGAGACGAATACCCGCTACGAACGCTCAACGGCACCAGAGTGACGGTTTGTAGATGAGGTCCATCCAGAGCGCCCAGGCTGCCACGGCGCAAAGCAACCCGCCCGCAAACCGGGTGCCCCACTCGGCGCGCACGAGGTTCAGCCGTGACCTGATGGCTGCCCAGGCCCACGGGCCGCCTACCAGCCAGAGGCCGCTGCCGACGCCAAATAGCGCCATGCTGAGGGCCCCTTCGGCTGGCCCGCCGCTGAGTGCCGCCACCAGCAGCGCTGAATACAGGAGGCCGCAGGGCATCAGCCCCCACAAAAAACCGGTGGTCATGAGGCCCCGGTGTGACCGGACCAGCGGCTGGACCTTGCGCCACACAGCGCGCCCGGCCTCCTCCACCCACTGTGGCTGGCGCGACTGCACCATCATCATCAAACCCCAGCCCATCACCGCGACATGCATGAGCGTCCAGGCGGGGCGCAAAGCGGTCGCCTGCTGTGTAAGCCACGCCAGGCTGTCCATGGCCGCCGCCGCAAGGGCACCCACGGCCGCATAACCACCGATACGCCCGATCTGGAACGCCAGCATGCGCCATGTGCGATGCCACGGGCGCTTTACCGGCCGCTGGTCGGCCCAGCGCACAGGTACGCCGGCACCTGCGTCACCTCCCGGAGGGGCAGGCTTGTCAGCGCCAGCGCCCACCAGTGCACCACAGGGGGCGGAACACATGGCAAGACAATGCGACCCGCCCACCAACCCCATCACCAGTGCGGACCATGCGGTGGCGCTCAGCATGAAATCTGGTACGGTAGATCGTCAAGGCAGTTGCCCGGGCGCGCGCCTGCGGGAAATGCAAGCATGGGAGCAATGGAGGCGACGTGGCGTGACATGGAGGCAGCCGAATCAAATGATGCGGGAGAAGCGTGCGCGGTTGCGGTCTGCCTGGAGATAGCGGTCAAACACCATGGCCACGCCGCGCACAAAGAACCAGCCCATCGGGGTGACCTCGACGCCATCGCTATTCATGCGGACCAGGCCCTGTCCGGCCATCTCTTCAAGGCGCGCGAGCTCCGAAGCGAAATACTGCCTGAAGTCGATCAGCCAGCCTTGCTCGATGGACTCGAACAGCACTTCTCCCTGGCACATCAGCGCCATGATGACGGCTCGGCGCACCAGATCGTCCCGCGTCAAGGCCAGGCCACGCACGATGGGCAGGCGGCCCTGGTCAAGGAAGTCGTAATACTCTTCCAGCGTCTTTGCATTCTGGCTGTAAGTGGCGCCCACCCTGCCGATGGCCGAGACACCCAGGGCGATCAGGTCGCAATCGGGCTGCGTGCTGTAGCCCTGAAAATTGCGGTGCAGACGGCCCTGCCGCTTGGCCACCGCCAACGCATCGGAGGGCAAGGCAAAGTGGTCCATGCCCACGTACACATAGCCGGCATCCAGGAATGCATCGAGCGAGCGCGACAGCATTGCCACCTTGGCTGAGGCCACAGGCAGTTCGGCAGAGACGATGCGGCGCTGCGGCTTGAATCGCTCTGGAAGATGGGCGTACGCATACAGTGCGATGCGGTCGGGCCGCAACTGGGCGACCTGGGCCAGGGTGCGATCAAATGATTCCGGTGTCTGCCGGGGAAGGCCATAGATCAGATCAACATTCACAGAATCGAAGCCCAGCGATCGCGCTGAGTCGACCAGCGAAAACACCTGCTCGGCAGGCTGGATGCGGTGAACGGCCTTCTGGACCTCCGCATCAAAGTCCTGCACCCCGAAACTCAAACGGTTGAAACCCAGCTCGGCCAGAACCGCGAGGCGCTCGGCATTCACCGTGCGCGGATCGACCTCGATCGAGTATTCCCCCCCCGGCACCAGCGTGAAGCTGCGGCGAAGGACCGCCATGAGTTCACGGAGCCCATCGTCCGAAAGAAAAGTGGGCGAACCGCCACCGAGGTGCAGCTGCGACACCACCTGTCCCGTTCCACAATGGGCGGTGTGGAGGTCAATTTCACGTCCGAGATACCGCAGGTAAAGGTCGGCGCGGTCGTGGCGCTTGGTGATGATCTTGTTGCACGCGCAGTAGTAGCACAGCGATTCACAAAAAGGAATGTGCACATACAGCGACAACGGGAGCGCCTTCGCAACCGTTCCGGCCCTGCGCTGCTCCAGTGCGAGCACATAATCATCCTGTCCAAAGGCCTCGACAAAGCGGTCGGCGGTAGGATAAGAGGTGTAGCGTGGCCCGGGCACATCAAATCGGCGCAGCAGGTCAGGAGAGACAGCGGTCATGGGGCATCCTTCGGAACGCCTTGACTGTGCCGCAGCTGCCCCGGGTAGTCCTTGATTTACATCAAGCGGTTACAAGGCGCCGCCTGCGACAATTTGACGCATATCATTTGGCCCCTTGAGGTCAAGAGCCATCTGCTTGACGCGGATGCGGAGTATCCTGATTTTCCGAAACTAGTTCCACTGGCCATGAATCCGCTCACCATCAAAGTCGCCTGTTCGAACTGCAACCTGCGGGAGCTGTGCATGCCCGTGGGCCTGAACGATGAACAACTGCAACGCATCGACGAAGTAGTGGCTGTGCGACGCAAGGTCAAGCGCGGCGCAACGCTGTTTCGCAACGGCGAGACGTTTACGTCCCTGTACGCCATTCGCACGGGTTTTTTCAAGACATGCGTGGCCACGGAAGATGGGCGCGACCAAGTGACAGGCTTTCAGATGGCGGGCGAGATCATCGGGCTCGACGGCATCGTGAACGACCACCACACGTGTGACGCTGTGGCACTGGAAGACGCTGAAGTCTGCGTCATGCCGTTTGACCGCATCGAGGAACTGTCGCGCGAGGTGACGGCCCTGCAGCACCACGTGCACAAGATCATGAGCCGCGAAATCGTGCGCGAGCACGGCGTGATGCTGCTGCTGGGCAGCATGCGTGCGGAAGAGCGCCTGGCCGCCTTCCTGCTGAACCTTGTGCAGCGCCTGCATGCCAGGGGCTTCTCGCAGACCGAACTGGTGCTGCGCATGACCCGTGAGGAGATCGGCAGCTACCTGGGCCTCAAGCTCGAAACTGTCAGCCGTACCTTCTCCAAGTTCGTTGACGAGAACATCGTCGAGGTCAAACAGCGGCATGTGCGCATCCTGGACACCGATGCGCTGCGCCGTATCGTCAACAGCCAGCAACCCTGCCACTAAGGTTGCCAGTCGCGAAGTAGTTACCGCACATTTGGCTCCCTAGCCAGCCTGAAAGTGCCTGGCTTGGTTTGACTTGGCGTGCTGGCGAATGCAAAGGCCTGTACGCCGCGAACCCCTCGCTCACTGCCCGGGTCAGTTCGCTGCTTCAAGCCCCCATTCAATCAAGAGCACTCTGGTAGCGTAGCGGTGGCTGGATGCCTTCAGGTGCAGCCTGAAGTCTTGCGGCAATCCTCAGGCCGTTCCCCGTCAGGTACCGGGCACCGGTTGAGTTCAAACGGAGACATGGCCAGCAAGGTAGTCAATCCGCTGGACACCATGGTGACCATCCAGAAGGCAAAAAAGGCCAAGGTGTAGACCCCTTCCCGCGAGAGCGGCACGGGCTGACCAAACCAGTGCAGGTCATGCGGATCGACCAGTGCGAAGACCAGCATCTCCAGCACGCCTGCCATCAGAAAGGCGGGCCATGCTATCCACATCAGGCGTTGGGTCCACATAGCGCTTGTCTCCTCTTTTTCTCATGATCGGTTGGCACAGACGCCCACCGGGTCTGCACGCGCAGGCCCGCCTGCGCTTGTGCTGTGCATCAGCGCGGCGCGTCTTGGGCAGGTGTGGCCGCGTGGTTGCGACCCTTGACGGCCGGAAGCAGGCTCTTGTCGGTCCCCTGCAGGGTCTTGTTGATCTCCACGCCCTGGCGGTAGTAATCCTCCGCCACCACGGGGTCGGGCCGCGAGATAGCCAGCCACAGGGTGACAAACCCGGCAATGATCACGATGACCGGGCCAGCAATGATCAGCCATACGTGGCCGAATTTCCACCACGGTGCTGCAACGGGTGCCGAAGCGTCTAGAACTGCATTGGATGCCATGGAACTCTCTCCTTTGAATAGATCACAGCCCGGTAAAGAGCTCTGGCGGTTGCACCGCGGATGAAACAGATCAGCGCGGCACCAGGAAAACCGATTTTTCCGTGACATGAACTGCTGAACCTGCGGCCTGCACGTCAAAGTGCACTGGATGCGAGCCCGGCGGAGCAGACCCGTAAGGTATCTGCAGCCGCACAGCCACCCAGCGCGACTCCGCGGGCCCGATCTCCACATCTCCGTCGATCGATGTCTCAAGTCCCTGCAGGCCACGAGCAGTGATCTGGTAGCGCTGCGTGCCTTCGGTCGCATTCATGACCTGCAGCCGGTAGATGTTCTCAAGCTTGCCATCCGCCACGATGCGCGACAAGGCAGCACGGTCGCGCACCACGTCCACTTTCAGCGGGGTGCGTGTGACCAGGCTGGCCAGCATGGCGACGCACAGCGCGACCAGAACCGCGCTGTAGACCAGCACCCGCGGCCGGAACACGCGCTGCATGATTTGCGACTGGCTCCAGCGTCGGGCCACGGCGTTCTGGGTAGAAAACCGGATAAGCCCCTTGGGGTACTGCATCTTGTCCATGACGGTGTTGCACGCATCCACGCACAGGCCACAGCCGATGCACTCGTACTGCAGTCCCTTGCGGATGTCGATGCCTACAGGGCACACCTGGACGCACAGCGTGCAGTCGATGCAATCACCCAGACCCTTGGCCTTGTAGTCCACAGTCTTGTTCCGTGGACCGCGCGGCTCGCCGCGCTCGCCGTCGTAGCTGACGATGAGCGTGTCCTTGTCGAACATCGCGCTCTGGAAACGTGCATAGGGGCACATGTACTTGCAGACCTGCTCGCGCATGTAGCCCGCGTTGCCATAGGTGGCAAAGCCATAGAACAGCACCCAGAATATCTGCCAGCTTCCCTGCAGGGCCAGCAGCTCGCCGCCCAGTTCGCGGATCGGCACGAAATAGCCGACGAAGGTAAAGCCGGTCCACAGCGCCACGGTCAGCCATGCCACCTGCTTGAAAAACTTCTTGCGGACTTTCTCGAAACTCCAGGGACCATTGTCCAGCCGCAAGCGCGCGCTGCGATCCCCCTCGATCTTGTGCTCTATCCACATGAAGATCTCGGTGTACACCGTCTGCGGGCAGGCAAAGCCGCACCACAGCCGACCCGCCACAGCCGTGAACAGAAAAAGCGACAACGCCGAGATGATCAGCAGGCCGGTCAGGTAGATGAAGTCCTGCGGGTAGAGCACCAGCCCGAAGATGTAGAAACGCCGCGCACCCAGGTCGAACAGCACCATCTGGCGCTGGCCCCACTCCAGCCATGGCACCCCGTAGAACGCCAACTGGGTCAGGGCCACCATGGCCCAGCGCCAGCGTGCAAAGACGCCGCTGATGGAGCGGGGGTATATCTTCTTCTGGGCTTCGTAGAGCGAGACGATCTCACTTCCCGCCGGGGCATCGGAAGATGTGACCGGGCTGATCGGAATGACCTTGCGAGCTGGCCCGCTGGGTGTATTCATGGTGTCTCGACTGCGTTGAAGCCAGAAAGCAAAAGCAAAAATGAAGCCAAAAAGGGCAACGCCTGCGCGTTGCCCGAGGGGCGGTCAGCGTGCCGCCGCGACCTGCTTGTTCGACAGGCCCCACACATAGGCCGACAGCACACCAATCTGCGCGTCGGTCAGCTTGTCTGCCTGTGCAGGCATCTGGTTGACCTTGCCGTTGTTGATGATGGCCGTAATGGCAGCCTCACCCCAGCCATGCAGCCAGATGTCGTCGGTCAGGTTGGGTGCGCCCAGCGCCTGGTTGCCCTTGCCGTCCATGCCATGGCATGCCGCGCATGCCGTGAATTTGGACTTGCCCAGCGACGCACGCAGCGAGTCGTGCGGGCTGCCAGACAGGCTCAGCACGTAGTGCGACAGGTTGCGCACGTCCTCCGCGGTGCCCACTGCAGCAGCCATGGGTGGCATGTTGCCGATGCGGCCCTTTTCCAGCGTCTCGCGGATCTTCTCGGGCGCGCCACCGTGCAGCCAGTCGCCGTCGGCCAGGTTTGGGAATCCCTTGCTGCCGCGAGCGTCCGAGCCGTGGCACTGGGCGCAGTTGTTCATGTACAGCCGCTCGCCGATGGCGCGAGCCTGCGGATCCACAGCCACATCTTCAGGCTTCATGGACACAAACCGCGCATACAGGGGCTCAAGCTCAGCCTTGGCCTTGGCCATCTCGGCTTCGTACTCGCCCTTTTGCGTCCAGCCGAGCTTGCCGCTGAAACTGCCCAGGCCCGGGTAGGCGACCAGGTAGGCCAGGCCAAAGACGATGGTGATGACGAACAGCCACACCCACCAGCGTGGCAGGGGGTTGTTCATCTCGACCAGGTCCTCGTCCCAGACGTGGCCCGTGGTGTTGTCGGACGTGGCCATGACCTTCTTGCGTCCGGCCATCCAGAGGAGGATGCCGCAGGCAATGATGCCGACCAGGGTCAGCGTGGTCACAAAGACCGACCAGAAATTGCTGGTGAAGTCACTCATGGTGTGTTCTCGTTCTGGTGAAGGTCAATCTGTCTCGAAGGGCAGCTGGGCTGCCTCGTCGAACCGGGCTTTGTTACGGCCACGGTAGGCCCAGACCCAGATGCCAATGAAGCAGGCCATCGATGCCAGGGTGGCGACGATGCGCATGGTGGTGATGTCCATGGCGGTCTCCCTTACTTGAGCGCGCGGCCCATGACCTGCAGGTATGCAATCAGGGCGTCCATCTCGGTCTTGCCCTTGAGATCAGCAGCCGCTGCAGCGATCTGCTCATCGGTGTAGGGCACGCCCACGGTGCGCAGGGCCTTCATGCGGGGAGCCACGCTGGCCGGGTCCACGACCGTCTTTTCCAGCCAGGGGTAGGCAGGCATGTTCGACTCGGGTACCACGTCACGCGGGTTGACCAGGTGGATGCGATGCCATTCATCGCTGTACTTGCCGCCCACGCGGTGCAGGTCCGGGCCCGTGCGCTTGCTGCCCCACTGGAAGGGGTGGTCATACACAAACTCGCCCGCGACGGAATAGTGGCCATAGCGCAGCGTTTCGGCGCGGAAGGGGCGGATCATCTGCGAGTGGCAGTTGTAGCAGCCCTCGCGGATGTACACATCGCGCCCCACCAGCTGTACGGAGGTGTAGGGCTCCACACCCTTGACCGCCTCGGTCGTGGACTTCTGGAAGAACAGCGGCACGATCTCGACCAGACCGCCAATGGCGATCACCAGCAGGATCAGCACGATCATCAGGAAGTTGTTGGTCTCCACCTTTTCATGGGTGAAACCGGTCGAAGTCGAGTTGTTGTTGTTGGACATGGTTATCTCCTTCGGCTCAGGCATGTGCTGCGTTGACCGCAGGGATGGGCGCCTTGACCGAGCGACCGGAAATGGCGGTCATCCACACGTTCCAGGCCATGATCAACATGCCGCCCAGATACAGCAGGCCACCCGCCACGCGGATCACGTAGAAGGGATAGGTGGCCTTCACGCTCTCGACAAAGGTGTATGTCAGCGTACCGTCGGGGTTGATGGCGCGCCACATCAGGCCCTGCATCACACCGGCGATCCACATCGCGGCGATGTACAGCACGATGCCGATGGTGGCCATCCAGAAGTGCAGCTCAATCGCCTTGATCGAATGCATCTTTTCGCGGCCGAACAGGCGGGGCACCAGGTAGTAGAGCGATCCCATCGAAATCAGGCCGACCCAGCCCAGGGCACCGGAATGCACGTGGCCCACGGTCCAGTCGGTGTAGTGGCTCAGCGCGTTGACGGTCTTGATGGACATCATCGGACCTTCGAACGTGGACATGCCGTAGAACGACAGCGACACGATCAGGAAGCGCAGGATGGGGTCATCGCGCAGCTTGTGCCATGCGCCCGACAGGGTCATGATCCCGTTGATCATGCCGCCCCAGCTGGGAGCCAGCAGGATGAGAGAGAACACCATGCCCACCGATTGCGTCCAGTCTGGCAGCGCGGTGTAGTGCAGGTGGTGCGGGCCAGCCCACATGTAGGTGAAGATCAGCGCCCAGAAGTGGACGATGGACAGGCGGTAGCTGTACACCGGACGGCCTGCCTGCTTGGGGATGAAGTAATACATCATGCCCAGGAAGCCTGCGGTCAGGAAGAAGCCCACGGCGTTATGGCCGTACCACCACTGCACCATGGCATCCTGCACACCGGCGTAGGCCGAGTAGCTCTTCATGAAGCCTGCGGGGATGGCAGCACTGTTCACCACGTGCAGCAGTGCCACCGCCAGGATGAATGCGCCGAAGAACCAGTTGGCCACGTAGATGTGCTTGACCTTGCGCACGCCGATGGTTCCAAAGAACACGATCGCGTACGACACCCACACCAGCGTGATCAGGATGTCGATGGGCCACTCCAGCTCGGCGTATTCCTTGCCCGATGTGTAGCCCAGCGGCAGACTGATGGCGGCGGCCAGGATGACCAGCTGCCAGCCCCAGAACGTGAACGCGGCCAGCGGCGCGGCAAAAAGCCTGACCTGGCAGGTACGCTGCACCACGTAATAGCTGGTGGCAAACAGTGCGCAACCGCCAAAGGCGAAGATCACTGCGTTGGTGTGCAGCGGGCGAAGACGCCCGTAGCTCAGCCATGGAATGCCGAAGTTGAGCTCGGGCCAGGCGAGCTGGGCGGCGATGACCACGCCCACCAGCATACCGACCACCCCCCACACCACGGCCATGATAGAAAACTGCCGCACCACCGTATCGTTGTAGTGCGCAGCATTTGTGTTTGCTAGATCCATCGGGCACCTCGTTTTATTGCAGTCATAGTTTGTTGCACAGGGGGCTCAGGCACATTGACACATGTCAATCGTCCCGGAGAATCCGCTCCCCCTCCTGCTCGACGCTCTCGAACTGGCCGTGGTAAACCGCCCACCACAGGCCAGCGAGCACCAGCAGCACCAGCGCGACCGACAGGGGAATCAGCAGATAAAGGATGTCCATCAGGCGGGCTCCGGGCGTGTAGCGTTGGAAAGATCGGAAACGGCTGCAGTCGAGGCTGTGGCCGCGCTGCTGCCTGCCTCTGCCGCAGATGGCGCGAGCGCGGGCAGGTTGCGCGACAGGCGCGCCGCGTTGAGCACCACCAGCAGCGAACTGAGCGCCATGCCCAGGCCTGCCAGCCATGCGGGCATGGCCCCGACCACCGCCAGGGGCACGCACAGGGCGTTGTAGCCCGCAGCCCACCACAGGTTCTGCCGCACCACGCGCAGCGTGCGGCGCGCAAGCATGACCGTCTGCGGCACCAGGTCCAGGCTGTCGCCCAGCACTACAAAATCGGCCTGCGCCTGGGCCAGCGGCACGGCACGGCCGAAAGCGAAGGATGCGTGTGCGCCCGCAAGCACCGGGCCATCGTTGAGCCCGTCGCCCACCATGGCCACGTGGTGGCCGGAGGTTTGCAGGGCCGTGAGCGTTGCCAGCTTGCCCTGGGGCGTGCATTCACCCTGCGCCAACGCAATTCCGGCCTGGGCAGCCACGCGCTCTACGGCAGCCGCGCGGTCGCCCGACAACAGTTGCACGGAGATGCCCGCACGTTGCAGCGCATCGACGACGCCAGGCGCCTCGGCGCGAAGGTCTTCGGCAAGTTCAAAGCGGGCGACTTCGCTCACACTGCCGTCGTCATGCACCAGCGACAGCACCGCCTGCAAAGTCGGGCCAGCGTCGGAGACTGCCACGCCGGCATGCAGGGCCGAACCGAGCCGGAACACCCGCGCGGGCGCGCCGTCCTGGCGGGCATCCACCAGCGTGCCCACCAGACCCCGGCCCGCCTCTTCGCTCAGATCGGAGACGCGCCAGTGGCCGCGGCCGCCGGCACCGGCCAGTGCCACGGCGCGAGACACCGGGTGCATGGATTGCCCTGCCAGCGCCGCAGCCATCGACAAGGCTTCGTCGGCGCTGATGCCGGGCGCGGTGTCCACCGAGCGCAGCGCCATCGCGTCGCGGGTGAGCGTGCCCGTCTTGTCAAAGACGATGGTGTCTACCCGGGCCAGCGCCTCCAGCGCCTGCAGGTTACGCACCAGCACGCCATGGCGCGCGAGGGTTCCCGCGGCAGTGAGCATGGCCACGGGCGTGGCCAGCGACAAAGCGCAGGGGCAGGTGACGATCAGGACCGCCACCGCCACCATGAGGGCGTGGCCCGGATCGGTGGGCCACCACCAGGCCGCAGCCAGCCCGGCCGCCACCAGCACCGCCCACAGGAATGGGCGCGCAATGCGGTCTGCCAGCTGCGCCAGCCGGGGCTTTTGCAGCGATGCGCTTTCCATGAGCGCCACGATCTGGGCAAACCGGGTTTGCGCGCCGGTCGATTCGACCAGCACCTCCACCGGTGCCTGCAGGTTGTAGCTGCCCGCCGTGACGGCACTGCCTTCGGCGCGGGCTACGGGCGTGGACTCCCCGGTCAGCAGCGCCTCGTCCACGTGAGTGTGGCCCACCGTGATGCGGCCATCGGCCGGAAATGCTTCGCCTGCCAGCACGCGGACGACATCACCCACCGCCAGCCGCCGTGTGGCCACCCGCACAAAGCTGCCATCGCCCGAGCGGCGCTCCACGCTGTCGGGCAGGCGGTTCATGACCGCCTCCAGCGCGCCGGCGGTGCGGTCGCGCAGGCGCAATTCAAGCCAGCGCCCGGTCAGCAGAAAGAAAACGAACATCGTGAGGGAGTCGTAGTAGACCTCCTTGCCGAAGATGCCGTCCATGTCGAACGTGCCGACCGAGCTGACGACGAAGGTGATGGCCATGCCCAGCGCCACCGGCAGGTCCATGCTCACGCGGCGCAGCCGGATATCGCGCAGCGCGCTTGAAAAGAAGGGGCCGCACGAGAACACCACCATCGGCAGCGTGATCACCCATGACGCCCAGCGCAGCAGATGCTCCATCTCGGCGGTCAGGTCGCCGGGCTGGGCCACGTAGGCGGGCCACGCGTACATCATCACCTGCATCATGCAAAAGCCGGCCACCAGCCAGCGCCACAGCGCCCGGCGACTCTCGCGCAGGCGCTGCGCGCGGGCAAACGCATCCATGGCGGGCATGGCGCGGTAACCTGCGTGTTCCACGGCGGCCATCCATCGGGAGGGCAATACCCGGGCAGGGTCCCACACCACCCGGGCGCGGCGCGTGGCAGCGCTCACATCAGCCTGTTGCACGCCGGGCACGGCCTTCAAGGCGTCTTCGATGGTGAGGGCGCAGGCTGCGCAGTGCATGCCTTCCAGCACCACATGGGACTCCCACGGGCCGGCCAGCGGGTCGGGCTCGCCCTGCCCGACCGGGGAGCAGGCGCGGCCGAACGCCGACCACTCCTGGGGCTCGTCCAGCAGCGAAGTCTGGACGGCTGCAACGTCTGCAGGCTGAGGCAAGGGTGTGTCAACCGGCGCGGCGGGACGAAACTTTGACATGGTTCAAGGCTATCGCCGATAGCCCGCGGCCGCGTTGACCTGGATCAAGCCCGAACCCATCATTTGTGCCTACGCTCTGTCCCGAGCCTGCCCGAAGCCCGCGACAGGGCCCCGGCAGCGCACGAAGCAGTCAGGCAGACCTTTTAACCACCTTGAGGAGAACTCCATGTACAAACGCATCCTGATCGCCACCGATGGTTCCGAGCTGTCGGAAAAAGCGGTGGAACACGGTCTGGCGCTGGCCGGCCTGACTGGCGCCACCGTGATCGCCCTGAAAGTGGTGCCCCGTTACCCGCGCAGCTATTTCGAGGGTGGTATCCCCGTCGAGTCAGGTGACGTCAAGCGCATCGAGAAGCAGTGGTCGGACTCGGCCCAGGCCATGGTGGATGGCGTGGCTGCCCAGGGCAGCGCCCAGGGCGTCACGGTCAAGGGGGTGGTCGCCAAGTCCGACCTGGTGGCTGAAGCCGTGATCTCGGCTGCCAAGAAGCACAAGGCAGACCTGATCGTGATGGCCTCGCACGGCCGCAAGGGCCTCAAGCGCCTGCTGCTGGGCAGCGAGACCCAGCACGTGCTGACGCACTCGCACATCCCTGTGCTGGTGCTGCGTTAACGCAAAAACAGCCGCCAGCGCTTTACAAAAAAGGCACTGGTGGCCATTGATTCAATCGCATTTCAACTTCGGCTGCCTCAGGCAAACAGCCCCTTGTACTGCTCGCGCAGCAGGTTCTTTTGCACCTTGCCCATGGTGTTGCGGGGCAGCTCGGACACCACATAGCACTTCTTGGGAATCTTGAAGTTGGCCAACTGCGCCTTGAGCGCAGCCACGATGGCATCGGGGTTGAGCTGCGCGCCGGGCTTGGCAATGACCACCGCCACGCCCACCTCACCAAAATCGGGGTGCGGCACGCCCACCAGCGCGCTTTCGGCCACGCCGGGCATGTCGTTGATGGTGCTCTCGATCTCGGCCGGGTACACGTTGTAGCCACCGCTGATGATCAGGTCCTTGCTGCGGCCCACGATGCTCACGTAGTCACGCGCATCCACCTTGCCCACGTCGCCGGTCTTGAACCAGCCGTCTGCGGTGAACTCCTCGGCGGTCTTTTCGGGCATGCGCCAGTAGCCCTTGAACACATTGGGGCCGCGCACCTGGATGTTGCCGATCTCGCCCTCCGGCACTGCCTTGCCTGCGTCGTCCACCACGCGCAGGCCCACGCCGGGCAGCGGAAAGCCTACGGTAGCGCCACGCCGCTCGGTCTGGCCCGCATGGCGCGCGTCGGCAGCGTAGGGGTTGGACGTCAGCATGATGGTCTCGCTCATGCCATAGCGCTCCAGGATGGTGTGGCCGGTGCGCTGCTGCCATTCGTTGAAGGTTTCGATCAGCAGCGGCGCAGAGCCCGCGATGAACAGGCGCATATTGCGGGCCGCCTCCTTGTTCAGGCCCGCCTCGGCCAGCAGGCGCACATACAGCGTGGGCACGCCCATGAACACCGTGGCGCGCGGCATGGCAGCCAGCACCGCCTTGGGGTCGAACTTGCTGAACCAGATCATCTTGCTGCCGTTGATGAGCGCGCCGTGGATGGCCACGAACAGGCCATGCACGTGGAAGATGGGCAGCGCGTGGATCAGCACATCGCCGCGCCCCTCGGGCCCGCCTGCGTTTGTCCAGCCCCAGTAGTCCCTGAGCACCTGCGCGTTCGACAGCAGGTTGCCGTGCGTGAGCATCGCCCCCTTGCTGCGGCCGGTGGTGCCGCTGGTGTACAGGATGGCGGCCAGGTCATCTGCCTGCCGGGCCACGGGCTCCTGCACATCGCTGTGATGCGTGGCGCGCTCCAGCAGGCTGCCCGTGCGGTCATCGCCCAGGGTGAACACATGCTGCGTGCCCTGCGTGAAGGCGATCTTGCTCACCCACCCGAAATTGCCGGGCGTGCAGACCACCACCGCTGGTTCGGCATTGCCGATGAAATACTCGATCTCGCCGCTCTGGTAGGCGGTGTTGAGCGGCAAGAACACATAGCCCGCGCGCAGCGTGGCCAGGTACAGCAACATGGCCTCGACCGACTTTTCGACCTGCACGGCCACGCGACTGCCCTCGGGCAGCTTCAGCGATGCCAGCAGGTTGGCCATGCGTGCACTGGCGTGGTCCAGATCGCGCCAGCTGTACAGCAGGGGCGTGCAGTCGGGCGCGGTGGTCTCCACGGCGATCTGGTCCAGGTCAGCGGGGAACGCGGCGCGCAAAGCACTGAAGAGGTTGTGGTGTTTCATGGGACAAAAGGGGCAACAGGGCAACAGGAAGGGATGGGTGGCGTCGCGCGCCGAAGAGGTTTTCGCAGGCGATGGCTTCAGAACAGGGGCTGGCGCTTTTCGAGAAACGCCGCAATGCCCTCACGGTGCTCGGCACTGCTGGCGTAGCCGTAGGGATCGGAAACGTCGTTCGCTACAGTTTTCATAGCATCAGGGGCAAATGAATGTTGGGCTTGACGCTGTTTTAACGCCCGAAACGTCTGTTTGTTCATCCGGGCGGCCTCGGGCGCCAGCGCGGCCACGCGCAAGGCGCTGGCCAGGGCCTCTGCGGCGACGGCATCATCCGGCACCAAGCGGCTCAGGAACCCGCGTGCCTGCATGTCGGTGGCGCTGAACGTCGCTGCCTCCAGCAGCATCTGGCGGGCTACGGCATCACCCACCGCTGCTGCCACCAGCTGCGCCTCGCGCGGGGCCATTGGAAAACCGAGCTTTGCAATGGGCGCGCCAAAGCGGGCACTGCTGCCCGCAATGCGGATGTCGCAGCAGCTGGCGATCTCCACCCCCGCGCCCATGCAGGCGCCGCTGATCTGCGCCACCACGGGCGCGTCGCATTCCAGCATGGCGCTCAGCCCGCCCCAGACATCGTTCTCGTGAAAGTCGCGCAGCGCGGCGGCATCAAACCGGAACCCGGGGTATTCCGAAATGTCACCACCCGCGCAGAAGGCATCGCCCTCCCCCGCCACCAGCACGCAACGCACGGCAGTCCCCCGGCCCTGGATGTCCTCAAACACCGCACGCAACTGCCGCCACATCGCCCGCGACATGGCATTGAGCCGCCCGGCATGGCGCAAGGTGACGTGCACCACGCCCTGCTCACCCGCCCTCAAAAGCACTTCACCCGGCATATTCGCTACCCATCACGTTTGCCAAAGACACCGCCCACAACACAAGCGCAGCGCCATCGCGCGTGCCACCGTGGAACTGGCTCCGCCAGCCCACCGGTGGCGTCCCCCTTCAGGGGGAAGGCGCGAGGCGCTGAGGGTGTGGAAGAGCCTGGCGTGTCCGAGCGGGCCGCACAAACGCGCTCCGTTCAGGCGCAAAGCACAGCCATAGCACGGGCTATGGCGAGCATTTGCAACGCCAACGGGGTGCGTTTTTGCGGAACAAGCGGGCACGGCGGGTTCTTTCACACCTTCCTGGGGGTTAATCGAGCTTCGCGCCAGACGTCTTCACCACCGCCGCCCAACGCTTGACCTCGCTGCTCACAAACGCCGCAAACTGCTGCTGCGTCATGCCGCCAAAATCCGCGCCATTGGCCGCCCAGGTGGTCTTGAGCTCATCGGCCGTGCCCAGCTTGCGCACCTCGTCGATGATGCGCGCCTGCACGTCTGCCGGGGTGCCCTTGGGGGCCCACAGGCCGTACCAGGTCGTCACGGTGTAGTCGGGCAGGCCCACTTCAGCCGCGCACGGTACGTCAGGGAAGGCAGGGTTGCGCTTGGGGCCCGACACCATCAGCGCCTTGATGCGCCCGGCCTTGATGTGGGCGGCCGATGAACCCAGGCCGTCAAACATCATGTCCACCTGCCCGCCAATCAGGTCCTGCAGGGCCGGGCCCGCGCCGCGGTACGGAATGTGGGTGATGAAGGTACCCGTCTGCTGCTTGAACAGCTCGCCCGCCATGTGGTGCGAAGTGCCTGCACCGGCCGAGCCGTAGTTAAGCTTGGCCGGGTTGCGCTTCACAAAATCCATGAACTGCTGGAAGTTGGTGGCCGGCACGTTCTTGGGGTTGACCACCACCACCTGCGGCACGTTGGCCAGCAGGAACAGGGGGATGAAGTCTTTTTCGATGTCGTAGTCGAGCTTGGGGTACATCGACGGCGCAATGGCGTGATGCACCGCGCCCATGAAGAGGTTGTAACCATCCGGCGCGGCCTTGGCTGCAAAACTGGCGCCCACGGTACCGCCCGCGCCGCCGCGGTTATCAATCACCAGCGTCTTGCCGATGGACTTGGAAAACTGCGCAGCCAGCGGGCGCGCAAAGGCGTCGGTACCTCCCCCTGCCGGGAACGGCACCACCATGTTGACCGGCTTGGAAGGCCATGCGCTGGCCTGCGCCCAGGTGGCTGTGGTTACGCTGCCCAGGCCCGCTGCAGCTGCGCCGACCAGCAGTTCGCGGCGGCGTATCGAAAATGGGTTCATTGCTTGTCTCCTGTCATCGTTGTTGGAAAAACCTGCGGCCTTTGTCCGGGCCGTCCACCGCGCCGACGGTGCTGCGCCGCACCGGTAGCGTTGTCCTGCCGGCCCTTGCCCCGCCACGCTGGCAGTGCCTGCAGGGGCCGATTTTCTTGTACTGCTTCAACCGCGCAAAAGGCTCTCGATCTCGCCCGACACGGGGAGCTTGCCCTGCGCGAGCATGGCACGGTGCTTGTCGATGCGCTTGAGGTCGTACAGGTAGTTGACCATCAGCCCATACGACTGCTTGAGCCCCTTGGCCGACGGGTCGCCGCCCCAGTTCAGGCGCTCCACGCGGGCACCGTTGCCCAGGTGGAAGCGGGCCACGGCGTCACAGGGCTTGCCGTCCTGCAGGTCGCGCCCCAGGTAGTGGGCGGCGCACTCCAGCAGCATCTGGCGGGCGGGCGATCTGGCGTCCAGGTCCAGCGGCTTGTCCACCGCGGCCAGAAAGTGTGCGGCCTGTGGCGGCTCAAAGCCCACCGCGCGGCCCAGTTCGGCACGGCGCTTGTCGTCCAGGCGCTCGAGCATCGCGGGGGCGTTCTTGCCCAGCCATGCACGAAAGCCCGGTATCGGCGACAGCGTGGCAAAGGTGCGCAGCCGTGGAAACTCCGCCGCCAGCGTCTCCACCACATGCTTGATGAGCGAGTCGCCAAAGCTCACGCCGCGCAGGCCGGTTTGCGTGTTGCTGATGGAATAGAAGATGGCCGTGTTGGCACGCGTGATGTCCACCGGCGCGGCGGCTTCATCGAGCAGCGGCGTGATGCTGCTGGAGATGCGGTCGAGCAGCGCCACCTCGACAAAGATCAGCGGCTCGTTGGGCAGCCGCGGGTGAAAGAACCCGTAGCAGCGCCGGTCGCTGTCCAGCCGGTTTTTGAGGTCGGCCCAGCTGCGGATGTCGTGCACCGCCTCGTACTTGATGAGCTTTTCGAGCAGTGATGCGGGCGAATCCCAGGACAGACGGCGCAGCTCCAGAAACGCCACGTCAAACCAGGTGGAAAACAGCTGCTCCAGCTCGGCATCGAGCGCCAGCAGGCGCTTGTCGGACTTGAGCATGGGCAGCAGCTCGGCGCGCATGTCCACCAGGAAGCGCATGCCTTCGGGGAACACGGCAAAGCGCTGCAGCAGCCGGGTGCGCGGCGACACCAGCGCGCGGCGCAGGCTGATCTCGGCCTGGCCCTCCTCGGCCGTGCCCGCAGCGGCCTCGTAGCGCTGGCGGGCCGACTTGAAGCGGGTGGCATCGGGAGCGAACTGCTCGCACATCAGCAGCCACATGTCGCGCCGCTCTTCGGGCTGCGCAGCGGCGTACCACTGGGCCACGGCTTGCGCACGGCGCCCGCCTTCAATCTCGCTGACCTGCGGCGCCACGACTTCCTGCAGGTCGGCCAGCAGGCGGCGCAGGGCGCGCGGCGACAGGGACTCCTGCCCGCGGCGCAGCGTGGCCACCAGCCGCTCGTGGGTGGACCGCTGCACCGCCGTCTTGGCCACCACGTCGGTCACGCTGCCGTCCACGGCGGAAGCGCGGACGGGCTTGTCGGCTGTCTTGCCGGCGGTGCCATCCCCGCCCGCGGCGTTGTCTGCTGCCGGGACCACGGAACGCAGGCGCGAGACGCTGCGTGAAATCCATTCGGGGGTGCTGTTGATCATGGGGCAAGCCTTGAGGTCTGGTGGCGGGCAATCTCGCGCAGCGCATCGCGCTGGCGCAGCAGGTGGTTGCGCATGGCTTCTTCGGCGGCATCGCAGTCGCGGGCCTTCAGGGCGGCAAACACGGCCAGGTGCTCAGCCAGGCTTTGCTGCAGGCGCCCCGGGGCCTGCAGGGTCTGCAGCCGGGCCAGCCGCAAGATCTTGCGCAGGTCGCCAATCACCTGGGCGAGCCAGCGGTTATCGGCCAGGGTGATGAAGGCCTCGTGAATGGCGTAGTTGGCCTCGTAGTAGGCGGTGATGCCGCCTTCATCGGCGCACTGCTGCAGGCGCTGGTGCAGCGTTTCCAGCGCAGCGACATCGGCGGCCGTGGCCTTGCGCGTGGCTTCGTGCGCGGCGCGGCCCTCCAGCAGCGCGATCACGGGAAAGATGTCGTCCACGTCCTGCGCGGTGATCTGGGCCACAAAGCAGCCCCGGCGCGGCTCGTGTCGCAACAGCCCTTCGGCCACCAGCACCTTGAGCGCCTCGCGCAGCGGCGTGCGCGAGATGGCCAGGCGCTCGCACAGCGCGGCCTCATCCACAAAGCTGCCGGGCGCCAGGCTGCCCGAGAAGATCTGCTCCCTCAGGCGGGAAGCCGCTTCATCGTGCAGGGAATTGGGTTGCGGGCGCATGAATACCTGGAGGGAGTGACTGGGGAAACGCGTAGACAGTGGGACTACAGCCCATAACGGCGGCTTAATGCCGCCAAAGTCGCCGCTACAGAGCCTGACTCCATAATTTCTCATAATTACGGAATGCGCAAGCGGAAAAGAACAGGGGTGTGGGGAAAGCAACAGGTACCCAGTCCGCCAGCGGGACAAACAGCGCGCTGCGAGCGCGACTTTCCTGTTCAGATCAGGCAACCGACCCGCCGGACCGGGCCGCATTGCGCATTGGGAGAGGTACCGGCACCAGGAGCATGCGATTCAACGCATGGGCACGGCCGCGAAAGCCGTGGCGCCACACGCCAGTCAGCGCGGGTGGACCTGCGCCACCGCGCGTGCCCGCGCAACCCAGCTCGCAGACTGGCACTGCGCCCAAAATGCTATCATTTATATAGCATCAGGTGCAATCAAAACCTGCACTTCCGCCCTGTTTCACCCTAAAACTAACCGCGGGCAGCCCCCACGGGCTGCCGCCGGGCCCAAAGCCACAGCGCCACACCACCGACGATCATCGGCACGCACAGCCACTGGCCCATGCTCATCCCCAGCGACAGGACGCCCAGGAACGCATCGGGCTCGCGGAAGTACTCCGCGATGAACCGGAACACCCCGTAGCCCATCAGGAAGGCCGCCGCCACCTGGCCCTGGCGGCGCTCCTTGCGGGCGTAGAGCCACAGCAGCACGAACAGTAGCAGGCCTTCCAGCAGGAACTGGTACACCTGCGACGGGTGGCGCGGCTGCATGGAGCCGCTGTGCGCAAACACCATGCCCCACGGCAGGTCGGGGCTGGAAAACCGGCCCCACAGTTCGCCATTGATGAAGTTGCCCACCCGCCCTGCCGCCAGCCCCGTGGGCACGCAGGGCGCCACAAAGTCGGCCACCTGCAGCCAGGGCCGCTTGCGCGAATGCGCAAACCAGATCATGGCGACGATCACGCCCAGCAGCCCGCCATGGAACGCCATGCCGCCCTGCCACACCGCAAAAATCTCCAGCGGGTGGCTGAGGTAGTAGCCGGGCTTGTAAAACAGGCAGTAGCCCAGCCGGCCACCAATGACGACGCCGGCCACTCCGAGGAACAGGATGTCCTCCACATCGCGACGCGACCACGCGCCCGGGCCGGCGATGGAGGCAAAAGGCTGGTGGCGCAGGCGCCGGATGCCGAGCAGCATGAACAGCCCGAAAGCTGCCAGGTACGTGAGCCCGTACCAGTGAATGGCGAGCGGGCCGAGTTGCAGGGCGACGGGATCGATGTGGGGATAGGTCAGCATGTTGCAGCTATTGTGCCCCGGCACGAAATGCCCACCGGGGCCCGTCATGGAGCAGCACAGGGTTCAGGCTGCTCGGTCCGCCGGATCGCCCGATCCGCGGGCCACGCGCTCAGTCAACCCTATCGCACCGGGATGCGCAGGGGCTGGTCTCCCCGCCATTTCTTGCAAGACGGGCACCGGCCCAGCCTACTTTGCCTGGATGAACGCCACGAACCGTTGCAGCGCCGGGTTGCCGGAGCTGGCCGACCAGACCAGACTGGTTTCACAGACGGGCAACTGGCCATCACCGAGTGCACCAATCTCTTCCTGTGCCTTGGCATGGCCCGACAACTCGGCCCCGGTGCGGTACACCACGCCGTCGCGGCGAAACTGCGTCACGCTTTCCGGCACCCAGGCCACGCCCAGCCCGCCCCACACCAGGTTCACGATGGTCTGCATCTGGATGGCCTCTTGCGCCACCACCGGAACACGCCCTGCCCCGCGGTACAGATCCAGGATCGCGTCGTACAGCGACGGGACGATGCGGCGCGGAAACACCACCAGCGGCTCGTCCAGCACCTGGGCCAGGTCGGGCCGGGGGGCATGCGCGAGCGGGTGCTGGGCAGCCAGGGCGAGCACCAGCGGCTCGTGCGCCACGGCGTAGCGGGCCAGTTCGGGCGGCGCAAAGCCTGGCGAATGCAGCATGAGTCCGGCATCCAGCTCGCCGCGGGCAAACAGGGCGCGCTGCACGTCGCCCGTTGCCTCGACCAGCTCCAGTGCCACCTGCGGGCATGCCGCCCGGAATTCGCGCACCCAGCCGGGCAGGCGCTCGAAGCCAATGGTGGACACAAACCCCAGCCGCACGCGCCCCACCTCACCGGCCGCGGCCGCGCGCGCCCTGGCCGGCAGGGCCTGCGCCCGCTCCAGCAGATCGCGTACGTCGGGCAGCAGGGCCTCGCCCGCAGGGGTCAGCGCCACGCGGCGGCGGGTGCGGTCAAACAGCAGCACGCCCAGGGATCGCTCCAGCTGGGCGATGCCCTGGGTCAGCGGCGGCTGCGTCATGTGCAGGCGCACGGCGGCACGGCCAAAGTGCAGCTCTTCGGCCACGGCGATGAACTGGCGCCACGCCCGCACGTCGATCAGCGTTTCTTTCATATGTTTTTTATATTACTGGAGCGGCACAAAGGGATTGGAACGCACCTGGCAAACGCCGCATACTTCTGCACGCAGACCATGCCGGGCGCAATGCCCGGCGGCGGCAACGCAACAACGACGACCCACAAGGACCCCACCATGGCAGACAGCAAGACCATCCCGATCCAGCCCATCAACCGCCGCAGCGCCAACATCACGCAGGGCAAGAGCCGCGCGCCCAACCGCTCGATGTACTACGCCATGGGCTACGAGGAAGGCGATTTCGTCAAGCCCATGGTCGGCGTGGCCAACGGCCACAGCACCATCACCCCCTGCAACAGCGGCCTGCAAAAGCTGGCCGATGCCGCCATCGCGGGCATCGAGGAAGCGGGCGGTAACGCCCAGGTGTTCGGTACGCCCACCATCTCGGACGGCATGGCCATGGGCACCGAAGGCATGAAGTACAGCCTGGTCAGCCGCGAAGTCATCAGCGACTGCATCGAAACCTGCGTGGGCGGCCAGTGGATGGACGGCGTGCTGGTCGTCGGCGGCTGCGACAAGAACATGCCCGGCGGCCTGATGGGCATGCTGCGCGCCAACGTGCCCGCCATCTATGTGTACGGCGGCACCATCCTGCCCGGCCACTACAAGGGGCAGGATCTGAACATCGTCAGCGTGTTCGAAGCCGTGGGCGAAAACGCCGCAGGCAAGCTGAGCGACTTTGACCTCAAGGAAATCGAAAAGCGCGCGATCCCGGGCACCGGCTCGTGCGGCGGCATGTACACCGCCAACACGATGTCCAGCGCGTTCGAGGCCCTGGGCATCAGCCTGCCGTACTCGTCCACCATGGCCAACCCGCACGACGAGAAGATGAACTCGGCCAAGGAATCCGCCAAGGTGCTGATCGAAGCCATCAAGAAGGACCTCAAGCCCCGCGACATCGTGACCAAGAAGGCCATCGAGAACGCTGTGGCCGTGATCATGGCCACGGGCGGCTCCACCAACGCCGTGCTGCACTTCCTGGCCATCGCCCACGCAGCCGGTGTGGAATGGGACATCGACGATTTCGAGCGCATCCGCAAGCAGACGCCCGTGATTTGCGACCTCAAGCCCAGCGGCAAGTACCTGGCGGTGGACCTGCACCGCGCGGGCGGCATCCCGCAGGTCATGAAGATCCTGCTGAAGGCCGGTCTGCTGCACGGCGACTGCATCACGATCGAAGGCAAGACGGTGGCCGAAGTGCTCAAGGACGTGCCCGACGAGCCGCGCGCCGACCAGGACGTGATCCGTCCCATCCACAACCCGATGTATGCGCAAGGCCACCTGGCCATCTTGAAGGGCAACCTGAGCCCCGAAGGCGCCGTGGCCAAGATCACCGGCCTGAAGAACCCCGTCATCACCGGCCCTGCCCGCGTGTTCGACGACGAGCAGTCTGCACTGCAGGCCATTCTGGACGGCAAGATCAAGGCGGGCGACGTCATGGTGCTGCGCTACCTGGGCCCCAAGGGCGGTCCTGGCATGCCCGAGATGCTGGCTCCCACGGGCGCACTGATCGGCGCAGGCCTGGGCGAAAGCGTGGGCCTGATCACCGACGGCCGCTTCTCGGGCGGCACCTGGGGCATGGTGGTGGGCCATGTGGCGCCCGAAGCGGCAGCCGGCGGCACCATTGCCTTTGTGAACGAAGGCGACAGCATCACCATCGACGCGCGCCAGCTGCTGCTGGAGCTGAACGTGAGCGAAGCAGAAATCGCCCGCCGCCGTGAAGGCTGGACGCCACCGGCCCCGCGCTACACGCGTGGCGTGCAGGCGAAGTTTGCTTTCAATGCCTCCAGCGCCAGCAAGGGCGCTGTGCTTGACGCGTACTGATTCCGCTGGCCGCTTGCGCGGCCATCCCCCCGCGGGAGGTGTGGGCAGGGGCGAGTGGGCCCACAAAAAAGCCCGTTGCGAGACGCATCTCGCAACGGGCTTTTTTCCATCGGGGCTCAGGGCGCTTTGTCGCGAACCATCAGCCACGTACCTGGCAGACACGGGGCGGTACAAACCACAGCCACCGATCGCCCACGCCGCGGAACCGACGCAAAGCCTGTTCAGCGCGGCTTGCGTGGCTGGATTCCCAGAGCCTCCTTGTGGCGGTTGATGCGTTCTTTCTTGCGCTCTTCCATCTTCTCCATGGCCTTGCGTTTGGTGTAGCCGGTGGAGTCCGCCCAGGCCCACCAGGCCGCCGTGGCGGCAAAGGATGAGATCACCACCCACCACGACCAGGTCGCCACCGGCCCGATCTCAAGATATTTCAGTGCCAGAAGCACCAGCGACAGACCCAGCAGGTACATGAAAACCCCCTCGACATACAAAGACAACGGGCTGACCGCGCAGGCGCCGCAGGTCAACCTAACTCACTACAATTCCGTTGAAAGCACTGTAACCCAACCACAGGAATTCCCACCATGAAGCGTACCCTGATCACACTCGCGTTGACCCTGACGGTGGCCGTCCCCGCCATGGCCGACATGGCTCTGGCAACGTCGAAAAACTGCATGGCATGCCACGCGGTCGACAAGAAACTGGTGGGCCCGTCGTACAAGGATGTGGCGGCCAAGTACGCTGGCCAGAAAGATGCTGTGGACAAGCTGGCAGTGAAGATCATCAAGGGCGGCGGCGGCGTATGGGGCCCCGTGCCCATGCCTGCCAACGCGCAGGTCAGCGAAGCCGATGCGAAAAAGCTGGCTGCGTGGGTGATGACCCACAAGTAATTCGGAGAAATGCCCCGGAACACCCCGGGGCGTTGTTCAACCCGGCAAACAAAAAGCCGCTGCACTCACGTGCAGCGGCTTTTTTGCTTGCGTGCCGACAGCTTATGGCGCGACGCTCGGGCCGCCATGGCGCAGCTGGTGTTCCAGTTGTCCCACGTAGGCGGCTGTCGCGTTGTCGGACTCGGCAGCGCGGCGCGTGAGTCGCGCCTCCAGCGCTTCCATGCGGGCCAGAAGCTCGGCATGGGCCTGACGGTGCTGGCCCTCCAGAAAGGTTCGCAACTCGGTAAAGCGGGATGCCTCGGCCTTGTCGGCCAGCTCGCGTTGCGCGTGCATTTCCTTGTTGTGGCGGCGGTTCTCCATCAGTACGGACCCCTGCAGCGACAGTACATAAGCCAGGAAGAACACGCCCAGCAGCACGGTGAGCGCCAGCATGATGAGCCCCAGCGGCGCATCAAAGATCACGATGCCCAGGGACACGGACGACACCGCTGCCAGGGCGCCCCAGTTGAGCGCGGCGAGCAAGGCGATGACGACCACGGTAAGGATGAGCACGACAGAACGCAGTTGCATGATGAAACCTCGGGTGAATCAGCGCTCCGCCGGCTGGCGGGCAACGCGATGCCCGGGTTTTAACGCATGACGCTGCTGCGGCACACCTTATCGATGCGATTTCCGTCCGCGTCCTACAGCGGCGCAGCAGGGCACACGCCAGCGCATGCGCCCAACCTGGCCCCGACAGCGGCAAACACCTGCCGAGGTGGGCCGGGCACATGCCAGGACCTCCGGTAACGTGCGTGCCATGGCGTTGCACGCGCAAAGGAGTGCTGGCGCCGCGTCAACGGCGCTCCGCCGGCTCAGTTGGTCTGCGACAGCTGATCGAGGATGGCCGGGTTCTCCAGCGTGCTGGTGTCCTGCGTGATCGCCTCGCCCTTGGCAATGCTGCGCAGCAGGCGGCGCATGATCTTGCCGCTGCGCGTCTTGGGCAGGTTGTCGCCAAAACGGATGTCCTTGGGCTTGGCAATGGGCCCGATCTCCTTGGCGACCCAGTTGCGCAGCTCGTTGGCGATCTGCTTGGCTTCCTCCCCGGTGGGCCGCGAACGCTTGAGCACCACAAACGCGCAGATGGCCTCGCCCGTCACGTCGTCCGGACGGCCCACCACGGCGGCTTCTGCCACCAGGTCGGTCTTGGCCACGAGGGCGGACTCGATCTCCATCGTGCCCATGCGATGGCCCGACACGTTCAGCACGTCATCGATGCGGCCCGTAATGCGGAAGTAGCCGCGGTCGGCGCTACGCACCGCGCCATCGCCGGCCAGGTAGAAGCCCTTGAGCTCTTCGGGGAAGTAGCTTTTCTTGAAGCGCTCCGGGTCGTTCCAGATGGTGCGGATCATGCTGGGCCACGGGCGCTTGATGACCAGGATGCCACCCGCGCCGTTGGGCACATCGTTGCCCATTTCGTCCACGATCGCAGCAGTGATGCCGGGCAGCGGCAGCGTGCAGCTTCCGGGCACCAGCGGCGTGGCACCGGGCAGCGGCGTGATGACGTGTCCGCCGGTCTCGGTCTGCCAGAAGGTATCGACGATGGGGCAGCGCTCGCCGCCCACGTTCTTGTGGTACCACATCCACGCTTCAGGGTTGATGGGCTCGCCCACGCTGCCCAGGATGCGCAGGCTCGACAGGTCCGAGCGTGCGGGGTGCACGGCGGCATCGGCCTCGGCGGCCTTGATGAGCGAACGGATGGCCGTGGGCGCCGTGTAGAAGATGCTGCACTTGTGGCGCTCGATCATCTGCCAGAAGCGGCCGGCGTTCGGGAAGGTGGGGATACCCTCAAAAATGATCTGCGTGGCACCGGCGGCCAGCGGGCCGTAGGCCACATAGGTGTGGCCGGTGATCCAGCCAATGTCGGCCGTGCACCAGAAAACGTCGTCGGCGCGCAGGTCGAACGTCCAGTCCATTGTCATCTTGGCCCACAGCAGGTAGCCGCCAGTGGCGTGCTGCACGCCCTTGGGCTTGCCGGTGGAGCCGCTGGTGTACAGGATGAACAGCGGGTGTTCTGCATTCACGGCCACGGGGGGGCAGTCGGTGCTCTGCCCCGCCAGCGCCTGCGCAAAGGTCTTGTCGCGGCCGGCGACCATGTTGCAGGCCGTGGCCGTGCGCTCGTACACGAACACGTTGCGCACGGTGTCGCAGCCGCCCGAGGCCAGGGCCTCGTCGATGATGGCCTTGAGCGGCAGCTCCTTGCCGCCGCGCATCTGGTAGTTGGCGGTGATCACGGCCACGGCACCGGCATCGATGATGCGCTCGTGCACGGCCTTGGCGCTGAAGCCGCCGAACACCACGCTGTGCGTTGCGCCGATGCGGGCGCAGGCCTGCATGGCAATCACGCCCTCGATGGTCATCGGCATGTAGATCAGGACGCGGTCACCCTTGTTCACGCCATGGGCCTTGAGGGCGTTGGCGAACTGGCTCACGCGCGCCAGCAGCTCCTTGAACGTGACGCGGGTCACGGTGCCGTCGTCGGCTTCAAAGATGATGGCGGTCTTGCTCTCGGTGGGCGTGCCGATGTGGCGGTCCAGACAGTTGGCCGACGCGTTGAGTTCACCGTCGCCAAACCAGCGGAAGAACGGAGCGTTGGATTCGTCCAGCGTCTGGGTGAAAGGCTTGGTCCAGTTCAGGTTCTCGCGGGCCATGCGGGCCCAGAAGCCGTCGGGATCACGGTCCGCCTCGGCGCACAGAGCGTCGTAGCCCGCCATGCCCGACACGCGTGCCGCCCGCACGACGTCGTCGGCAGGAGGGAACACGCGGTTTTCAACCAAAACGGACTCGATCGCGGATGTGGGCGCACTCATTGTGTTGTCTCCTGGGTCTGATGGAATGGATGCCGGTCGTTTGCCGTTACCGGGAATCGGCGGTACTGTCGGCCGCAGCACTTACAAGCCACTGACTGGCACGAAGCTTACGGCCGCGGAGGGCATACCCGTAGAATCGCGCGGCCTTTACATACCGACCAGACACCCTCTGATGACCCCGCCCAAACCCAAGCCCCCCGTCCCCATGCGGCCCCTGCCGTCGCTGATTTTTGCCAGCCGCTGGCTGCAGCTGCCGCTCTATCTGGGCCTCATCCTGGCCCAGGCGGTGTACGTGTTTCACTTCTGGGTAGAGCTGGTTCACCTGATCGAAGCGGCCTTTGGCAACTCCGCATCACTGCAAAAGCTGATCTCCAGCATCGGCTACAAGAGCGACATCGAGGTGGTGGCCCTGAATGAAACCATCATCATGCTGGTGGTGCTGGCACTGATCGACGTGGTGATGATCTCCAACCTGCTGATCATGGTGATCGTGGGCGGCTACGAAACCTTCGTCTCGCGCCTGCACCTCGATGGCCATCCCGACCAGCCCGAATGGCTGAGCCACGTCAACGCCTCGGTGCTCAAAGTCAAGCTGGCTACAGCCATCATCGGCATCAGCTCCATCCACCTGCTCAAGACCTTCATCAACGCTGCCAACTACGACCTGAAGGTGCTGATGTGGCAGACCATCATCCACACGGTGTTCCTGCTGAGCGCGCTGGCGATCGCCCTCACGGACCGGATCATGACGCCGGCAACGGAGCGCCACTGACGGCGTGGGGTCAGCCCCTGCGCAAGTCGCGCCGGGCAAGCAGCGTGGCCCCCGGTCTTAGCCCCACCCCGTGGGGGGCTTCGTACTACACCTTTAGCATCGCCCATTCAGCGCGCCGGTCCCGAGCCGCTGGTGTCTTCCCTGAAGGCTGACAAACACCGTGCTGCTGCCCATCATCATCTTGCTGCCCCTGCTGGCAGGCACCATCCTCACGGCGTGGTCCGGCGCTGGCCGGCACCGGGCAAACCGCGCCCGAACGGCCTGGATCGCCGCTGCCGTCACAGGCTGCAGCCTTGCCCTGCTGCTGGCGCAAGCGTCTCCCGTCATGCAGGGCGAAGCGCTGCGCTACTACGCAGCATGGGTCCCCGAGATCGGATTGAACATCGGGTTGCGGCTGGACGGACTCTCGCTGATGTTCGGCCTGCTCATCACGGCGATGGGCCTTCTGGTGGTGGTGTACGCCCACCACTACCTGGGCGCCGATGACCCTGAGGGCAAGTTCTTCAGCACGCTGATGCTGTTCATGGCAGCCATGCTGGGCATCGTGCTGTCAGACAACCTGTTGCTGCTCATCGTTTTCTGGGAGCTGACCAGCATCTCATCGTTCCTGCTGGTGGGCTACTGGAACCACCGCGCGGATGCAAGGGCCGGGGCACGGATGGCCCTGGCGGTCACGGGCGGGGGCGGGCTGGCCATGCTGGGCGGGTTCGTGCTGCTCGGCCAGATTGCAGGGACGTATGAGATCAGCCAGATGGGGGCCATGGCGGCGCAGATCCAGGCCGACCCCAGGTACCCTGCCGCGCTGGTGCTGATCCTCCTGGGCTGCTTCACCAAGAGCGCGCAGTTTCCCTTCCATTTCTGGCTGCCGCAGGCCATGGCCGCCCCTACTCCGGTCTCGGCGTATCTGCATTCGGCCACCATGGTCAAGGCAGGTATTTTTCTGCTGGCGCGCCTCACGCCCGTCGTGGGCGGTACCGAGCTTTTCTTCGGCATCGTTTCGATCGCCGGCCTGGTGACGGTGGCATTTGCTGCCTTGGTGGCCATCTTCAAGCACGACCTCAAGGGACTGCTGGCGTATTCGACCATCAGCCATCTGGGTCTCATCGTGTTCCTGATCGGCCTGGGTTCTCCACTGGCCGCGGTGGCGGCCATCTTCCACATCCTCAATCACGCCAGCTTCAAGGCCGCCCTGTTCATGACGGCCGGCATCGTGGACCATGAGACTGGCACCCGCGACATGCGCAAGCTGGGGGGCCTGTTCCGGCTCATGCCGTGGACGGCAACGCTGGCCATGGTGGCGGCTGCAGCCATGGCAGGCGTGCCGCTCTTCAACGGGTTCATCTCCAAGGAAATGTTCCTGACCGAAGCCGTGACGCTGGCACAGGGTGGCGGGTGGCGATGGCTGGTGCCCGCCATGGCCACGCTGGCCGCTCTCTGCAGCGTGGCCTATTCGGCCCGGCTCGTGCACGACGTGTTCTTCAACGGGCCGCCGCGTGACCTGCCCAACCCGCATCCGCACGAGCCCCCGCTGGGCATGAAGGCCCCAGTAGCCCTGCTGGCGGTGGTATGTGTGGTGGTCGGGCTCCTGCCGTCCCTCGTGGCCGGCCCGCTGGTGGCCGTAGCCACCGCAGCCATGCTGGGCGGTCCGGCGCCCGACTTTCATCTTGCGCTGTGGCATGGTTTCAACCTGCCATTGCTGCTGAGCGCGCTGGCACTCGGCGGTGGGGTTCTGCTGTACTTCTGGCTGGCGCGCGGCGGCCGTCTGCATCGGACATCCGTTGACGACCGGTTTGGCGCATTCGCCGGCGCGCAGGTGTTTTCAAGCCTCTACGACCGGCTGTTCGAACTGGCCGGGCGCGTCACAGCCAGGACCGAAACCGGATCACTGCAGCGCTACCTCGCCTGGATGCTGATGGCCTGCCTGGCCGCAGCGGCCATCACCTTGCTTTCCGGGCAGGCGCCGGGCACTGGCAATAGACCCTTGCTGCCTGCCAACCTGATCGCCGTCGTGCTGTGGGTTCTGCTGCTGGGTGCCTGCGGCTGGCTGGTGCTGCGTCACCACGACCGGTTCCAGTCGGTGGTGGTCGCGGGCACCGTGGGCCTGGTCAGCTCCCTTGCCTATGTCGGCCTTTCGGCACCGGACCTTGCCCTCACACAGCTGACGGTCGACGTGGTCTCTACCGTACTCCTGCTGATGGGCCTGGCCCTGTTGCCAAGCCAGACGCCCCGTGAATCGAGCAGTACACGCAAACTGCGCGACGGAGTCCTGGCGCTGGCCGGTGGCGCCGGCATCGCCTGGCTCGCCTGGGTCATGCTCACGCGGGACCACGATTCGATTGCCTGGTACTTCCTCAACCAGTCTGCGCCCGCGGGCGGCGGCACCAACGTGGTGAACGTGATCCTGGTGGATTTCCGCGGCTACGACACGTTTGGCGAAATCACCGTACTGGGCATTGCCGCCCTCGGGGTGCTGGCTTTGATGGACGGCATGCACGCCCGCCGCGCTGGGGTGGACGCCCAAGGCGTGCCCTACACGTTTGCCCGCCAGCCCTTGCTGCTGCGCATTGCTGCCCGCGTGGTGCTGCCGCTGGCGCTGGTGGTCACGCTGTACATCTTCATGCGCGGGCACAACCTGCCGGGCGGCGGATTCATTGCTGGCCTGATCACTGCCGTGGCGCTGGTGCTGCAGTACATCGCCCTGGGACAGTCTGGCGCGGAACGCCGCCTGCACGCGGCAGGTGGCCGCCGTTTTGTGCGATGGATCGGCCTGGGGCTGGCCATTGCAGGCCTGACCGGCGTCGGAGCCTTTGTGTTTGGCCAGCCCTTCCTGACCAGCGCATACGGCCACCCGTACCTGCCGGTGCTGGGTGCCATCCCGCTGGCCACGGCCGCCCTGTTTGACCTGGGCGT
>LNFM01002641.1_pt1 | contig 72972 bp, 61 predicted proteins | sample 596031 | NCBI WGS metagenome assembly LNFM01 (sample SAMN04254537, study PRJNA301005) | activated carbon metagenome | isolation source: dual media filters at the Ann Arbor, Michigan drinking water treatment plant | place: USA: Ann Arbor
GATAGTCCACGCGGGTGCGCCGGCCATGGCCGTCGTAGGCGAACGACAGGCCGCGGCTGGAGCTCAGCAGCCGGTTGCCGACGTCGAAGCTGAAGAACTGGCCGGCGCGGGAAGAGACATTGCCGTTGGCGTCGTAGCCGATGCTGGCGTCGAGGCTGCCGGTGACGCCCACCAGCAGGTTGCGGGCCGGGTCGAACAGGTGGGTCAGGCTGCGGCCGCCCACCTGGCTGTAGCGCAGGTTGTCCACGGCATCGTAGCGGTATTCGGCCGCGCCCCAGGGGCCGTTGGCCAAACGCAGCCGGTCCAGGCCGTCGTAGACCATCGCCTGGTTCCGGTGCGGCACCTGCGCGTTGGTGATGGCCACGACATTGCCCATCTCGTCGTAGCTGTAGAAGGTGTCGACAAGGCCGCTGTGCCGCCACTGCTCGGGCAGGCCGCGCCGGTTCTGTGTCTGCGTATGCACCACCTGGTTGCTCAGCACGTATTGCTGGATGGCCCCGTTGGGGTGGTAGCGGACGTTGCTGGCCAGGACGAAACCGCCCGATGTCACCGCAGTCGGCTGCCCCAGGGCGTTGGGGGCATAGGCCAGCGGCACGCCGTTCGGGAAGGTCAGCGAAGCCCTGTTGCCGTAGGCGTCGATGCCCCAGTTCAGCGGCAGGTTCTGCCCGCGGGCCGTCAGCCTCTCGCTGACCAGGATGCGGCGGTTGTTGTAGCCGTAGGTCCACACCTGGTCGCCCGCGCTCAGCACCTCCAGCAGGCCGTCGGGTGTGTAGCTGCGCAAGATGGGCGGGCTCAGCTGGTCGCCGAAGCGGGTGCTTTCGAGCCGGTTGCGCAGGTCGTGGTTGAACTCCACCTTCACGTTGGCCGGGTGTTCGCCCGGGCTGCAACCGGCAGAGGCCGGCCGCCCGCTGGCTCGCCAGGCCAGGTTGCCCGCCGCGTCATAGCCCTGCACGGTGGCGCCTGTCTCGGGCTCCACGGTCTTGCACAGCTGCTGATGCGGGTTGTAGGTGTACTGGCGCGTGACGCTGGTGAAACCGCTGGCCGAAGAGCCGTAGCGGGTGATGGACCGGGCCTTGCCGAAGACGTCGCGGTCGATGCCGACTTCCACGCCTTCGGGCATCTGCATCCGGACGATGTTGCCTTCGGTGGGCTCGTCGAACGCCTGGTAGGCGTAGCGGGTGACCTGGTTGCGCGGGTTGGTGACCTGGCGTTCGAAGTTGGCCAGGTGGTTGACCTGCGTGACCAGCAGCCCGCGTTCGCTGTCGGCCTGCGTGCGCACCAGGCGCTGCAGCGGGTCGTAGGCGTGGCTGACGCCGAACAGCGGGGTGTCGACCGGTCTCGGTTCGCGCTGGGGGTAGCTTTCGAAGCTCTTGTTGCCAGCCGCGTCGTAGCGCGTTTCGACCACGCTGCGGGTGTTGGCGGGGTCGGCGTCGTCGCGTCGCTCCTCCAGCCGCACGCGCCACAGGCCGTCCAGCCAGCGGTCGGTGACACCGTTGCAGGTGCGGACGCTCTGCCGCCAATGCCCGGCGGGCATGCCGCGGTCGGGCTGCGTCGACTGCCAGAAGCTGATGGTGGTGTCGCAGTAAGCCCCCCAGGACTCGGCCGGATGCATGACCCGGTTGACCCGGCCCATCGCGTCGAACTGGAAGCGCGTCGTTTGCTGCACTTCGTTGGTGAAGTTCTCCGCCGCGCCCAGGTTGTTGATGAGCTGGCGCGCCGCCCGGCCGTCGGCGAACACCGCGCGTTGGGGCTGGCCCAGCTTGTAGTCGTCGAAGCTCGTGGTCTTGCCGGCGCCGTCCCTCAGGTCTTTCAGCATGCCGTTGGGGTGGTAGGTCATCTCCCCGGTCAGCCGGCCGAAGCTGAACTTCCGCCAGGGCAGGGCGCTGCTGGCGTGGAACTCGGTGCGTTCGATTTCGAGGTTCGTGCTGCGCTCGACCACGCTTTCGGTCTGTCCCAGAACCCAGATGGCTGGGAAGTCGCGGTACACGTTGTGCAGCGTCCGTGCATAGCCCAGGCTGCTGGCGGCGCGCGTTCTGACGGGACGGGCGTAGGTGTCGAATCCCTGTGCAGCCGGCCCCTCCACTTCCCACAGGAAGCTGACGCCCTGTTGCGAGGTTTCGCGCCGGTCTTCAGGCCGGTTCAGGGTCGAGACCAGATCGGTGGTGATCCTGACGCTGGTGCCGAAGCTGTCGGGGAATTCACCAGCGGTCGGCACGCGATAGCGAATGTCCTTGCTGCGAAAGACGTTCCCGAACGCGTCTGCGTGTTCCACTTTCAGCAACTGGCCGTCGTTGACACGCCAGCGGATGCCGAAGGTGTGCCGCGTCAGCGAGCCACCGGGTTCCTTCACCACCACGCTCTTTCTGTCGGCACAGGCACCGCAGGGCGCAAAAGCCCCGACGTTGCTGGCGTTGTATTCCCAGGTCATGGGCACCATGCCCGGGCCGGTGATCGTCTTCGACTCCAGCGTCTGGCTGACCGTGGTGTGCGGGAACACCGAGCCGGTGGTCGCCTTCTTCGTTCCGGGCGCCGTGGTGCAGGCACGCTGAACCTCGGTTCGCCCGTGGTAGACGAAGTTCGTGCCGAACGTTGCTTGCGCGCCAGAAGGGTGCCAGATCGAGCCCGTTCTGGGCACGCCCAGGATGCTCGGCAAAGAGTCGCACTGGTAGTTCTGCTCGTCGATGATCGACCCTGCGGGCTGGACCAGCGTGCCCAGGCTGAAGGTCCAGCGGCTCTGGTCGGGCAAAACGACGTGTCGCAGGTCGCCGTCGGCTCCGTAGTGGTAGGTCCAGTTCCGGGTTCCGTCACTCACCGAAGCAAGGCGGCCCTGGCTGTAGTTCAAGGCGATCGATCGCCCGTCGGTGGCCACGATGGCATTCAGCTGCAGAGGCCGACTGGGTTCGTACCGGTACTCGACCTGGTTGCCGAAACGGTCGACCACCCGCGTGGCCATCAGGTAGACGTCGCGTCGCGCCAGGACGGCGTCGCCCTTGCGCAGCGGGGTCGACTCGCGCGAAGCCAGCCAGTCGAAGTAGTAGGTGACGCCTTCGGGCGAGACGGCCAGGAAGCCCTGCCCCGGGGCATTCCGCAGCGCGTTCAGGCAACGCAGCTTCCACAGCCCGCGCGTCACCAGGGTCCAGGAGGCGTCTGCGTTCGGCAGCTGGGCGCGCCGCAGGATTTCCTGGCTGCCATGGCCCGGAACGACGAGGTTCGTGCCGTGCCAGTACTCGTCGGGTGAAAAGTCCTGAGACGCCGCCGGCCCGCCGTCCGGGCGTGACACCTGCGGCGGCATGTTGAAGCCAGAGCACCGGTTGGCCGGGGTTCCGAACGCCGGCACGAAGCCTTCGACGTCTGCAAACGTGCCCTCGATGCGCGGTGTGTTCAGGTCCCAGTCGGCCAGCATGCCGCGCACATAGGTCTGCCGCCCGGGCGCATGCTGCCGGTCCAGCGCCACCCGCAATGCACTCGAGCCGGGCAGCATGACGTCGGTGTGCTCGACGCTGAAAGAACCGTTGTACAGGTTGATCTTGTCGCCGAACATGTCCGTGCCCAGCGTGGCGATGGCGTCGGGTGCGGCAGGCCGCTGGCCTTGCAGGAATGCCACGCTGACGGCGTTTTGGCGCCGTTTCTCGGCCAGTTCCCGTTCGGCTTCGGATGGCGCCGTCTTGGGCGGAGCCGGGGTCTTTTCGCTGGTTTCTGCGAAGGCAGGATGGGGGCCGAATGCGCCGGCAGACAGCCATGCGCAGGCGGCGAGGGCAGAGGCCGCCATGCGGCGCCGCCATAGCCTTGGCCTATTTCGGTGGCTGGGCTCTGCGGGTGTTTGCAGATGCCTGTCCTTGGACCATGAAGTCTGCATGTGGGCTCCCTGTTGTTGCCATGCCTGCTGACGTGGTGGTTCGAGGTTAGCTGTGGCAGGTTTGAACAGTACCTGTAAAGCTTTACAGGTCTGACGCCCCACTTCGGGGGCATGCGGCGGAGGGGTTGGCGCCGGTTCAAGGCCCCCCAAGGGGGTGATGCCTCCTGGCTGGCGCGCCTCTGACCGCGGGCGTTGCGCATCCCTCATCCGGGTGCTCCCACTAAAGTACGCCCATGCCCCTGCCCACCCTCGCCGAACTCCGCCGCACCCTCGTCACCCCCGGCTGCCATGAAGCCCTGCTCGACCAGGTGCTGGCCGCCGCGCAGGCGCCGGCCGCGGCCCATGTCTTCACCGCGCTGTTTGCCGAGTCCGCCCGGGCCGCCGCGCGCGCTGCCGACCGGCAGCTGGCCCAGGGCCGGCCGCTGGCTGCGCTGGCCGGCCTGCCGGTGTCGGTGAAGGGCCTGTTCGACGTGGCCGGGCAGGTGACGCTGGCCGGCTCGGCGCTGCGCCGCGCGGCGCCGCCGGCCCAGCAGGACGCGGCCGTCGTCGCCCGGCTGCGCGCCGAAGGCGCGGCCCTGCTCGGCCACAGCAACCTGACCGAGTTCGCGTTCTCGGGCGTGGGCATCAACCCGCACCACGGCACGCCGGTGAACCCCTGCGACCCGGCGCTGGCGCGCATTCCCGGCGGCTCTTCCTCGGGCGCGGCGGTGTCGGTGGCACTGGGCCTGGCGGTGGCCGGGCTGGGGTCGGACACCGGCGGCTCCATCCGGGTGCCCGCTGCGCTGTGCGGGCTGGTGGGTTTCAAGAACACCGCGGCGCGCACGCCGCTGGCCGGGGCCTTCCCGCTGTCGTTCACGCTGGACACGGCCTGCGCCATCACGCGCAGCGTGGCCGACTGCATGGCCGTCGACGCCGTGCTGGCCGGCGCGCCGCTGGCCGTGCCCCAGCGCACGCTGGCCGGCCTGCGCCTGGCGCTGCCGCAGACGCTGCTGCTCGACGCCCTGGAACCCGCCGTGGCCCGCGCCTTCGAGCGCACGCTGTCGCGGCTGTCGGCCGGCGGCGCGCAGATCGTGCCGCTGCCGCTGGCCGAATTCGACGAGATCGCGCAGATCAACCAGCCCGGCGGCTTCTCGGCCGTCGAGGCCTGGGCCACGCACCGCGCCGACATGCTCGCGCGCCGCGCCGAGTTCGACCCGCGCGTGGCCAGCCGCATCGCCCCCGGCGAAGGCGTCAGCGCCGCCGACTACATCGTCATGGTGCAGCGCCGGCGCGACTGGATCGCCCGGGTGGCCGCGCGGCTGCACGGCTTCGACGCCTATGTCTGCCCCACCGTGCCCCTGCTCGCGCCGCCGCTGGCGCCGCTGCTGCACGACGACGAGGCCTTCTTCGCCGCCAACCGCCTGCTGCTGCGCAACACCTTCACCACCAACTTCCTCGACGGTTGTGCCTTCAGCCTGCCCTGCCAGGCCGCGGGCGAACTGCCGGTGGGCCTGATGCTGGCTGCACCCGGCGGGCACGACGCCGCGCTGGCCGGCGTGGCCCTGGCCGTCGAAGCGGCGCTGGCCGCGGTGCGGGCGGGCTGATGCGCCTGTTCGTTCCCGGCCCGCTGCAGGCCGATGCAGAACTGGCCCTGCCCCCCGGCCCCAGCCGCCACGCCCAGGTGCGGCGGGTCCAGCCCGGCGACCTGCTGTGGTTGTTCGACGGCGGCGGCTGCGACTGGCCGGCGCAGGTGCTGCGCGTGGGCCGCAGTCAGGTCGACGTGCGGGTGGGCGTGCCGCAGCCCGTGCAGCGCGAATTGCCGCTGGCCGTGACCCTGGCCGTGGGCATGCCCGCCAACGAACGCATGGACACGCTGGTCGAGAAGGCCACCGAACTGGGCGTGGCCGGCATTCAGCCGCTGCTGTGCGAACGTGCCGTGCTGCGCCTGGACGGCGAGCGCGCCGAGCGCAAGCGCGAACACTGGCAGGCCGTGGCCCAGTCCGCCTGCGAGCAATGCGGCCGCGCCCGTGTGCCCCTGCTCGCCCCGGTGCAGGCCCTGCCGGCCTGGCTGGCGCAGCGCGGTGGCAGCACGGCGCGCCGCCTGGTGCTCAGCTTCCAGGCCGACGCCGTGCCGCTGGCCGAAGTTGCGGATGCGCTTGCGCCCGACGGCGAAGTCGTGGCCTTGAGCGGCCCCGAAGGCGGCCTGGCCCCCGCCGAGGAAGCCGCTGCGCGCGCCGCCGGCTTCGTGCCCGTGTCGCTGGGCCCGCGGGTGCTGCGCGCCGACACCGCGCCGCTGGCCTTGCTGGCATGGTTTTCCCTGCGGCACAACGGGCCCGGGGCGGGCTGACAAATCGGCCCGCCGGCCCGACACTCCGGCTGGCTTCATTCATCCACGCTGGTCTTCAAGGAAATGCACATGAGTTTGCTCAACACGGTCATCGGCGCCCTGGGTTCGCAGGGCGGTGCAGGCGGCGGCAACAGCCAGGCGGCGCTGCTGCAGGCGGTCATCGGCATGCTGATGGGCGGCCAGCAGGGCGGGGCGCAGGCCGGCGGTGGCCTGGGCGGCCTGCTGGGGGGCTTGAGCCAGATGGCCGGTGGCGGTGCGGGTGGCGCTGGCGCCGGGGGTGGTGGCCTGGGCGGGCTGGGCGGCCTGATCGAACAGTTCAGCCGCGCCGGGCTGGGCGACGCCGCCAAGAGCTGGGTCTCCACCGGCCCGAACCTGCCGGTGTCGGGCGACCAGATCAGCCAGGTGCTGGGCGGCGACACCATCGGTAACCTGGCGCGCCAGCTCGGCATGGACCCGAACGCCGTGGCCGGCCAGCTCAGCCAGATGCTGCCCGAGGTGGTGGACAAGCTCACCCCGAACGGCCAGCTGCCGCAGGGCAACGACCTGTCGGCGCTGGGCAACATCGAAGGCCTGCTCGGCGGCCTGCTGCGGCGCTGAACCTCTGCCCTGTCGAGCCTGCAGCTTGGACCTGTCCGGTTTTCCGCGCCGCATCTGAACCGAAGTCGCCACGCCGGTGGAACCGCTGCCGCGGTGTTTTGCACTTCTGGCGCGCGGCTGCGCGGGCGGCCGCGGGCCCGGGGTCCGGGTCTGGCGTGACGAGATGCTCGGCCTGTTCCCGAGCGGCAACAAGACGCGCAAGCTCGAATTCCTGCTGGCCGTGGAAGCCATCACCGGCTTCGGCGTCAGCCGCGACCCGGTCGCTCAGGAACCCCTGGTCTGGAAGGAAGCCCAGGCCGTGTGCGACCTGCGGAGGCTGGACTTGAAGGTTCCGCGCAAGGCCGTGATCAGCGTCGGCGGCGTCTGGCAGCCCAATTACTCTGTGCCGAACCAGCGCATGGTCGAAGCCGTGCAGAGGCTGGCGCGCGAAGGGGCCATCGGCCCCGACGAGCGCGTGCTGTTCCTGCACACCGGCGGGCTGCCTTCGCTGCACGCCTTCGACGGCGTGCTGCTGGGCAACGTGGGGGTGGCGGCGCCCTGAGTGGGGGACGCGGCGTCCGCGACGTCCACGGCGTGCGCGGCACCCGGGCTGCCTGCTAGGGCGTGGCGGCCTGCCGCTCCAGCTTTTCCTGCAACGCCTGCCTGAACCGGTCGTTGCCGGTGGGCTCGCCAGGCAGAACCAGCAGCGGTGCCGCGGCCCCGTCCAGCCGGCCCGGCAAGGGGGCCGGCAAGAGGGCCGGCACAGCGGGTGCAGGCTCTGCAGGCGTCGTGGGCAAGGGCGTGGTCGCCTGCTGGCCCACGGCCCGGGCCGGCGCCACCGCCGCAGGCGGTTCGGCTTGCGCCACGGCGGCCACCCCACCGGGCGCGGGCAGGGCGGGGCGCGGCAGCAGCTTCACACCGTCATGCGGGCGCTCGCTGCAGGCGGCCAGGCACAGGCTGGCCACGACGACGCAGCACGCGGCCTTCACAGCAGGCGGATGGTGCCGACCCCACGCTGGTTGCCGGCCCAGTCGAAGGTGGTGCAGCTTCCCACGAAGCTGAGCAGCCGCGGGCAGAAGGTGGTGAAGCCGCCGTGCGTGAACGTGATGCTCACCGAACCATCGCGGCCGGTGTAGCCGGCGCCGATGATCGCGTAGCCGGCAGCGCCGCAGTTCATGGCACCGGCAAGGATCAGGTTGTCGCTGTTGATCAGGTCGCCGGTGGCGTCGAAGACCAGCTGGGTGCAGTTGGCAAACGCCGTGGCCGTGGTCGTGATCGACCACACCAGCTTGCTGTAGGTCTGCGCGACGCCGACTCCGGCGGCCTGGGCAGGCGCCTGGGTTGCCAGCAGGGCTGCCATCGCGACGGCCTGGACGAGCTTTTTCATGGAACCCCCTGGTGACATGACTAACGGTGCAAATGCCTGCACCGAAACGGAATGTCACTGTTGGGCGCCCGCATGTCAGCCTGGGATCGTTCCCAGGCCAGGGTGTAACCAATTTCGACAAGCCGCCGCGCTGGCCGGCCGTGGCCACGGCGGCGCGGGTTCGTTCAGAACGTCAGTTCGCGTTCCACCTCGACCACCTTGCGCCGTGCCAGCGCCAGGTTGGACTTGGCCCGGTCCAGCACGAAGTAGATGAACACGCCTTCCTTGCGCGACATCGGCCGGATGATGTGGTAGTGCTTGCCCAGGGTGATGAGCATGTCTTCGATGACGTCGTTCAGGCCCAGGCTGCGCATGGTCTTGAGCTTCGCGCGCACGACTTCGGTGTTGCCGGCGGCCGCGGCCTCCAGGTCGACGCCGGTGCCGAGCGAACCCAGCATCATGCCGCTGCTGGAGTCGACGATGGCGGCACACAGGGCGCCGTCGACGGTGAGCATTTCTTCAAGGGTCTGGCGAATGTTGGCCATGGGGGAAGCCTCCGGGGTGCGTGCTTACGCGGTGGTGGAAGAACGGGGGATCGGTCCACGATCCTTGACGATGTGGCCAATCTCGGCGGCCTTGCGCTGCAGCCCGAGCCAGTCCACCGCCCCCTGGCGGCCGACGGCGACGAACAGCAGATCGGGGTCGCGGCAACAGCTGAAGATGGCCAGCATGCCGTCGTGGTGGTGCATGACCGCGGCGCCGAACTTGCCGAGTTCGGCGAAGTGCGCCGCGTGGCGCAACTGCAGGCGCCAGAAGTCGGTGGCGGCTTCCCACAGGGCATCGCGGTCGGCGAGTTCACCCTGGGCCGTCCAGACCAGTCCGTTGTCGGCTTCGACGATGGCGCAGCCGCGCAGGCCGCGCAGCGCAGCGAGCTGCGCGACGAGTTCGCCCAGGGTCTGGCTGGAAACGTTCATGCCGCGACCAGCTGGCTCTCGGCGTGCCGCAGCTGGGTCCACACCAGGCCCAGGGGCACCTGGGTGTCGGCCAGCACCGCGATCACGATCTCGGAACCATCGAGGCAGCGCGTGACGATGCGGCCCGCCGTCGACTCGATGACGAGCACGCGCACGAAGCCGATGCCGGTTTCGCGGCTGGCGGCGGCGCCCAGCGCGGCCAGGGAACTGAGCATCGCCGACAGGCGTTCGACATCGACCTCGCGCCGACTCGCGTGCGCCAGCGCAAAGCCGTCGACCGTGGCCACGACCACGGCATGGGCGCCGTCGATCCGCTGCAGGGTGTCCTCGGCAAAGCGCCGGGCGGCACTGACGCTGGGTTGGGGGGTGTGGGTCATCGCAGGGCTTGTGGGCGGGTCGGTCGGGGGTCAGGGCCGGCACTCGGCCTGCGCCAGGATGGTCTCGATGAGCAGCAGCACGTCGTCGCGACGGCGCACGTCCACCGCCAGCGTGGGGAAGGCCAGCCCGCGGCTTTCGAGCAGGTCGCCGAAGGCGTCCAGTGCGGGCACGGGGTGGATCTCGGTGCGGCCCACGCCGATGGCGCAGTTCATCTCGTGGATGCCGTCGCCGAAATGGTCCAGGTACAGGCGCAGGTCGGCCAGCGGGTCGGGGCGCGAGTTGTCGATCAGGATCAGCAGCCCCAGCGCCTGCCTGCCGATGATGCTCCACATGAAATCGAAGCGCGCCTGCCCGGGCGTGCCGAACAGCCGCACCCGCAGGCCTTCGCCCAGGTCGACATGGCCGTAGTCCAGACCCACGGTGGTGGTGGCCTTGCCGAGACGGGCGTCGGTGTTGGCCACGTCGGTGCTGACGGGTTCGATGTCGCTGATGGCGCGGATGGCCGTGGTTTTGCCGGCACCGGGCGTGCCGGTGAACACGATCTTGGGGTCGTTCATGTGGATGGGCCTCTTTGCCCCAGGCCGAGTTTCTGCCGCAGTCTTCCCAGCAGGCCCAGGCGCGCCGTGGTGGCTGGTGGCGCGGCTGCGGGCTCGTTGCCCGGTGCTGCCCGGTCCGGCCCCCGGGGGGCTGGCGCCACGGCGGCGAGCTCGTCGCGATGCCGGATCAGCCCGGCCGCATGCAGGGCGTCGACGAAGCGCGCACAGTCGGGTTCGCTGACGTTGCTGAGTCTGGCCAGCTCGCGCACCGTCACGAAGCGGGTGGACATGAAGCTGGACATGCGGATGCCATAGCGCCAGTCTTGCAGCAGGCTGGCCTGCGGCCAACGCTTCAGGCGCACGGGGTCGTCCAGCGAGACCGCCTGCCGGGTGGGCGCGGCGGCCGCCCCTCCTTGCGGGTCAGGGGCGGTGGGCATGGCGGCAGGCATGGCCGGGACGGGCTGGGGCGCCGGCGCCGGCTCGGCCTGAGCGGGGGCATGCAGCGCGGCCTCGGCCGCGACCATCAGGGTGATGAAGGTCTCGAAGTCGATCGGGCGCGTCAGCACCGGGCCGTCGTCGGGGGGGGCCTCGCCGTGTTCGACCACGCGCACCAGGCGGGGCGTGGCATCCAGATGACCCGGAATGGTCTCGGGTGTTTCGCCGCTGAAGAGAAGCAGGCCGACCTGCTCACCGCTGCCGATCGACCAGCGACTGCGCAGCCGGTCGCTGCCCACGCGCAGGAAGGCCTGCAGCCGCGCGCAGTCTGCGGGCGGCAGGTTGCTCAGCATCACTTGCATGTGGGTGCTCACGCGGGACGTCGTCGATCCTGGGGGGTCGTCACAAGAGCTCAACGAAAGGAAGCCGGGTGTGGCGGAGGCAAACGCCGGCAAGTGGAGGTCGGGCATGACGAGGGCTCTACACAGGTGCGTGCCGGCCATCTCCGGCGGCCACTCTACTCGGCCAGCGTGACCATCCATGGAGCCCGGGCAGGGGTGTTTGCCCCGCAGAACCCGGTTCCCGTCAATTCCTGCGCGCAATCCCTGGCGGGGCGGCCGCCGCGTCGCTGAAAAAACCCAGCACTTCGGCCAGGGCCGGGCCGCGCAGGTCGTCGCTCTCGAACAACAGCCCATGGCGTGCCCGCGGCAGCAGCAGGCCGCGGCAGCCGGCCACGCGGGCGCAGAACACCTGCTGGGGCAGGGCTTCGACCACGCTGTCCTGCCCGCCCTGCAGCAGCAGCACGGGCACGGTCACCGCCGCCGCGGCCGGGCCGCGGGCCTCGCGCGCGGCACTGCAGGCCTGGGCCACCCAGCGCCAGGTGGCGTCTTCCACACGGGCGTCCGCGTGGCCGCAGTGTTCGGCGGGCGAGGTCTCGCTGCACAGCGCAGCGCGGTCGGCCCAGCGCTGGCGCAGCCGCGGCACGCTGTGCGACAGGGTGTTCACGGCCGGGTCGGGCAGCGCGTCGAAGGCCGCACGCGCGGCGTCGAAGCCGCTGCCCTGGGCGCGGGCGCTGGACAAGCCCGGCAGGGCCACGGGCAGCCTGGCCGCCCAGGCGTCGCACCAGCGGCCGGCGGCGCGGTCGACGCGGTCGCCCAGGCCGGTCTGGCCGATGTGGGGCTCGAACATCGGCGTCACCAGGGCCGCCGCGCGGAACGGTGTGGCCGCGCCCTGGCGCGCCAGGTGCAGCGCCGTCACCGCCCCGCCCATCGAATGCGCCAGCACGAACAGCGGGCGTGGGTTGCCGGCGCGCTGCGCCTGCACCTGCCGCGCGAACGTGCCCAGGTCCGTGACGAGGTGGTCGAACTGGTCGACGTGCCCCTTGTCGCCGTCGTCGGCGCCGGTCAGCAGCCGCGTGGAAAAGCCCTGGCCGCGGTGGTCGTGGATGTAGACCGAAAAGCCGTTGGCCACCAGGTCGTGGATCAGTTCCTGGTAGTGCGCCAGGCCCTCGGTGAAGCCCGGCACCAGCACGATGCCGCCGCGCGTCTCGGCGCGGTGCAGATAGCTGCGGTGGTGGATGCGCACGCTGCGCGCCGGCCAGCCGGTGGGCACGCCTTCGAAGCTGCCGACGACGACATCGGCCATCGTGCGCGTGCGCGCTTCCACCTGTGCGCCAGGCGTGCCGGCAAAGCGCGCCTCGGGCGAGAGCTGCACCGCGGCCAGCTTCGCGGGCGATGCCGCCAGCAGGGGGAAGGCCGGGGCGGGCGAGGTGTCGGGTGCGCTGGCGCAACCTGCAAGCACGCCCAGCAGGGCCAGCGTCGCGGCGAAGATCAGCGCGGTCTTCATTCTGTCTTGCGTCCGAATTCAGGGTCGATGCGGATCCAGGCCGCGGCCAGGAACGAGGGCAGCGTGGCCACGCAGGCCCAGATGAAGAAGTTCACGTAGCCCAGCCGGTCCTGCAGCCAGCCCGACCACATGCCGGGGATCATCATGCCCAGCGCCATGAAGCCGGTGCACAGCGCGTAGTGCGCGGTCTTGTGGACGGCGCTGCCGTCGGCGCCGCCGGCCACCATCAGCATGAACACCATGTAGGCGGTGAAGCCGAAGCCGTAGCCGAACTGTTCGGTGGCGATCGCCGCGCTCACCAGCCACAGGCTGCCCGGCTGCCAGACGGCCAGCGCCACGTACACCGTGTTGGGCAGGTGCATGCACAGCACCAGTGGCCAGAGCATGCGCTTCAGGCCGAAGCGCGAGATCAGGAAGCCGCCCAGCAGCCCGCCCACCGTCAGTGCGCCGATGCCCACCGTGCCGTAGGCGATGCCCACGTCCTGTGTCTTCAGCCCCAGGCCGCCCACGTCCAGCGGGTCCAGCATGAAGGGCGTCACCAGCTTGAGCAGCTGGGCCTCGGCGAACCGGTAAAGCAGCAGGAAGGCCAGGATGCGGCCGATCTCGGGCTTGGCGAAGAAGGCCGCGAAGACCTTGAAGAAGTCGGCCCAGAAGTGTTCGCCGCGCGGCACCGCCACGTCGCCGGCCGGTTTCGGCAGTGCCCAGAAGTGATACGCCGCGCCGGCCAGGAACACCGCAGCCAGCGCCCAGAACACCATCTGCCAGGCGCTGACCACGTTGCCGGTGCTGTCCTGCAGCCAGCCGGCCAGGTAGACCAGCCCGCCCTGCCCGCCGATCATCGCCAGCCGGTAGAAGGTGCTGCGCACGCCGACGAACGCCGCCTGCGTGCGCTGCGGCAGCGCCAGCATGTAAAAGCCGTCGGCGGCGATGTCGTGGGTGGCGCTGGCAAACGCCATCAGCCAGAACACCGCCAGGGTCATTTGCAGCACCTTCGGCGCGGGCAGGGTCAGTGCCACCAGCGCAAACGCCAGCCCGATGCCGAACTGCAGCCCGACGATCCAGCCGCGTTTTCGGCCCAGCAGGTCGACCACCGGCGACCACAGCGGCTTGATCACCCAGGGCAGGTACAGCCAGCTGGTGTACAGCGCGATCTCGGTGTTGCTGAAGCCCAGGTTCTTGTACATCACCACGGCCAGCGTCATCACCACCACGTAGGGCAGGCCCTGGCCGAAGTAGAGGGTGGGGATCCAGCGCCAGGGGCGGGCGGGGGCCATCGGGAGAGTCGTGGACATGGGTCGCGATGTTCACACAGCCGGGCGATGTGTTGCTTCCACGCACCGCAGCATGGGCCGTGCGTGCAGTGCAACCGCGGTTCAGTGGCAATTCCCGATGGTCGGCACGAAACTGGCGAGCGAGACTGTCTGGATTCTGGAACACCAGTTTCGGGCGGTAGCCGGCGGAGGGACCTGTCGGCAGCCGCCCCATCACCCATCAAAAAGGAAAACCCCGGATGAAACTGCAATCGATCGTCGCCAGCCTGGCCCTCGCCGGCCTGGCCAGCCACGCCCTGGCGCAAACCGCGGCCGAGCCGCAGCGCATCACCATCACCGGCTCCAGCATCAAGCGCATCGCCGCCGAAGGCGCCTTGCCGATCCAGGTCATCACCGGCGGCGAGCTGCAGCGCCAGGGCATCACCAGCGCCGAGCAGTTGGTTCAGGAACTGTCCACCAACGGCAACGGCCTGGACAACCTGGCCTCCAATGCCGACGTCGTGGGTGGCGCCCAGCGCGGCAACAACGGCGCCACCAGTGCCAACCTGCGTGGCCAGGGCAGCAACGCCACGCTGATCCTGCTCAACGGCCGGCGTGTCGCCGCCCACGGCCTGAACGGCGGTGTCGTCGACCTGAACCAGATCCCGATGGCCGCCATCGAGCGGGTCGAGATCCTGAAGGACGGTGCCAGCTCCACCTACGGCACCGACGCCATCGGCGGCGTCATCAACTTCATCCTGCGCACCAACTTCACCGGCGCGCTGCTGCGCGCCACCGCCGACATCACCGAGGCCAAGGGCGGCGAGATCGCTTCGGGCGCCCTGGTTGCCGGCTTCGGCAATCTGGACAAGGACGGCTTCAACCTGCTGGCCACGCTGGGCGTGCGCGAGAACAAGGCCCTGCGCGGCGACCAGCGCGGGTTCGTCAACACCTTCCAGCCCGACCGCGGCCTGAGCGTGGACACGCGCGGCACGCCCTTCGCCACGCTGTTTCCGCTGGCCGGCACGCTGTTTCCGACCAATGCGTCCTTTCCAAACATCCCAGGGACGACCACGCCTGCCAGCGCGGCCTGAACGTGCTGGACCTGCCTGGCCAGCCGGGTTGCGCAAGCATCGACGGCCAGGCGCCCTACGCCGAGCTGCTGTGGAACACGCCCAGCGCTGGCCTGTCCTGCGCCTGGGACACCGGCCGAGCCGCGGTGCTGCAGCAGCCGGTGACCAGCACCAACATCGTGCTGCGCGGCACGGCCATGCTGGCCCAGCACCAGCTGGCGGCCGAGTTCACGGCCTCGCGCACCGAGTCCGCCAAGCGCTTCTCGAACCTGCAGCTGACGCCCAACACCACCACCCAGCAACTGCGCTACCCCCGCAACGCGGCCTCGCAGGCCAGCTACGACCGGGTGTTCGACACCCTGCTGGCCGCGTTCCCTGGGAGCATCAACGCGGCCCAGCGGGGCCAGCCGCTGTCCTACCGCTGGCGCTGCATCGAGTGCGGCCCGCGCGAGATCGAGACCGAGGCCGACACCCAACGCATCGCCTTGACGGCCGAGGGTCCCTTGTTCGCCGGCTGGGACTACCGTGCCGGCGTGCTGCAGGCCAAGAGCGAGGCCAAGTCCACCCTGGGCGGCGGCTATTACTACCGCGGCACCACCGGCACGGGCGCCAGCGACGGCGGCCCCGGCATCATTCCGGCGCTGAACAGCGGCCGCATCAACATCTTCCTGTACCCCGGCCAGACCCAGAGCGCTGACGGCCTGGCCGCCCTGGAAGAAGGTTCGGCCCGCGGCGTGGTGTTGTTCGGCGGCGAATTCACCATGACGCAGACCGACATCTCGGCCAGTGGTCCGGTGTTCAAGTTGCCAGCCGGCGACGCCATGGCTGCCGTCGGCTTCGACCTGCGCACAGAAGAATACAAATTCAACGGCGACGAGCGCGCAACCGCCGCGCAGCGCGTCATCCTGGCTGCGCCTTTCGACCAGGCCAACGTGCTGCTGGGCGCCAAGCGCGACGTGACGGCCGTCTTCGGCGAACTGCTGCTGCCGCTGCTGCCGGGACTGGAGGCCACGCTGGCGGTGCGCCAGGACCGGTACGACGGCTTCGGCACCACCACCAACCCGAAGGTTTCGGCGCTGTGGAAGCCCAACAGCGGGTTCCTGCTGCGCGGTTCCTACAGCACCGGCTTCCGGGTGCCCACCTTCAACCAGCTGTTCAACGGCGCGGCCGAGTCGCTGTTCACCGGCACCACCCTGGTCGACCCGCTGACCTGCCCGGGTGGCCGCCCCAACACCACCCAGCCCGGCTGCGCCTTCATCGACCGCGCCGCCGTCATCATCAACGGCGGCAAGCCCGACCTGGGTCCCGAGGAAGCCGAGATGGCCTCGGTCGGCTTCATCTGGGAACCCACGGCGAACTTCAGCTTGGGCATGGACTGGTGGAGCGTCAAGCGCGAAGGCACCATCCAGATCCTGTCGCTGACCCAGCTGATCGACAACTTCGCGCTGTTCCCCGAGCGTTTCGGCCGAGACGCCCAGAACCGGCTGATCTCGGTCGACCAGCGCTGGGTGAACGCCGGCGAAACCCAGACCGAAGGTGTCGAAGTCAACCTGCGCGGCGGCTTCAATGCGCTGGGCGCGCGCTTCAACGCAGGGCTGGACGGCACCTACCTGCTGAAGAAGCGTTCGCGCGTGCTGCCCAGCGTGCCCTTCGGTCCCAGCGAGATCGGCCAGTTCAGCTTGGCCGGCGACCTGGGCCTGCGCTGGAAGCACAGCGCCTTCGTCACCTACACCCGGGGTGACTGGAGCAGCACGCTGAGCCAGACCTTCCGCAGCGGCTACAACGACCAGGTGCTGCCGGGCGTGGCTGCAGGGCGGGTCACCCCCTCGAACTACAACCCCAAGGTCGACAGCTACACCACCTACAACCTGGGCCTGACCTACAACGGCATCAAGAACCTGACCCTGATCGGCATGGTGAAGAACGTGCTGGACACCGACCCGCCGTTCGCCATCACCTACGACAGCAACTTCGGCAGCGGCAGCAGCTGGGAACCCCGCGTGGCCGACCCGCGCGGGCGCGCCTTCGTGCTGACCGCGCAGTACCGGTTCTTCTGACGCCGGTACGGCCCGACCGTGCAAAGGGGCCTCTGCGGGGCCCCTTTTTTGCATGGGTTCAGGCCTGAACGACACTCGCAGCCGTGTTCGCCCTGTTTCTTAAGAAGCTCGCCACGCTCATTCCCACCCTGCTGGGCGTGACGCTGGTGGCCTTCGCCCTCATCCGGCTGATCCCGGGCGACCCGGTCGAGATCATGATGGGCGAACGCCGGCTCGACCCCGAGGCCCACGCCGCGCTGATGCAGCAGCTGGGCCTGGACCAGCCGCTGCACGTGCAGTACCTGAACTACCTGGGCGGGCTGCTGCAGGGCGACTTGGGGCAGAGCCTGGTCACGCGTGAACCGGTGGCGCTGGAATTCGCAGCGCTGTTCCCGGCCACCATCGAACTCGCCCTGGCCGCGCTGCTGCTGGCCCTGGCGGTGGGCCTGCCGCTGGGCATGGCCGCGGCGCTGAAGCGCGGTTCCTGGTTCGACCAGGCGGTGATGGCGCTGGCCACCGTGGGCAACAGCATGCCGGTGTTCTGGTGGGGGCTGATCCTCATCATGTTCTTCAGCGTCGGGCTGGAATGGACGCCGGTCTCGGGCCGGGTGGGCATCGAATTCGACGTCAACCCCGTCACTGGCTTCATGCTCATCGACAGCGCCCTGGCCAGCCTGCGCGGGCAAGAGCCCGGCGCCTTCGTCTCGGCCCTGCTCCACCTGGCGCTGCCTGCGGTGGTACTGGGCACCATCCCCATGGCCGTGGTGGCGCGCATGACCCGCAGCGCACTGCTGGAAGTGCTGCGCGAGGACTACATGCGCACCGCCCGCGCCAAGGGTCTGTCGCCCTGGCGCGTGGTGCTGGTGCACGGCCTGCGCAATGCGCTCATTCCGGTCGTCACCGTGCTGGGCATGCAGGTGGGCAGCCTGCTGGGCGGCGCGGTGCTCACCGAGACCATCTTCAGCTGGCCGGGCATCGGCAAGTGGCTGATCGACGCCATCGCCCGGCGCGACTACCCGGTGGTGCAGGCCGGCATCCTGGTGTCGGCGCTGATCTTCATCGGCGTGAACCTGCTGGTGGACCTGCTCTACGGCGTGGTCAATCCCCGCATGCGGGGCGGGCATTGAGCGCCGTGCCTGCCAGCATGAAGGCCGGCGCAACGGAACCGCCCTCGCCCTTTCGCGCCTTCGTCACCGCCTTCGCGGCCAACCGCGGCGCGCTCATCGCCTTCTTCGTGTTCGCGGCCGTGGTGCTGGGCGCGGTGCTGGCGCCCTGGCTGGCGCCGCACGACCCGGTGCAGCAGTTCCGCGATCACCTGCTCACCCCACCGGCCTGGCAGGCCGCGGGCCTGGCGCAGTTCCCGCTGGGCACCGACGAACTGGGCCGCTGCCTGCTCAGCCGTTTGCTGCATGGCGCGCGCATCAGCCTGTGGATCGGCCTGGCCGCGGTGCTGTTGGCCCTGGTGCCGGGGGTGGTGCTGGGCCTGCTGGCGGCCTTCTTCCAGCGCTGGCTGTCGCCGGTGATCATGCGCGTGATGGACGTGCTGCTGGCGCTGCCCGGCCTGCTGCTGGCCATCTGCGTCATCACCATCCTGGGGCCGGGCCTGGTCAACACCGTCATCGCCATCGCGGTGGGCGCGCTGCCCGGCTACGTGCGCCTGGTGCGGGGTTCGGCGCTGGCCGAACTGTCCAAGGACTACGTCACCGCCAGCCGCGTGGCCGGCTCGGGCACGGCGCGGCTGATGTTCGACACCGTGTTGCCGAACTGCCTGGCGCCGCTGATCGTGAACGCCACGCTGTCCTTCAGCAGTGCCATCCTGGAAACCGCCGCGCTGGGCTTCCTGGGCCTGGGCGTGCAGGCACCCACCCCCGAGTGGGGCAGCATGCTGAGCGCGGCACGCGACTACATCGAACGTGCGCCCTGGGTCGTGACGATTCCTGGGCTGACCATCCTGGTGACGGTGCTGGCCATCAACCTGATGGGCGACGGGCTGCGCGATGCGCTGGACCCGAAGCTGAGGGTGGGAAGTTGACCCCCAAGCTCCCTTCGGTCGCTACCCCCCAAGGGGGCTCTGGCGACGGACCGGCAGAGCCGGATCCGTGCCAGGGCTTGGCTTCGGTCACGCCTGTCGACTTGGCTATCCGCAGGGCGACCGCCGACATCTTGCCGCACGCGGCCACCTCATGACGTTGCTCGACATCCGCAACCTGCGCGTCCGCTTCGGTGGCTTCACCGCCGTCGACGGCGTCGACCTGGCCGTCGACCCGGGCGAGCTGCTCGCCGTGGTGGGCGAATCGGGCAGCGGCAAGAGCGTGTCGATGATGGCGCTGATGGGCCTGATCGACGCGCCCGGCGTCGTCAGCGCCGACGCCTTGCGCTTCGACGGCCACGATCTGCTGGGCCTGTCGCCGCGGGCGCGGCGGCAGATCGTCGGCAAGGACATCGCGATGGTGTTCCAGGACGCGCTGAACAGCCTGAACCCCAGCCACACCGTGGGCGACCAGGTGCGCGAGGTGCTGCGTGTGCACCTGGGCCTGCGCGGCGCGGCGCTGGAAGCGCGGGTGCTGGAACTGTTCGAGCAGGTGGAGATTCCCGCGCCGAAAAGCCGGCTGGGCAATTACCCGCACCAGCTCAGCGGCGGCATGAACCAGCGCGTGATGATCGCCATGGCCATGGCCTGCAAGCCGCGCCTGTTGATCGCCGACGAGCCCACCACCGCGCTCGACGTCACCATCCAGGCGCAAGTGATGGACCTGCTGACACGCCTGCAGCAGCAGCAGAACCTGGCCCTGGTGCTGATCACCCACGACCTGGCCGTGGTGGCCGAGATGGCCAGTCGCTGCCCGCACCGCGTGGCCGTGATGTACGCCGGCCAGGTGGTGGAAACCGGCCTGGCCGACGATCTCTTCACGCGGCCGCGCCACCCCTACACCGCCGCGCTGCTGGCTGCCCTGCCCGAACACAGTGCCGGCCAGCGCCGCCTGCAGGCCCTGCCTGGCATCGTGCCTGGGCAATACGACCGCCCCGCGGGCTGCCTGCTGGCGCCGCGCTGCCCGCAGGTGCAGGCCCGGTGCCTGAGCGAGCGGCCGGCGCTGCAGGCCGGGGTGCGCTGCCACTTTCCGCTGGGAACGTCGTCGGCTCCGTCACCACCGTCGCCAGCGCCACCGCCACCGCCACCGCCATCGAAGGCCAGCAGCCATGGCTGAGAAGCTTGTCCCTGCCCTGGCCCTGCAGGCCGACGAACTGTCGCGCCACTACCGCGTCGGCCGCGGCATGTGGCGCGCCCCGGCCACCGTGCGCGCCCTCAACGGCGTGTCGTTCACGCTGCCGCCGCGCCGCACGCTGGCGGTGGTGGGTGAGTCGGGGTGCGGCAAGAGCACGCTGGCGCGTGTGCTGACGCTGATCGAGCCACCCAGCGGCGGCGCGCTGCAGCTCGACGGCGTCGACATCGCCAGCGCCGACGAGGCCACGCGCCGCCGCCTGCGCCGGCGCGTGCAGATGGTGTTCCAGAACCCCTTTGCATCGCTCAACCCGCGCAAGAGCATCGCTGCGGCCCTGGCCGAGCCGCTGATCAATTTCGATGATCTCGGCGCGGCCGAACGCAGCGAGCGTGTGCAGCAGATGCTGCAGCGCGTGGGCCTGCGGCCAGAGCACGCGCAGCGTTACCCGCACATGTTCAGCGGCGGCCAGCGCCAGCGCGTGGCCATTGCGCGGGCGATGATGCCGGGGCCGGCCACCGTGGTGGCCGACGAACCCACTTCGGCGCTGGACGTGAGCATCCAGGCGCAGATCCTGAATCTGTTCATGGACCTGCAGGACGAGACCGGCACCGCCTATGTCTTCGTCAGCCACAACCTGTCGGTGGTGCAGCACGTGGCGCACGAGGTGCTGGTGATGTACCTGGGCGCGGCCGTCGAGCAAGGCCCGAAGGACGCCGTGCTGGGCCAGCCGCTGCATCCCTACACGCAGGCCCTGCTGGGCGCGGTGCCGGTGCTGCACGCGGCGCAGCGCCGCACCCGCGTGCCGCTGGTGGGCGAACTGCCCAGCCCGCTGGCGCCGCCTGCGGGGTGCAGCTTCCATACGCGTTGCCCCTGGGTGCAGCCGCGCTGCCGCGAAGAAGCACCGGTGCTGCGCGACGTGGGTGGCCGGCGCGTGGCCTGCCACGTGGTGCAGGCTTGACGAAGCCGGCGCGCATGAACTTCCGCGACAGTCGGCCCTGGCCCCGGCCCCGAGGCCACAGCCACCCGGCCACCGCCCCGGCCCGCGGGCCGCGTCGCCCCGACCTGCGCGCCGGCCTGTCCGCCGCGCTGCTGCAGGCCGTCCGCGCGCAGGATTTCGGCCGCACCGCTGACCACTGGCATGGCGGCGCGCCGCTCACGCACTTTCCCAGCATCGACCTGGCGCTGGTGGTGTTCCCTCTGCGCGGCGCGCCGCAGTTCGCCAACGTGCTGTTCTCGCGTGAACACCCGCTGGGCTGGGCGGCGCGCATCGGCCCCGGGGCCGGTGCCGTGCAGGACGTGCAGTTCCTCGCCGACCTGCAGGACGCGAAGGGCCAGTCGCCAGCCTGGCAGGCCGGGCGCAGCTGGAAGCAGATGACCTGGGCGCCCTTGACCGACGCCGGCCCCGCAGCCGGTGCCGGCACGGCGCGCTTCGTCGCACCGTATCCGGCATCCTTGCTGAAGCTGATGGTGGCGGTGGGCCTGGGTCTGGCGGTGGACCGCGGGCTGTGCCGCTGGGACGAGCTGCTGCCGAGCCTGGCGCCGATGATCACCGTCAGCAGCAACGAGGCCACCGATGCCTGCGTGGCGCAGCTGCACCGGCTGGGCCTGCTCGGCGGCCCGGTCAATGCACTCAACGCCGTCTTCGTGCAGCATGGCCTGGCCACGCTGCAACTCAACGACACCACCCCGGCCGGCGGCTGGCGCAATGCCGACGGCGCCGGTGTGGGCCACATCCATATGACGGCCTGGGACACGGTGCGCCTGCTCTGGCTGCTGGACGCCGAGGCTCCGCCCGCGCCCTGGCTGCCCCCGGGCACCGCGCCCCTGCTGCAGCCCGCCACACGCGACGCGCTGCGCGCGCTGCTGGCGGCGCAGACGCTCGACGAGGTGCTGTCCAGCGGCAGCCTGCGCGGCCTGCCGGGCTGGGTGCCGGGCTTGCCCGATGCGCCGGCCTTTGCGCACAAGACCGGCACCACCGACAACTACGCTTCCGACGCCGGCATCGTGCGCACAGGCATTCCGGGCACAGACGGCGCTGAAGGCGCGCACTACATCGTCGCCGCACTCACCAGCCTGGGCCGGCGCTACGCGGCCGTGCCCGAATGCGCCACCACCTGGCGTCTGCCCGCGCTGGGCGCGGCGCTGCATGCCCTGGCCACGCAATTCCGATGAACGCTCCGCCCCCCGCCTACGCCTTCCCGCCGCTGCCCCCGGGCAGCCTCATCGCCGTCGTCGCCCCGGCCGGCCCGGCGGCACCCGAGCGCGTGGCCCAGGTGCCGGCGCTGTATGAACGGCACGGTTACCGCTGCCGCGTCTACCCCGGCTGCAGCCTGAACACCGGCTACCTGGCCGGCCCCGATGCGCAGCGCCTGGCCGACCTGCACGCCGCGCTGGCCGACGACGAGGTGGCGGCCATCCACGCGCTGCGCGGCGGCTACGGCTGCATGCGGCTGCTGGACGGCATCGACACCGCGCTGCTGCGCGCCCACCCCAAGCTGCTGCTGGGCTACAGCGACATCACCGCGCTGCACGCGCTGTGGTTCAGGCAGGGCCTGCCCAGCCTGCACGCGCCGATGGCGGCTTCGGACCTGTTGCTGCCGGTGATGAGCGCCGCTTCGTGCGCCGACCGCGACGCGCTGTTCGCGCTGCTGCAGCGCGGCGTGCGTGCGGGCGAGGTCTGGTCGCCACCGCTGGACCCGGCGGGCCTGCGCGTGCCCGGCACGGCCAGCGGGCCGCTGATCGGCGGCAACCTCAGCCTGGTGGCGGCGCTGCTGGGCACGGCCTGGGCCTGGCCGGCGCAGGGCGCCATCCTGTTCCTGGAAGACATCAACGAAGAACCCTATCGCGTCGACCGCCTGCTGACCCAGCTGCGCCTGGCCGGCGTGCTGGATGCGGTGGCCGGCTTCGTGCTGGGCAGCTTCACCGAAGGCGGGGCGCCCGAAGGCGTGCTGCAGCAGATGCTGGGCGGCCTGGGCAAGCCGGTGCTTGGCGGCTGGCCGGCAGGGCATGGCACGCCGAATCGGCCGCTGCCGCTGGGGCGGCGCGTCAGGCTGCAGGTTCCGGCCGATGGCGCGGGCGGCAGCCTCGCCTGGCAGGTCGCGGCTGGCGCCGGCAACGGCGCAGGGAGCTGAACGGCCCCCAGGCCCGCTGCTCAGGGCTCGATCGCCGCCCCCACCAGCGGCTCGCCGCCGCCCACGGTGCCGATGAAGCGGGCCCGGCCTGTCACCAGGTCCAGCTGGTACCAGCGGGTGGCCCTGGCGCCGCGCGCGTGGATGCCGCTGTAGGCCGTGGGTGCAAGGTCCGAGATGTCCAGGGTGGCGTGGGCAAAGGGGCCGATGCCCAGGCTGCCCACCGTGAACAGCCGGCCGGTGTTGGGCGAGACGACGGGCTGCAGGCCTTCCTTCGAGCCCTGGTGCACCAGCGTGCCCGCGGCGCCGTCCAGCGCGAAGTTGGTGGTGATCTTGTCGTCGGTCTGGTTGTAGGTGTAGCCCGCGGCCACGATCGCCGCGGCCTTTCCCGCGGCCAGGTCGCCGGCCTGGTAGCCGAGCGGGCCGTCGGCCTGCGGGCCGGGCTGGCCGGCGTCGGCGTCGACCTGCGCGCCGGTGTCGGGGTGCAGGCGCAGGTTGGCGCCGGTGTCGTTGACGACGCGGATGCGGTCCACCGTGGGGTTGAAGTCGAAGCCCCAGTCGACGGCCTGGTCGGAACCCGCCGGCAGCTGCAGGCCCGTGCCCACCGGCAGTGCCCGCGCCTGGGCGATGTCGATGCGGTACAGCTGGCCGGCCGTGCCCACCGCGCCCAGCGCGTAGAGCTCGCCCCGGGCGACGCGGAAGTCGATGCCGAGGATGCGCTCGGCCGCGCGCAGGCCGGCCAGCGGCCGGCGCTCACGCACCTGCTGCGGCTGGCCGGCGTTGAAGCGCAGCAGCTGGTTGCCGCTGCTCACGGCGACGATCTCTTCCTTGGCTTTCGGGCCCACGGGCTCGGGCGGCGTGCTGGCGCAGGCCGCCAGCAGCAAGGTGGCGGCGGTGGCCAGGGCGAGGCGGGTCGACGAGGCGGATCTCATGGCGTGGCAGGCAGGGGGTCGGATGAACGTTCCTTGTCTATCGGCCCGTGCGGCTGCGGCCTGAAGAGGATTCATCCAGAATCGGGTGAGCCTTTGTCCACATGTCTTGCAGGAGCCCACGATGATCCAGCTGTACTACCACCCCAGCCCGAACCCGTTGAAGGTGGCGCTTTATCTCGAGGAAACCGGCCTGCCTTACGAACTGGTGCCGGTCGACACGCGCAAGGGCGAACAACACGCGCCCGCCTTCCGTGCCATCAACCCGAACGCCAAGACACCGGCGCTGGTGGACGGTGACGCCGTGGTCTTCGACAGCAACGCCATCCTGCTGTATCTGGCCGAGAAGACCGGCCAGTTCCTGCCCGAAGCCACCCCGGCAGCACGTGCGCAGATGCATTCCTGGCTGATGTTCGTGGCCACCGGCATCGGCCCGTATTCCGGGCAGGCGGTGCACTTCAAGCACTTCGCGCCCGAACCCAAGGCCTATGCCGTGAACCGCTACGACTTCGAGGCCCAGCGCCATTGGGGCATCCTGAACGAGCGCCTGGGCGCGCAGCGCTACATGCTGGGCAACAGCTACACCCTGGTCGACATGGCGGTGTGGGGCTGGGCCCGCGCCGTACCCTTCATCCTGGGCCCCGAAGCCTGGACCGGCCTGCCGCACGTGAAGCGCTTGCTCGACGAGGTCAACGCGCGCCCGGCGGCGCAGCGGGCCGAAGCCTTGAAGACCCGGTTCAGCTTCAAGACCGAGATGGACGATGCAGCGCGCCAGGCCATGTTCCCGCAGAACGCCCGGCTGGCGGGCTGAAGCCTGGCCCAGGCCGGCATGGTGCGGCCCGGCGTGGCGCGCAGAATACCGGCCTGGCGACACACCCGCGCAGCCCTTGCGCCCACCACCATGAACCAGCCCTCCGCGGCGCTGCAGGCCCTGGGGCCGGCGGTGCCCAGCACCACCTTGAAGTCCCTGCCGCTGATCGCCCGTGGCAAGGTGCGCGACCTGTACGCCGTCGGCAGCGACCGCATGCTGATGGTCGCCAGCGACCGTCTGAGCGCCTTCGACGTGGTGATGAAGGCGCCGGTGCCCGGCAAGGGCCGGCTGCTCACCCAGATGGCGCTGTTCTGGTTCGACCGGCTCTCGGCCATCGTGCCCAACCACCTGAGCGGCGAAGCGCCCGAGAGCGTGGTCAGGCCTGACGAAGTGCCGCAGGTCGAGGGCCGGGCGATGCTGGTCAAGCGCCTGCAGCCGCTGCCCTGCGAAGCCGTGGTGCGCGGCTACGTGGTGGGCTCGGGCTGGAAGGAATACGTGCAGAGCGGCACCGTCTGCGGCATTCCCATGCCCGCCGGCCTGAGCATGAGCACGCCGCTGGCCGAGCCCATCTTCACCCCGGCCACGAAGGCCGCGGTGGGTGACCATGACGAGAACATCAGCTTCGAGCAACTGCAGGCGCTGATCGGTGCCGGCCGTGCCGAAGAACTGCGCACCACGGCCATCCGCCTGTACCGCGCGGCCCATGCCTTCGCGCTGACGCGCGGCATCGTCATCGCCGACACCAAGTTCGAATTCGGCCTGGACGACAACGGCACCCTGACGCTGATGGACGAGGCGCTGACGCCCGATTCCTCGCGTTTCTGGCTGGCCGACGAACTGGCCCAGGGCCGCATCCATGCGCTGGACAAGCAGCCGCTGCGCGACTGGCTGGCGTCCACCGGCGTCACCGGCGGGGCCGAGCAGGCCGCCCTGGACCTGCCCGACGAGGTCGTCGTCGGCGTCTACGAACGTTATGCCGAGGCCTGCCATCGCCTGTGCGGGGGCGATGAATGAATATCTCGACCGCCCACCTACGTTCGCACCGCTTCACCGGCCTGGCGCCGGGGCCCAGGCTCATCGTCACCGGCGCGGTGCATGGCAACGAAGTGGCCGGCACCCTCGGCATCGAACGCGTGCTGGCCGAGATCGAGCGCGGCGACATCGACATCGTGCGCGGCAGCGTCACCTTCGTGCCGGTGTGCAACCCGCTGGCCTACCGCGAAATGCGCCGCATGGGCGAGCGCAACCTCAACCGCCGCCTGCAGCCCACCGCCACGCCGCAGGACTTCGAGGACCGCATCGCCAATGCGCTGTGCCCGCTGCTGGCCGAGCACGACGTGCTGCTGGACCTGCACAGCTTCCGCAGCCCCGGCCAGCCCTTCGTGATGCGCGGCCCGGCCGACAACCAGGGTGCACTCGAACCTTTCGCCCACGAGGCCGCCGAAGCGCGGCTGGCCCGGCACGTGGGCGTGCAGCGCGTGGTCGACGGCTGGCTCGCGGCCTATGCCGACGGCGTGGCCCGCCGCCGCGTCCGCGGCCTGACGCCCGGCGCCGTGCACGAAGACCCGGGCTATGGCGTGGGCACCACCGAATACATGCGTTCACAGGGCGGCTACTGCGTCACGCTGGAATGCGGCCAGCACGACGACCCCGCCGGCCCCGAGGTCGCGCACCATGCCATCCGCCAGACCCTGGCCCTGCTGGGCCTGGCCCGCGGCATCGATCTGCAGCCGCCACGCCAGCCCTTCGAATGCCTGACGCTGCTGGAAGTCATCGACCGCCACCATGTCGAAGACCAGTTCACGCAGGCGTGGAAGAGCTTCGACCCGGTGGCCGCCGGCCAGGCCATCGCCCGGCGCGCCGACGGCAGCGCGGTGCTGGCCCCGCGCAACGGCTACATCGTCTTCCCGGACGTCGGCGCCCTGCCCGGCCACGAGTGGTTCTACTGGGCCCAGCCCAGCAGCCGGCCGCTTTAGCGTCTGGGTTCATCCCCCTGAAGGACGCATCCCCTCTGCAGAGGGATGCGCAGTCCCGACCTCGGAATCATCATCCAGCCCGACTTCAGACGGGGCCACGTACGCGAGATGTGTGCTGGCCTGCACTGATCCCCAAGTACCAGGCGGATGTGATGCGATTCGAAGAATGTGTCGAAGGCGAGTACCGCATTTTCGTCGGTGCACTCGAAGCCCCGCGCGGCGACGGTTACATCGCCGCGGTCATCGTCAACCGGCTGCGTGGCCCGCAGGGCGCGGGTGCCGAGGCCTTCCGCGACGAAAGCCTGGCCTGCGGCTACCGCTGGCCCACGGCCGACGAAGCGCTGGCCTATGCCAAGGCCCGCGCCCGCGAGATGGTGCGTTCACGTTCGGTGGCACTCAGCTGCTGAATCCGTCGCGGGGCCCACGGCTGGGATAATCCCGGCCATGTCCAGACAACGTGTGGTGGTGGGTCTCAGCGGCGGCGTCGATTCCGCCGTCAGCGCCTGGCTGCTGAAGCAGCAGGGCCATGAGGTCATCGGCCTGTTCATGAAGAACTGGGAAGACGACGACCGGCTCGCAGAGCGGGGCGAAGGCGAAGGCGCCGACCCCGGGTATTGTTCGTCGAACATCGACTTTGTCGACGCCGCCGCGGTGGCCGACGTCATCGGCATCGAGATCGAACACGTCAACTTCGCGGCCGACTACAAGGACCGCGTCTTCGCCGAATTCCTGCGCGAATACCGCGCCGGCCGCACGCCCAACCCCGACGTGCTGTGCAATGCCGAGATCAAGTTCAAGGCCTTCCTCGACCACGCGCTGCGGCTGGGCGCGGCCAAGATCGCCACCGGTCACTACGCCCGCGTGCGCGAGCGCGACAAGCGATTCGAGCTGCTCAAGGGCCTGGACCCGACCAAGGACCAGAGCTACTTCCTGCACCGGCTGACGCAGTCGCAACTGGCGCGCACCCTGTTCCCGGTGGGTGAACTGCACAAGACCGAGGTGCGCCGCATCGCGCTGGACATCGGCCTGCCGAACGCGAAGAAGAAGGACAGCACCGGCATCTGCTTCATCGGCGAGCGGCCGTTTCGCGAATTCCTGAACCGCTACCTGGCCCATGCCCCGGGGCCGATGCTCGACGAGGCCGGGCGCGAACTCGGCCGCCATCTGGGCCTGAGCTTCTACACCCTGGGCCAGCGCCAGGGCCTGGGCATCGGGGGCGTGAAAGGCGGCGAACAGGCCACGGCCGACGGCACGGGCAGCGGACTGCACGCGCCCTGGTTCGTGGCCGCCAAGGACATGGCGCACAACGTGCTGCGCGTGGTGCAGGGGCACGAGCACCCGGCCCTGCTGGCGCCGCGTCTGGCCGCCGACGACTGCAGCTGGGTGGCTGGCCAGCCACCCGCTGCCGGCCCGCTGGCCGCCAAGACCCGCTACCGCCAGGCCGACGCGCCCTGCAGTTTCCTGCCCACGGCCGAAGGCTTCGAACTGCAGTTCGCGCAGCCGCAATGGGCCGTCACCCCGGGGCAGAGCGCGGTGCTGTACGACGGCGAGGTGTGCCTGGGCGGAGGCGTCATTGCCAGCGCCGAAGTACTGGCCCCGCTGGCCCCGGCCTTGCCGCCGGTGGCAAGGCGCACGCGCGTGCGCACGGCGCACAATTCGGCGGCATGAAGCCGCCCCGCGCACGCCGGCGCCTGCTGGGCGCCGCCGGTCTGGCCTGGCTGGCCGGCTGCACTGCGCCTGGCGTGGTGCCTTCCGCACCCGCTGCGGCGCCTGTCGCCGCGCCGCCGCGGCCCGCGTCCCAGTACCTGCCGCCGCCGCTGCCCACGGGCGAAGAACCGCCGCCCGAGCCGCGCGAGTTCCGCGCCGCCTGGGTCGCCACCGTCGCCAACATCGACTGGCCCAGCCGCCCCGGCCTGTCGGCGGCGGCGATGCGCAGCGAGGCCCTGGCCATCCTGGACCGGGCCCAGGCGCTGCGGCTGAACGCGCTGATCCTGCAGGTGCGCCCGGCCTGCGACGCCTTGTTCAACTCGACGCTGGAGCCCTGGAGCGAGTTCCTCAGCGGCGAGCAGGGCCGCCCGCCCTGGGCCGCCGGCGAGCCCGCCTGGGACCCGCTGGCCTTCTGGGTGCAGGAAGCGCACCGCCGCGCGATCGAACTGCACGCCTGGTTCAACCCCTACCGCGCGCGCCACAGCGCCGCGCGTTCGCCGCTGGCGGCCAGCCACATCGCCCAGCGCCGGCCGCAGCTGGTGCAGAAGTACGGCGAACAGCTGTGGATGGACCCGGGCCAGCCCGAGGCCGCGGCCCACACGCTGGTCGTGGTGGCCGACGTGGTGCGCCGCTACGACATCGACGCGGTGCACATCGACGACTATTTCTACCCGTACCCGGTGGCCGTGGACGGCGTCGATCAGCCCTTCCCCGACACTGCCGCCTGGGCGGCCTACCAGCTGGGCGGCGGCCTGCTGTCACGCGACGACTGGCGGCGCGACCAGGTCGACCGCCTGGTGCAGGCGCTGCAGCGCACGGTGCAGGACATCAAGCCCTGGGTGCGCGTGGGCATCAGCCCATTCGGCCTGCCCAAGCCCGACCGCCGGCCGCCGGGCGTGGTCGGCTTCAGCCAGTACGACAAGCTGTACGCCGACGTCGAGAAATGGTTCGAGAACGGCTGGCTCGATTACCTGGCCCCGCAGCTGTACTGGCCCATCGACCGCGCCGGCCAGCCCTTCCCGGTGCTGCTGGAGTACTGGCTGGCAGCGAACCGTGCGCAGCGGCATGTGTGGCCGGGCCTGTTCACCAGCCGCGTGACGCGCGGCGAGCCGCTGGGCCCGAACGTCTGGCCGGGGCAGGAACTGCTGGACCAGGTGGCCGAGCAACGGCGCCGCGCCGAGCCCGGCGACGGCTGGCCGGTGGGTGCCGGCGGCCACATCCACTTCAGCATGGTGGCGCTGATGCAGGACCGCGACGGCCTGACCAAGCGCCTGATGGCCGGGCCCTACGCCCGCGCGGCACTGGTGCCGGCCACGCCCTGGCTGCCCGATGCCGTGCCTGCCGCGCCCACCTTGCTGGCCAGTGGCCCGAGCATTGGCCTGCGCCCCGGTCCGGGTGCTGCCGTGCGCCGCTGGGCCGTCTGGCTGCGCCGCGACGGCCGCTGGTGGTTGCAGGTGCTGGCTGGCAGCACCCTTCAGGTCGACGCCAGCGGCGCCGACCGCGTGGTCGCCAGCGCCATCAACCGCGTGGGCCAGGCCGGGCCGCGGGCCACGCTGGTGTTGTCCTGACGAGCCCTTGCAACAGCGGCCATCTCTGCCGAAGCCGCCCTGACCACCTTGTCCACCATGACCACCGCCACGACCCTCGGCTTGCCCACCGAACTGCCCCACCCCGCTCACGCCGCGCTGGGCCAGTACGACACGCCGGCCTTGGTGGCCGCTTTCGTGGCCGACCAGGCGCTGGCTGCACAGGCCGTGCAGGCCGCCGCCCCCACGCTGGCCGTGGCCGTGGACGCTGCCGTGCCGCGCATCCGCGCCGGCGGCCGGCTGCTGTACGCCGGGGCCGGCACCAGCGGCCGACTGGGCGTGCTGGACAGCGTCGAACTGCACCCCACCTTCAGCTGGCCCCGCGACCGTGCCGTGGCGCTGCTGGCGGGTGGCCAAAGCGCGATGTTCGTTGCCGCCGAAGGTGCCGAGGACAACCGGGCCCAGGGCGCTGCCGACCTGCGGGCGTTGGCGCCAACGGCGCACGACGTGCTGCTGCTGCTGGCCGCCAGCGGCAGCACGCCTTATGCGCTGGGTGCGTGCGAAGCGGCCCGGCAGGCCGGCGCGCTGACGGTGGGTTTCGCCAACAACCCCGGTGCGCCGCTGCTGGCCGCCGCCGAGATCGGCGTGCTGCTGGACACCGGCCCCGAGGTCATCAGCGGCAGCACCCGGCTGAAGGCCGGCACGGCGCAGAAGATTGCGCTGAACACCTTCAGCAGCAGCGTCATGGTGCGCTTGAACAAGACCTACGGCCCGCTGATGGTGGACCTGCGCGCCACCAATGCCAAGCTGGTCAGGCGTGCACTGGCGCTCACGCTGCGCGCCACCGGCGCCGACGAAGCTGCGGCCCAGGCCGCCCTGGCCGCCTGCGGTTCGCACGTGAAGACGGCCATCGTGATGCTGAAGGCCGGCGTCGACGCGGCCACGGCCGAGCAGCGCCTGGCCGCAGCCGACGGCAGCGTCGAGCGCGCCATCGGCTGAGGTGGCGCCCTGGCAGCGCCAGGCGCAGCGCCGGCTGAACCAGAATGCGGGCAGACTCTGCCCGCCCATGACCGACCGCCTTCGCTCGCTCGACGTCTTCCGCGGCGCCACCGTGGCCCTGATGATCCTGGTGAACAACCCGGGCAGCTGGGCGCATTTGTATCCGCCTCTGGCGCATGCAGCCTGGCATGGCGTCACGCCCACCGACCTGGTCTTCCCGTTCTTCCTGTTCGCCGTGGGCCATGCGCTGGCATTGGTGCTGCCGCGCTTCGAACAGGGCGCGCCTGCGACCTTCTGGCGGAAGGTGCTGCAGCGCACCGCCCTCATCTTCGCCATCGGCCTGGCGCTGAACATCAGCCCGCTGCTGCATTGGTCGGCCGAAGGTGAATTGGTCTGGCGCAGCCTGGAACAGTTGCGTGTGATGGGCGTGCTGCAGCGCATCGCGCTGTGTTTCGGCGCGGCTGCGGTCATCGCCTGGGCCCTGCGCCGCAGCGGGCCGCATGCGCTGCTGGCGGCCGCTGCCGCGTTGCTGCTGGGCTACTGGGCCGCCTGCGTGGCGTGGGGCACACCCGGCGACCCGTTCAGCCTGGAAGGCTTCTTCGGCACGCACTGGGACCGCGCCCTGCTCGGCGCGCAGCACCTGTACCGCGGCGAAGGCGTGCCTTTCGACCCCGAGGGTCTGGCCAGCACCGTGCCGGCCGTCGCGCAGGTGCTGCTGGGGGTGTGGGTGGGGCGGCTGCTCCAGGCCGACGCCCGCGAACCGGCAGCGCGCCCCGACACCGCTCGCCTGCTGCAGCTGCTGGCCTGGGCGGCGGTGCTGCTGGGGCTGGCCCTGGTCTGGCAGGCCGTGTTCCCGTTCAACAAGAAGATCTGGACCTCCAGCTACGTGCTGCTGACCACGGCGCTGGCCATGCTGCTGGTGGTGGCGATGCTGCACCGGGTGGAAGGGCGCCCGCTGTCGGGCTGGGCACGATTCTTCGAAGTGTTCGGCCTGAATCCGCTTTTCATCTTCGTGTTGTCGGGCTTCGTGCCGCGGGTGCTGGGCCTGCTGCGCTGGCCCGACGGCCTGGCTGCCGACGGCACGCCGAAGTGGCTGTCGCCCCTGCCCTGGGCTCATCGCGAGGTGTTCGCGCCGCTGGGACGGGTGTTGACGGACGACCCGCGGCTGGGCTCGCTGCTCTTCGCCTTGGCCAATCTGTCGCTCTACTGGGCGTTGGCGGCCTGGATGCACCGCAGGCGCATCTACCTCAGGGTGTGAAGCCTGCGCCGCTGGCGCGGCCTACACTGCGCGCCCTAGCCCTGAAGCGACCATGTTCAAGAACGCCCTGATCTACCGCATCGACCACTGGGACGCGCCGTCCCTGCCCGACATCGACAGCCGCCTGTCCACCGCCCCGTTCGTGGAATGTGGCGCCACCCAGCCCGAAAGCAGCGGCTTCGTGCCGCCCCGCGGCGACAAACATGCAGCGCTGGCCGAAAGCGTGGGCGGGCAGATCGTGCTGCGCCTGTGCACCGAGACCAAGGCCGTGCCCGGCAGCGTGGTGAAGACGCAGATCCAGGCCGAGCTGGACAAGATCGAACAGGAAACCGGCCGCCGCCCCAAGGGCAAGCGCGTGAAGGAACTGAAGGAAGCGGTGGTGCATGCGCTGCTGCCGCGTGCTTTTCCCAAACGCAGCGAGACCCTGGTCTGGATCGACCCGGTGGGCCGCACGGTGTGGGTGGGTGCGGGCAGCACGAAGAAGGCCGATACGGTGGTCACGCGCCTGATCGAGCTGCTGGGGGGCAACCTGAAGCTGGCCCTGCTGCAGACCGAACTGGCCCCGGCCACCGCGATGGCGCTGTGGTTGCAGGCCAAGGAAGCCCCGCCCGGCTTCAGCATCGACCGCGAATGTGAACTGAAGCAGCCCGACAGCGAAAAGGCCACCGTGCGTTATGCCCGCCACACGCTGGACATCGACGAAGTGGGCGAACACATCGCCCAGGGCAAGCTGCCCACCCAGCTGGCCATGACCTGGCAGGGCCGGGTGAGCTTCGTGCTGACCGAGGCGCTGACGCTGAAGAAGATCGAGCTGCTCGACCTGGTCATGGAAGGCGCGGGTGTGGACGCCGCGAACCAGGGCAAGGACGAAGGCGGCTTCGACGCCGACGTGGCCATTGCCACCGGGGAACTGCGCCAGCTGCTGCCGGCGCTGGTGGAAGCATTGGGCGGCCTGCACCAGCGCCAGGCGGCTGCCGCCGAAGACCCTGCGCTACCCCAGCTTGCAGCGGACGGGCCTGCCAGCCCGGATAGCCTGGCCCCCTGGGACACGGCCGAGGCCGTGGACTGAAGCCCATGGGCAGCATCGGGTGCGAAGGACCCGAGCGCGCCCGATGATGGGCTTTCGCCCGTTTCGACGTTCTTCCATGGTGGCCACCGCATGTCGCGGGCTGGCACGGACAAGAGCGGAGCAACGGGATGAAGTGCATCGGGAATCACTGCAGGCAGGCCATGCTGGCCTTGGCGATGCTGGGGCTGGGCTCGGCCGGGGCCAACCCCCCGCTGGCCGCGAACGAGCGCGTCCAGGGCACCATCAGCATCGACATCGGCAAGGGGGCCAAGACGATGCGCTCGATCGCCACCGTCGTCGACGCCCAGCTCGGCGAGAAGACGGCGGCACGGCTGGCCACCGCCGAAGGCCAGCGCGCCGTGGCCGACGCCCAGGCGCGGGTGGGTGCGATGAATCCCAACGCCCCCAAGGTCACCGCCCAGGACATACAGGCCACGGCCCAGGCTTTTGCCGGGCGCACCCTGTACAACGGCGAGATGCGCCACATCGGCATCATCAAGCGCTACCAGCTGTCGCTCAGCGGCGTGGGTGCCGACGGCAGCAAGGTCACCTTGAACGTGTCGCTGGACGACAAGACCCTGGCCGTGCTGGATGCCTCGGTCGACTATCACCCTGACGGCAAGCGCGCGTTCGATTTCTACACCAGCAGTGATGCGTCCACACCGGCGCAGGTGAAGCTGACGAAGATCGAGAAGATCAATCCGACGACCTATGCCGTGGCCGGTAGCTTCAGTGCGCCGCAGCTGCTGGGCTCGCTGGTGTCGAAGAAGCTCAAGGGCCAGACGCTGGGTGCGGCCCAGGGACAGTTCAGCTTCGGCGAAGTGGCCTTGCGCAGCAAGCTCTGATCGCAGCGCGGCGGGGACTGGCCCTGGCGTGGGCCGCTCGGGACCGGTGCCTCAGACGGTGGGGCTGGCGGGGCTGCCAGGGCCTGCACTGGCCAGCCGCTGCGCCAGCGGGTCGCGCACGGCGGCGGTGTGCACGGGCAGCACGATCACGTCGCCCGCCCGGGCCCAGTCCAGCAGTGCCGCGGCGGCCCTGCCTTCGTCGGGCTCCAGGGTGGCCTGGGCGCGGGTGATGCCGGCCTGATGCAAGGTGGCCAGGATCAGTGTCGGCACTTCGCCCGGCGCGCGTCCGCGCAGCATGCCGGGCAGTTCCTTCACGACGACACGGTCTGGTGCGAAGCCGGCAGCGGTGCGTGCGAGTTCGGCGATCGCGGCGTCGTCGCGGTTGCCGGCCTGGCCCAGCAGCAGGCCCAGCCGCCGGGGCTTCAGGGCGCGGGCCACGGCCAGCAGTTCGGCCAGGCCTTCGGGGTTGTGGGCGTAGTCCACCAGCACCGTGGCGCCGCGCCAGGCCCAGCGTTCGAGCCGGCCAGGGTTGTCCTGCGGGCGCGCGCCGAAGTGCTGCAGCGTGGCCTGCACGGCCGATACGGGCAGCCCGGCGGCTAGCGCGGCCAGCACCGCGGCGGCGATGTTTTCCAGGTTGAAGCCGGCGGCGCCGCCCAGGGTCAGGGGCATGGCTTCGACAGCGCCCAGGTCGACGACCGGCTGGCCGGCGGCGCTGGCCGCGTACAGCCACAGCCGGCCTTGTGCGGCGCCGCAGGTGCTGCCGCCTGCCGCGCGGTGGGCGGCCAGGCGCGGGTGATCGTGATCGGCCGCGAACAGCGCCAGCCGGCCGGCCGGCGCCAGTGGCGTGGCCACGGCCATCAGCACCTCGTCGCTGCCGTTCAGCACGGCCGTGCCGCTGGCCGCCACCGCGTGCAGCACCACGGCCTTGGCCAGGGCGATGTCGGCAACGCTGTGCACGCCATATTCGCCCAGGTGGTCGGCGCTGACGTTGGTGATGACGGCGGCGTCGGCGCGCCGCAGCGCCAGGCCGCGACGCAGCAGGCCGCCGCGTGCGGTCTCGAGCACCGCGAAGCCCACACCCGGGTGGCGCAGCACGGCGCGGGCACCGGCCGGGCCGGCATAGTCGCCGCGCATCACGGTTTCGCCACCGACGAGCACACCCTCGGTGCTGCACAAGCCCGGCACGTGGCCAGCGGCCTGGGCCATGGCAGCCAGCAGCCGCGTCGTCGTCGTCTTGCCGTTGCTGCCGGTCACCAGCACGGTGGGCAGGTCGTGCAGCCGGGCCCAGGGCAGGTCCATCGGCAGCGGCAGCGCCGCGCGCGGCCAGGTGAGGCTGCCGCCGCCGGCACCGATGGACAGGCTGTCGTCGTCCTCGAACACCGGCAGGCCGCGTGCCCGGGCCGCGGCCTTCAGGCGCTGCACTGGCGCCGAACGTTCGGCGGCGGCGCGGCGCAGGAACTCTGGCCGCAGCGTGTCCAGGTCATCGCTGGCGGGTTGCAGCAGCACACGCCCTTCGGCAGCCAGGCTTCCGTGTGCGGCAAGGCTGCGCTCCCAGGCCCATTCGTTCACCTCGGTGGCGGTGAACAGGGCGTCTTCGGGCGCGGCAAAGGCCAGCGTCAGGCCGCTTGCCGCCGCCGGGCCATGCCGGTGCGCCCGCGGCTGCGGTGCAGGCCAGCCCAGCGCTGCGCACAGGCGCTCGACGCGCTGCGCCCAGGCGGCCACCGCGGATTCGTCCTGCGCGGCGCTGCCCAGCGCGTCCAGCACCACCGCGGGCCGGTCGAACCAGCGGTTCGGGCCGGGCAGGCGGCGCGAATCATCGAAGGTCAGCGGCGGCTCGTCCGCAGCGCTGTTCATCGGGCTGCGGGCCGGGGCCAGGACGCGTACAGGCGGATCAATCGGCCGCTTCGCCGACAAAGCGCAGTCCACGCTGGTCGCGCACGAAGCCGGCGGCCAGCAGCGTACCGTCGTCGGACAGCGGCCTGGCTTCTTCTTCACCCCGGTCTTCGGCCTCGGCCGCCAGCGTGCGCTTCATCGACGGCGCGGCCACCGGCGCGGCCACGCCTTCGGGCCTGAACTTCGTCACCTGCTTCCAGCTGCGCGTCAGGGCGTCGGCGAAGACCAGGAGCAGGTCGCCGAACTGGCCCATGCGCAAGGCCGCGTCGATGGCTTCCTGTTCGTCGGGAATGATGGTGATGGCACTTTCGGGCACACCGCGTTCGCGCAGCACCGCGGCAATCATGTTCGGCACCTCATCCGGCGCGCGCCCACGCAGGCCGTCGTCGCGGCGGCAGAAGTAGTGGTCGAAGCGGCCGGCCACGGCCAGGGCGATGTCGCGGATGTCTTCGTCGCGCCGGTCGCCCGGCCCGGCCACCACCACGATGCGCCGGCCACGCACGTCCAGCCGCTCTGCCAGGTCGGCCATCGCACCCACCGCGTGGGCGTTGTGCGCGTAGTCGAAGATCACCTTGAACGGGTGTTCGTCGTAGACGTTCATCCGGCCCGGGGCCTGGAAGAAGGTGGTGTCGAAGGTGCGCAAGCCCTGGCGGATGGCGTCGAGCTTGATATCCAGGCTGAAGGCCAGTGCGGCGGCGAACATCGCGTTCTGCACGTTGTGCATGGCGCGGCCTTCCAGCGTGGCCGGAATCAGGTGCGTCCACATCAGCGGGATGTGCCGGCCCTTGTCGTAGAGCGTGATCATCTGCCCGTTCACGCCCGCTTCCAGCGCGCAGGCGCGGCCGCCGGCGCGGATGTGTTCCTTCACCACCGCATGCTGCGGGTTGGTGGTCACGTAGCACAGGTGCCTGGCGTCGGTGTGGGCGCTCATGCGGATGACGTTGTCGTCGTCGGCGTTCAGCACCGCGCAGTCGCGCGCTACCTCGACGACGATGCGCTTGACTTCCGCCAGCTCTTCCAGGGTGTTGATGCCCTTCATGCCCAGGTGGTCGCTCCTGACGTTCAGCACCGCGCCCACGTTGACGAAAGGCACGCCCATGCCGGCGCGCAGCAGGCCGCCGCGCGCGACTTCCAGCACCGCCATGTCGATCTTCGGGTCGGCCAGCACCATGCGCGTGGCCACCGGGCCGGTCATGTCGCCTTCCACGGTGCGCTGGCCGTGTCGGTGGTGGTCAGCCCCGGCGTGTAGCCGGCCATCTTCGTGATGTGCGCCAGCATCCGGCTGGTGGTGGTCTTGCCGTTGGTGCCGGTGATGGCGGCAATCGGCACGCGGGCCGAACTGCCGGGCGGGAACAGCATGTCGATGACGGGCCCGGCGGCGTCGCGCGGCGTGCCTTCACTGGGCGCCACGTGCATGCGGAAACCGGGTGCGGCATTGATCTCGCAGATGCCGCCACCGACGGTCCTGTAGCTTTCGGTGATGTCGGGGCAGAGGAAGTCGACGCCGCCCACGTCCAGGCCGATGGCGGTGACGGCGCGCACGGCCATCTCGCGGTTGTCGGGGTGGATGATGTCGGTGACGTCGGTGGCCGTGCCGCCGGTGGACAGGTTGGCGGTGCTGCGCAACAGCACCTCCTGGCCGGCAGCGGGCACGCTGTCCAGCGTCATGCCCTGGCGCGCCAGCATCGTGTCGGCCTGCGCGTCGAGTTCGATGCGCGTCATCACCTTCTCGTGGCCGATGCCGCGGCGCGGGTCCAGGTTGACGGTCTCGACCAGCTGTTTCACCGTGTGCCTGCCGTCGCCGATGACGCGGCCCGGCGTGCGTTTCGTGGCGGCGATCAGTTCGCCGCCGACCACCAGCAGGCGGTGGTCGTCGCCCTGCAGATAGGTCTCGACGATGACGCTGCTGCTGTGTTCGGCGGCGGCCTCGAAGCCGGCGCGCACCTCGTCGGCCGTCTTCAGGCCGATGCTGATGCCGCGGCCGTGGTTGCCGTTGTAGGGCTTGGTCACCACCGGGGTGCCCAGGCGCTCTGCCGCGCGCACGGCGCGGTCGGCGCTGCGCACCAGTTCCTGCTGCGGCACCGGCAGGCCGCAGTTGGCCAGGATCTTGTTGGTCTCTTCCTTGTCCTGTGCCAGTTCCACCGCGATGTAGCTGGTGCGGCCGGTGACCGTGGCCTGGATGCGCTGCTGGAACTTGCCGTGGCCCAGCTGGATCAGGCTCTGCTCGTTCAGGCGCAGCCAGGGGATGTTGCGTTCGTCGGCGGCTTTCACCAGCGAGGCCGTCGAAGGCCCGAGCGCGCGGCGCTGCGCGTAGCGGATGAAGTCGGTGCGGGCTTCTTCCCACTGCCAGTCCTCGGGCACCACATCCTGCGGGCGCAGCTCGGCCGGCAACAGCGAACAAAGCAGCTTCAGCGCCAGTTCGCCGGCCTCGATGCCCTCGTCGCGCTGCGCATATTCGTAGACGACGGCGTAGACGCCCGGGCGACCAGGCACGCTGCGGGTCTTGCCGAAGCTGACGTCTTCGCCTGCGATGTTCTGCAGTTCGATGGCCACGTGTTCGAAGACATGGCCCAGCCAGGTGCCCTGCTGCTGTTCCGGGTCGTCGCCCACCTGCGGCCCGCCGCGAAGCCGGCGCACGAAGCCGCCTGCCTCGCCGAAGCTGCAGCCATGGTCTTGCAGGCCCGGCAGCGCCGCGAGCAGGCCGTCGATGAAGGCCGGGCCCAGCTTCGCGCTGGGCCAGGCTTCCAGCGGCCCCAGGTCCAGCACCAGCCGGATGACCGGGAAGTGGGCGTACAGCGACGGGCCGACGTAGACGTTGCGTTCTTCGATCTTCAAGGGGGCCTCCGGCTGGCGGGTGAAAGCGGCGAATGCGCAGGCATGATGCCAGGGGCGGCCTGCATTCAGCACGAACTTGCAGGCCGCGGCGGCAGATCGGTGCCCGCCTGTCGAGGCGATTCCGTAGAGTCGGTTGGCGTCCCCCGCCACGACCAGCCCGTACCTGAGCTCCCATGCGTCCTGTCTTCGCCTACAAGGCCGACCCCCAGCGCGGCCAGATCTGGGCCGAGGTCTTCCGCCGCGAGATGCCGGAGGTCGACTTCCGCATCTGGCCCGACATCGGCGAACCCGAGGCCGTCCGCTATCTGGCGGCCTGGCTGCCGCCCGCCGACCTGGCCACGCGGTTCCCGAACCTGGAGCTGCTGTTTTCCACCGGCGCCGGTGTCGACCAGTTCGACTTCACCGCGCTGCCGCCGCAGCTGCCCGTGGTGCGCATGGTCGAGCCCGGCATCGTGCAAGGCATGGTGGAGTACGTCACGCACGCCGTGCTCGACCTGCACCGCGACCGGCCGGCCTACCGCCGTGCCCAGGCCCAGCGTCTGTGGCAGCCCCTGCCGGTGCGTACCGCGGCCGAGTGCCGCGTGGGCGTGCTGGGCCTGGGCTCGCTGGGCCAGGCGGTGCTGGCGCAACTGGTGGCGCTGGGCTTCGACACGGCGGGCTGGAGCCGCTCGCGCCACGCCGTGCCCGGCGTGCACTGTCATGCGGGCGCTGACGAGCTGGACGCCTTCCTGGCGCGCACGCATGTCCTCGTCTGCCTGCTGCCGCTGACCGACAGCACGCGCGGCTTCCTGAACGCTGCGCTGTTTGCGCGCCTGCCGCGCGGCGCTAGCCTGGTGCACGTGGGCCGCGGGCCGCAGCTGCTGACGGCCGACCTGCTGCAGGCGCTGGACAGCGGCCAGCTGGCCGAAGCCGTGCTCGACGTCACCGACCCCGAGCCGCTGCCGCCGGAAAGCCTTCTGTGGGCGCACCCGCGCCTGCAGATCACGCCCCACATCGCCAGCATGACGCAGCCGCACAGCGCCGCGCGCGTGGTCATCGACCACCTGCGCCGCCATGCGCGGGGCGAAGCCCTGGTGGGACTCGTCGATCGGGCCCGCGGCTACTGAAGTGGCCCGGCCCGCGCGCTAGAAGTCCGCCACCTTGCCCCAGGCCGACTGGCTGAAGCGCTCGGGCCGGAACGGCGTGGGGTCGAAGATCGGCGGCGCGCCGCTCACCAGGTCGGCGATCAGATGCCCGGCGCCCGGCCCGATGCCGAAGCCGTGGCCCGAGAAGCCGGCGGCCAGCACGAAGCCCGGCACTTCCTTCGTCTCGCCGATGGCCGGCACGCCGTCGGGCGTGCTGTCGACGAAGCCGGCCCAGGTGTCGGCGATGCCGCCTTCGGCCAGCGCCGGCAGCAGCTCCACGGCGCGCTGCCAGGTCTGCTGCACGGCGCGCGGGTCGGGCCGCGGGTCCAGCACGCGCATGCGTTCCATTGGCGTGGGGGCGTCCAGGCGCCAGCGCGCCAGGGTCTCGTGGCCGCTGCGGATGCCTTCGAGCCCGCCCGGGAAGACATTGCGCCAGCGCTTGGCGAACATCGGCACGAACTGCGGCGCAAAGCGCAGCAGCTGCGGTGTCGGGTCCACGCGGCCGCGGCCGCTGATGGCCAGCGTGTAGCTGCCGTCGCTGCGCCGCGTGAGCGAGATGCGGGCGGTGTGCAGCGTGGCCGGCAGGGGCTGCTGCACCGGCCCGGCGCGCACGATGGCCTGGCGCACCGTGGCCACCGGGAAGCGGATGCCCAGCTGGCGGCAGAACGACGAGGCCCAGGCGCCCCCGGTGTGCACCACGCTGCGCGTCTTGATGACGCCGGCTTCGGTGACGACGCCGCTGACGCGTCCGCCTTCGAGCTCCAGCCCGCGCGCCGCGCACTGCTGCACGACGATGCCGCCCAGCTTGATCATCGCCGCGGCGGCGGCCGGTGCCGCCTTGCCGGGGTCGGCGGTGCCGTCGGTGGGCGAGAACACGCCGCCTTTCCAGGCGCGCCCGGTGGCGTGGCCGCGCTGCGTGGCCTCGGCGCCGCTGAGCATGTGCGTGGTCACGCCGGCGGTCTTGGCGAAGTCGCGCCAGCGCGCCCAGCGGTCCAGCTCTTCCTCGTCGTCGCTCAGGTAGAAGAGTCCGCAGCGCGAGAAGCCGGTGTCCTCGCCGGTGTCGGCGCTGAACTGTTCCCACAGCGCCAGGCTCTGGGTGGACATGGGCAGTTCGCGCGCGTCGCGGTTCTGCTGCCGGCACCAGCCCCAGTTGCGGCTGCTCTGTTCGGCACCGATGCGGCCCTTTTCCAGCAGCACCACGGACAGCCCGCGGCGCGCCAGGTAGTAGCCGGTGAAGGCGCCGATGATGCCGCCGCCGATGATGACGACATCGGCGCGGGCGGGAGGCTGGGACGGGGTGTCCAGCAGACGAAGCGGTGGGGGCATGGTGCGGGGTGGTTCGCCTGGTGTGCCGGTTCAGGCCGGCAGGCTCTGGACGAGGTAGAACTTGGCCACGGTCTCGCGGCTCTCCCAGCCGATGGGCGTGCCGTGCGGGACGAACACCGCGTCGCCCGGGCCGGCTTCGAGCACGCTGCCGTCGGGGCTGGCGAAGTGCACGCGGCCGGCCAGCAGGAACATGAACTCGTTGACCGGATGCGGGCGCACGATGCGGTGGTAGGGCGTGCTGTCCCAGGTGCCGGCCTGCACGGCCGCGGCTTCGTCGTGGAAGACGTTGTCGCTGCGGCACTGGGGCGTGGGGCCCAGCAGCAGGTGTGCGGCCGGCGGGCTGGAGGGCTTGAAGTCGGCCTGGGCATGCAGCGCGGTGATGCCTGCCGGGCCTGCCGGGCTTGCCGGCGTCCCGGCCTGTGCTTCAAAGGCACAAAAGCCGACCACGGCCCGGCCCCGCACCTGCACCTGCAGCGCCGTGCCGCGGGCGATGACGGCAGCTTCGCCACGGCCCAGCACCCGCGCGGGAGAGCCGGGCGCGCGCAGGCTCAATTCGCCATCGACAACCACCCAGATCTCGGTGTGCGGATGCTGGGCGACGTCGATCTCGCCGCTGAGCGTGATGCGGCCTGCGCACATCGCGCCCGGGCCTTGCCAGGCGATCTCGCGCGCCGCGGCCCAGGGGTCGGACGTGCCGAAGGCGGCTGGTTGGAAGGTGCATGAAGGCCGGCCGCCATCGGCGCGGTGCAGCAGCAGGGCAGCGGTCATCGTGGGTGTCCTTGGATCAAGTCGATGTGGAGATCGGATCGGGCGCGCCTTCAGGGCGTGGCGGCGGTCTCGCCCCAACCCAGGATGGCCTTGGTCTCGAGGTACTCCTCGAGCCCCTCGACGCCGTACTCGCGCCCGTTGCCCGACTGCTTGTAGCCGCCGAAGGGCACGTCAGGCCGCCAGGCCGGGTTGTTGATGTGCACCTGGCCGGCGCGGATGCGCAGGGCCACGGCGCGCGCCGCGGCCAGGTCCTGGCCCTGCACATGGGCGCCCAGGCCGTACTCGGTGGCGTTGGCGATGGCCACGGCCTCATCGACGCTGTCATAGGCCATGATCACCAGCACCGGGCCGAAGATCTCTTCCTGCGCGATGCGCATCGCGGGCAGCACGTCGGAGAACAGCGTGGGTTGCGCGTAGAAGCCACGCTCCAGACCGGCTGGCCTGCCCGGGCCGCCGCACACCAGGCGCGCGCCTTCGGCCAGGCCCACGGCGATCAGCGCCTGCACGCGCTGGAACTGCGCGCGGTTGGCCAGCGGCCCGTGGGTGGTGGCCGGCGAGTGCGGGTCGCCCACCACCATCGTGGCCACGGCCTCGCGGGCGAGCTGCTCCACCTCGGCCAGACGCGCGCGCGGCACGATCATCCGTGTGGGCGCGCTGCAGCTCTGGCCGACGTTGCGCATGCCCGCGGCCACCGCGGCCGGGATGGCGCGGGCCAGGTCGGCATCGGGCAGGATCAGGTTGGGCGACTTGCCGCCCAGCTCCTGCGCCACGCGCTTCACCGTGGGCGCCGCGGCCTGGGCCACCAGCACGCCGGCGCGCGTGGAGCCGGTGATGGAGATCATGTCCACCTCGGGGTGCGTGGCCAGCGCCGTTCCCACCTCGGGCCCGGTGCCCGGCACCAGGTTGAACACGCCCGCCGGCACGCCGGCCTCGTGCACCAGTTCTGCGAACAGCAGCGCGCTCAGCGGTGACAGCTCGCTGGGCTTGAGCACCACGGTGCAGCCCGCCGCGAGCGCCGGGCCCACTTTGGCGGTGATCTGGTACAGCGGCCAGTTCCAGGGCGTGATCAGCCCGCACACGCCGATGGCCTCGCGCTGGATCACGGCGCTGCCGCGCGGCTTGACGAAGGCGTAGCTGCCCGCCAGATCGGCCACCACGCGCAGGTGCTCTGCCGCCACCGGCACCTGGGCGGCGCGCGCCACCGTGATGGCGCTGCCCATCTCGAGCGAGATCGCCTGCGCCAGCGTCTCGGCCCGCGCCAGCACCAGCGCGTGCAGCCGCTGCAGCAACTCCGCGCGTTGCTGCGGCGCCGTGGCCGACCAGGCCCCGAAGGCGCCCCGCGCCGCGGCCACGGCGTGCGCCACGTCCTGCGCATCGCCAAGCGCGATCTCGGCCACGGCCTGCTCGGTCGACGGGTCGACCAGTTCGAAAAGTGCCTGCCCTGCCGGCCGCACCCAGGTGCCGTCGATGTAGACCTGCTGCAGCCGGCCTGCGGCTGCCAGGGCCTGCAAGGGCGAAGAAGGGCTTTCGTCGCGCATCGGGGGCTTCGCCATCAGCGCAGGTTGCCCTGGAAAGCGTACTTCAGGCTCAGGTCGTCGTCCAGGCCGTGCACCGAGCCTTCGCGGCCGTCGCCCGCTGCCTTCACGTCACCAAAGGCGGCACGGGCGGCCTCCAGCGCGGCGCTCGCGTCGGCCGCGCCGCTGTCGGGCACGCTGTCGGTGGCGGGGTCGCTCACGTCGAAGCGGCGGCCCTCGGCCGCCTCGCACCAGCGGCCGATGCAATGGCGTGCGGGCAGCAGGTCGTCGCGCTGGATCGACAAGCTCACGTCAGCAGCCTTCCTTCACGAGCTGGGCGATCGCCGCGCCGACATCGCCGGTGTGCGCCTGTCCGCCCAGGTCGGGCGTGCGCGGGCCCTTCACGATGACGGTCTCGATCGCGCGTAGGATCGCGTCGTGCGCCGCACGGCCCGCGCCCTGGCCCTGGGTGAGGAAGTCCAGCATCAGCGCGCCCGACCAGATCATCGCGATCGGGTTGGCGATGCGCTGGCCGTAGATGTCCGGCGCCGAGCCGTGCACCGGCTCGAACAGGCTCGGGAACTTGCGCTCGGGGTTCAGGTTGGCGCTCGGCGCCAGGCCAATGGTGCCGGTGGTGGCCGGGCCCAGGTCCGACAGGATGTCGCCGAACAGGTTGCTTGCCACCACCACGTCGAAGCGCTGCGGCTGCAGCACGAAGCGCGCGCTCAGGATGTCGATGTGCTGCTTGTCGACCTTCACGCCGGGGTAGTCCTGGCCGACGGCGTCGGCGCGGCCGTCCCACCAGGGCATGCTGATGGCGATGCCGTTGCTCTTGGTGGCCACCGTCAGGCTCTTGCGCGGGCGTGAATTGGCCAGCTCGTAGGCGTAGCGCAGCACGCGGTCGGTGCCGAAGCGCGAGAACACCGACTCCTGGATCACGAACTCGCGCTCGGTGCCGGGGTACATCACCCCGCCCAGGTTGGTGTACTCGCCTTCGGTGTTCTCGCGCACCACGAAGTAGTCGATGTCGCCCGGCTTGCGGCCGGCCAGCGGGCAGGCCACGCCTTCGAACAGGCGCACCGGGCGCAGGTTGATGTACTGGTCGAATTCGCGGCGGAACTTCAGCAGGCTGCCCCACAGCGAGACGTTGTCCGGCACCGTGGCCGGCCAGCCCACCGCGCCGAAGTAGAGGGCGTCGACGCCCTCGAGCTGCGTCTTCCAGTCGTCGGGCATCATCTGGCCGTGCTGCGCGTACCAGTCGCAGCTGGCCCAGGGCACCTCACGGATCTCGAGCTCGAAGCCGAAGCGTTCGGCCGCGGCCAGCACGGTGCGCAGGCCCTCGGGCAGGACTTCCTTGCCGATGCCGTCTCCGGCGATGGCGGCGATGCGAAAGCGGGGTTTCATGAGGGTGCTCCTTCAGGCTGGCAGCGTGTGCTGCGGGCGGGGTGGGGGGTCGGGGTGTCGGGGGCGTCCAGCCCGTCCAGCCAGCCGCAGCGCAGCTCGGGCACGGCGCGGGCCAGCTCCTCGAAATAGGGATGATGCGGCCCGCGCTCGTAGTCGGCGCGCTCCACCTGGGCCAGCTTGCGGCCGTGCCGCATCACGACGATCTCGTCGCACACCGCGCGCACGGTGTGCAGGTCGTGGCTGATGAAGAGGATCGAGACGCCGAGCTCGCGGCGCAGCTCGGCGATGAGGTCGAGCACGGCCGCGCCGACCACGGTGTCCAGCGCCGAGGTGACCTCGTCGCAGAGGATCAGCTCGGGGTCGGCCGCCAGTGCCCGCGCCAGGTTCACGCGCTGCTTCTGCCCGCCGGACAAGCCGCCCGGCAGGCGGCCGGCCAGCGTGCGCGGCAGCTTCACCAGGTCCAGCAGCTCGGCGATGCGCTTGTCCAGCGCCGCGCCCTTCAACCCGCGGTAGAACTGCAGCGGCCGCGCCAGGATGCGTTCGATGCTCTGCGAGGGGTTCAGCGCCGTGTCGGCCGACTGGAAGACGATCTGGATGCGGCGCAGCTCTTCGCGGCTGCGCTGGGCCACGGCCGGCGGCAGCGGGCGGCCGTCGAAGGCCATCGTGCCGGCGGCCGGCGGCAGCAGCCCCGCGATGACGCGGGCGAGCGTGGTCTTGCCCGAGCCCGATTCGCCGATCACGCCGATGGCCTGCCCGCGGCGCAGTTCCAGGTCGACGTCTTCCAGGATGGGGATGGCCGGCTTTCCGTCGGCCCGGCGTGGGCCGTAACCGGCACTCAACCCGGACACGCGCAGCAACACCGGGGCATCGGGCGGTACGGTGCCGCCGCCGCGCGTGGCCGGGTGAGCGGCGGCCAGCAGGCTCTGGGTGTACTCGTGCTGCGGCGCGGCCAGCAGTTGCGCGGTGGCGGCCAGCTCGCGCATGCGGCCTTCACGCAGCACCAGGATGTGGTCGGCCATCTGTGCCACCACGGCCAGGTCGTGGCTGACGTAGACCGCCGTCACCTGGCGCTCGCGCACCACACGGCGGAAAGCGCGCAGCACCTCCACCTGGGTGGTGACGTCCAGCGCGGTGGTGGGCTCGTCGAGGATCACGACCTCGGGGTCGGTGATCAGCGCCATCGCGGCCATCAAGCGCTGCAGCTGCCCGCCCGACACCTGGTGCGGGAAGCGCTGGCCGATGGTGTCCGGATCGGGCAGCGCCAGCTCGCGAAACAGCGCGATGGCCTTGCGCTCGGCCTCGGCGCGCGGCAGCAGGCCGTGCAGCACCGCCGGCTCCACCACCTGGTCGAGCAGGCACCGCGAGGGGTCGAACGAGGCCGCTGCGCTCTGCGCGATGTAGGACACCGTGCGGCCGCGCAGCGCGCGCAGCTGCCGCGCGCCGAGCGCAAGAACGTCCACCTCGCCGATGCGAACACTGCCGCCGCTGATGCGGCAGCCGCTGCGCGCATGGCCCATCAGCGCCAGCGCGGTGGTGGTCTTGCCCGAGCCGGATTCGCCGATCAGCGCCAGCACCTCGCCCGGCTGGATGGTGAAGCTCAGCGCGTCCACCAGCGTGGCAGAGCCGGCGCTGACGGTGAGGCGGTCGACGACGACTGGCGCACCCATCTCAATGTATCCCGCGCTCGCGCTCGGCGCGGCCGGGCAGGTTGTCGATCACCAGGTTAACGGCGATCGTCAGGCTGGCAATCGCCAGCGAGGGCGCGATCACCGCAGCGCCGCCGCTGGCCAGCGACTCGATGTTCTCGCGCACCAGCGAACCCCAGTCGGCTTCGGGCGGCTGGATGCCCAGGCCCAGGAAGCTCAGCGAGGCCAGCAGCAGCACGACATAGACGAAGCGCAGGCCGAAGTCGGCCAGCATCGGCCCGGCGATGTTGGGCAGGATCTCCTGCAGCATCACGTAGCCCGTGCCCTCGCCGCGGGCGCGGGCCACGGTCACGTAGTCGAGCGCATTGATGTTGACGGCCAGCGAGCGTGCGATGCGGTAGGAACCCGGCACGTAGATGATGGCTGCGGTGACGATGAGCATGGCCACCGAGTTGCCCAGGCCGGCCACCATCAGCAGCGCGAACATCTTGCTGGGGATGGCGGTCAGCGTGTCCAGCACGCGGCTGAGCAGGCTGTCGATCCAGCCACCGCTGGCGGCGGCCAGCAGCGCCAGCGTGGTGCCGATGGCGCTGGCCAGCAGAGTGGCGGCAAAGGCCACGCCCACGGTAGTGCGCGCGCCTTCGATCACCCGCGTGAGCATGTCGCGGCCCAGGTAGTCGGTGCCCAGCCAGTGCGCGGCGCTCATCGGCGCGAAGACTTCGCCGCCGAAGTCGCTGCTGCCCGAGAGCAGCGCCGGGCCGAAGGCCGCCGCGCCGGCCCAGAAGGCGATCACTGCCAGCCCCAGCCAGCCGGTGGGGCCAAAGCGCCGCAGGCTGTCGCGCCAGCGGCCCAGGGTCGAGCGCTGCAGCGGGCTGGTGTGGGTGGCGGTGGACATCGCGCCTGCCCTCAGCGGTGCCGCAGACGCGGGTTGGCGACGATGCCGCACAGGTCGGCCGCGGTCACCAGGACCAGGTAGCCGGCGCAGAACAGCATGGCGCAGGCCTGTACCAGCGGGATGTCACGCTGCGTGACGCCGTCGACCATCAGCTTGGCCACGCCCGGGTAGTTGAAGATGGTCTCGACGATGATCACGCCACCCAGCAGGTACGACAGGCTCAGCGCTACGGCGTTGGCGATCGGCCCCACGGCGTTGGGCAAGGCATGCGCCAGCACCGTGCGCAGCGGCGATGCGCCTTTGAGCCGCACCATCTCGATGTAGGGCGCCTCGAGCTGGTCGATGACGGCAGCGCGCGTCATGCGCATCATCTGCGCGACGATCACGCAGGTCAGTGTCAGCACCGGCATCGCGAAGGCGCGCAGCTTCTGGCCCAGAGAGTCGGCATCGTTGATGTAGGACAGCGCCGGCAGCCACTGCAGCTGCACCGCCAGCAGCAGCACGGCCATCGTCGCGACCAGGAACTCGGGCACCGAGACGACGGTGACCGCGGTGGTGGATGCCGCGCGGTCGAACCACGAGCCGCGCCAGACCGCGGTGGCCACGCCCAGCGTGAGCGCGATCGGCACGGCAAACAGCGCCGTCACCGCGGCCAGCAGCAGCGAGTTCGGCAGCCGCGCGGCGATGAGTTCGGTCACCGGCAGCTGCGTCACCGACGAGGCCCCCAGGTCGCCGCGCAAGAGGCCGGCCAGCCACTTCAGGTAGCGCTGGTGCGCGGGCACGTCCAGACCCATCTGCGCGCGCAGCGCGGCCAGGGCCTCGGGCGTGGCCTCCTGGCCCAGCTGCTCCTGGGCCGCATCGCCCGGCAGAACGCCGGTGATGGCGAAGATCAGCACCGACACCGCCAGCAGCGACAGCAAGGCCAGGCCGATGCGCTGCGCCAGCAGCTTGAGCAGGAGGCTGTTCATCCGCGCGGCGCCGGCCTCAGGCCTCGAGCCAGACGTGTTCGGCGAACTGGGTGCCCATCATCCCGCCGATCGGCACCGGCGACAGGCCCTTGAGCTTGCCGTTGTGCCCGTCGAGGCTGGAGATGAACATCGGGATGCCGATGCCGCCTTCGTTGTGGATCATCACCTGCATGTCGGCATACAGCCGGGCGCGCTTGGCGCTGTCGGTCTCGCCGCGGGCCTGCACCAGCATCTGGTCGAACTTCGGGTTCTTCCAGTTGGCTTCGTTCCAGGGGGCGTCGGACTGGAAGAACAGGGTCAGGGCCAGGTCGGCGCTCGGGCGGGCGTTGATGTTGCCGAAATGCAGCGGGTGCTTGCGCCAGTGCGTGGACCAGTAGCCGTCGGCCGGCATGCGCCGCACATCCAGGTTGACGCCGACCTGTCGCGCGGCATGCTGCAGCACCAGGGCCATCTCGACCGAGTTGGTGGCCGCCGGCGAGGCCACCACCGGAATCGGCGCGCTGCCCAGCCCGGCCTTCTGCAAATGCCACTTGGCCTTGGCGGGGTCGTAGGCGCGTTGCGGCAGACCCTTGAAGAAGTAGCGGTTGTTTTGGGCGATGGGCTGGTCGTTGGCGACCAGGCCGCGGCCGATCTGGATCGACTTGAGCAGCTGCTCGCGGTTGAGCAGGAGCTTCATGCCCAGCACGAAGTCCGGGTTGTCGCCCAGACTGCTGCCGCGCTGCATGATCAGGTTGGTGTAATTGGTGGCGGGCGTTTCGAAGATGCGGTGCCGGCTGCTGTCCATCACCCGTTGCACCGAGCGCGGCGACACCCCGGTCACCAGGTCGAGCTGGCCCGACAGCAGGCCGTTGACGCGCGCCGATTCGTCGGAGATGCCCACCAGGGTGATCTCGTCGAGGTACGGGCGATTGGGCTTCCAGTAGTTCTCGTTGCGCACGGCCACCGAGCGCACGCCGGGCCGGAATTCCCTGAGCTTGTAGGGCCCGGTGCCGATGCCGGCGTTGAAGTCGGTCGTGCCTTCCTTCGTGATGAGGAAGTGGTAGGTGGCCAGGATGGCCGGCAGGTCGGCATTGGGCGAGGCCAGGCGGATCGTCACCTCGGCCGGACCACTGGCGCTGACGCTGTCGATCTGGTCGGCCAGCACCTTGGCGCGCGAGGCCGTGGCGGCGTCCTTGTGGCGCATCAGCGAGAACACCACGTCGGCCGGTGTCAGCGCCTTGCCGTCGTGGAAGGTGACGCCCTTGCGCAGCTTGAAGACCCAGGTCTTCGCATCCTTGGTGCTGAAGGATTCGGCCAGCTGGGGTTGGGGGGTCAGGCTGCCGTCCAGCACCGTGAGCCCGCTGTAGAACATGTTGCCGCGGCAGTAGTCGATGTGGCTGGACTGCTTGGCCGGGTCGAGCGTGTCGTTGACGCTGGAGGCGGCGCTGGCCACGGTGATGCGGCCGCCGCGGCGCGGCGTTTGCGCGTGGGCCGAGCTGGCCCAGGCCGCCGCCCCGCCGGCGGCGCTGGCTTGCAGCCCGCCGGCCATCAGCATCGCCAGCAGGTCGCGGCGGCTGGCCCCGCTCTGCAGCGCGCCCAGCAGCCGCTGGCTCTCGGCCGGGCCAACGAGCTGCTCGAAGTTCGCGGGGCCGCTCACTGGGGTGGCTTCGTGCTGCGCACTTCGGGTTTCGCCTTTCGGGCGGCCGGGCAGGCTCATGCTTCGGGCTCCTGGTGGGTGGTGGGATCGGGCGGGTGCATCAGGCCCAGCCCAGTCGGTCCTTGAGCTGGTAGTACAGGCCCACGGCCGGCAGAAACCAGGGCGGGCCGACATGCCCCGGAATCGCCGGCCAGTCGCGCCCTTGCCAGGGGTTGGCGCCCGCCTCGCCGGCCATCACCGCGGCCATGCGCTGGCCCATCAGCACCGACATCTGCGTGCCGTGGCCACTGTAGCCGGTGGAGAAGAAGAGGCCCTCGCGTTCGCCGGCATGTGGCAGGCGGTCCTGGGTCATGTCCACCAGGCCGCCCCAGCAGTAGTCGATGCGCACGCCCTGCAACTGCGGAAACATCGCCAGCAGGCCGGCCTTCAGCACGTCGCCGCTCTTCGCGTCCGAGACCGGGCTGCTGACGGCAAAGCGCGCGCGCCCGCCCAGGACCAGCCGGTGGTCTTCGGTGAGCCGGAAGTAGTGGTGGATGTTGGCCACCGTCACATAGGTGCGGCGCTCGCGCAGCAGGGCCTGGGCACGCTCGGCGCCCAGCGGCTCGGTGACGATGATGAAGCTGCCGATCGGCACGATGCGCCTGCGCATCCAGCCGAAGCTGCCGTAAGCGCCATGCCGGGCCGCGCCGTTGGCCAGCAGCACCTGCCGGGCCAGCACCGTGCCGCGCGGGGTATGCACGTGGTGGGCCTGGCCGGGGCCGCTGCGCACCAGCCGCTGCACGCAGGTGCCGGTGTGGATCTGCGCACCGGCGCGTTCGGCGGCGTGGGCCAGGCCGTTGGCGAAGCGGCCCATGTGCATTTGGGCGCTGCGCTTGTAGAGCAGGCCGCCGACGAAACCCTCGCTCGCGACCTCGGCCTGAACCTCGGCCGCCGAGAGCACGGCCACGTCGGTATCGACGCCGTCGGCCACCAGCCGCTGGGCGCTGCGCGACAGGGCTTCCAGGTGGGCCGGCCGCGTCGCCAGCTTGAGTTTGCCGCGGCGGGCGAAGTCGCAGTCGATGGCTTCTTGCTGCACGACGTGCTCGACCGCGTCGACGGCGGCGTCGTAGGCGTGGTACCAGCCGCGGGCCCGCTCGATGCCGACCTTGGCCGCGACCTCGGCGTAGTCCACGGCCAGCCCGTTGTTGACGTGCCCGCCGTTGCGGCCCGAGGCCTCGGCGGCGACGCGGTCGCCGGCTTCCAGCACCAGCACCTGGGCGCCGCGCTTGGCCAGCGCCAGCGCGGCCGAAAGACCCGTGAAGCCGCCCCCGACAATGGCCACGTCGCACTGCGCCGGCAGCTCGACCGGCGCCCGCGCGAGCGCGGGGGCGGAGGCGGTCCAGTACGACTCGAGCTTCATCGGTGCCTGGGCGGCGAGCGCGGCGCTCAGAGTCCGACGACGCCCGGCAGGCCGCCGATGTCGGCGATCTCCACGTAGCGGTAGGCCGCGTTGCCGGGCCCGTGGCCGCGGTTGACGAAGACCTTGTTGACGATGCCGATGTCGTCGGCCGACATCAAGTCGTAGCGCAGGCTGGAAGAGACATGCAGTACGTCCTCGGGATTGCAGCCCAACGAGTCCAGCATGTACTCGAAGGCCTGCAGCCGCGGCTTGTAGGCCTGCGCCTGCTGCGCGGTGTAGACGCGGTGAAAGGGCGCGCCGAGCTGGGCGACGTTGGTCTGGATCTGGCTGTCCATGGCGTTGGAAAGGATCACCAGCGGAATCTTGTCGGCGATTTTCGACAGCCCGGCCGGCACGTCGGCATGCGGCCCCCAGGTGGGCACGGCATCGAAGTACTGCTGCGCCTCGGCGTCGAGGTACTGCAGCTTCCATTTGCGGCACAGGCGGCGCACGGCGTTCTTCAGCAGCACGTCGTAGGGCTGCCAGGGGCCCAGGCATTCGTCGAAGCGGTATGCCGTGAAATCGGCCAGGAACGGGTCCATGCGCTCGGCCGGGATCCGGTCGGCGAACATCTCGCGGGCCGTCTCGCTCATGCGAAAGCGCGTCAGCGTGCCGTAGCAGTCGAAGCTGATGTATTTCGGGCGGAAGCTCATGCGGGGGTCTGCGCGGGGCAGCTCCTGAGTTTGGCGTCGTGACGGTGCCATTTCAGCATGGGGTCGGGATGCTTTGATCGTGAAATGGGCGCAGCGATGCGACGAAGCTGCCGTTTGCGGGTGTTCGCGCAGCATGCCGTTTTGTACCCCGCGCCGCCCTGCGCGCAGGGCGGCGCAGATGTGACCGTGCAGCGGCCTTTGCCGAGCATGCGATTGCAGGCGACCCCTCGCCACCCGTAGAAGCTGCTGAATTGCAGGCCCGACCCGGCTTTACGCTGGCGTGGACCGGCGAATGGGCTCACCATCTCGGGGTCATGTCAACGTGAGAGCAAGTCCATGGCTGAGACACCGGCCACCGGCCCGGACGACGGCGTCGTGCTGCGGGCGATGACGGCGGCCGATCTGCCGGCTGCCGAGGCGCTGACGGCCGAGCAGCGCTGGCCCCACCGCCTGGCCGACTGGGCGCAGGCCTTCGGCCACGCCGAGGGCGTGGTGGCCGAGCGCGACGGCGAAATCGTCGGCACGGCGCTGCGCTGGCGCTGGGGCCCGCGGCACGCGACCATCGGGCTGGTGGTGGTCTCGCCCGTCTGCCAGGGCCGGCGCATCGGGCACCGCCTGATGACGGCACTGCTGCAAGACCTGGACCACTGCACCGTGCTGCTGCACGCCACCAGCGAAGGCCGCGGCCTGTATGAACGCCTGGGCTTCGTCCGCACCGGCGAACTGCGTCAGCACCAGGGCATCGCCCAGCCCACCGCCCTGGTGGCGCCCGGCCCGGGCCGGCGCCTGCGGCCCGCGACCGAGGCCGACCTGCCCGCCCTGCAGGCGCTGGACGCCGCCGCGCGCGGCATGCCCCGGCCAGCGCTGATCGAAGAGATCTTCCGCGAGGCCGAAGCCACCGTGGTGCTGGACGAAGACGGGCAGGCGCGAGGCTTCGCGATCCTTCGCCGTTTCGGCCGTGGCCATGCCATCGGGCCGGTGGTGGCGCCCGAGGCCGAAGGCGCGCGCCTGCTCATCGCCCACCTGACCGGCCTGAGCGCGGGCCGCTTCACGCGCGTGGACATCGATTTCGACAGCGGCCTGGCCGAATGGGTCGAGAGCCTGGGCCTGCAACGCGTGGGGATCTCGGTCACGATGGTGCGCGGCGCACCCTTGGTGTGCGACCCGCGCGTGCGCCTGTTCTCCACCGTCACCCAGGCCATGGGCTGAGCATCATCTGCCGAGACCCGGCCAAGAACGAAAGGATGCTTGGCACGGGCCCCGCTTTGCAGCACCACGCCGGGGCCGTGCGCATTTAGTCTGTACGCCACGAGACAGGCTGCGAAAGACCCATGAGCACGAACCGACTGGAAGAACTGGCCGCGCTGGACCGCGCCCACCTGGTCCACCCCGTATCCCCGTGGCGCCAGCAGGAAGCGCGCGGACCGCTGCTGCTGCAGGGCGGCCGTGGCGCCTGGCTCACCGACGGGCAGGGCCGCGAACTGCTGGACGGCTTTGCCGGCCTGTGGTGCGTGAACGTGGGCTATGGCCAGGACAGCGTGGTCGAGGCGGCCGCCGCGCAGATGCGGCAGCTGCCCTATGCCACGGGCTACTTCGGTTTCGCCAGCGAGCCGGCCATCCGCCTGGCGGCCAAGCTGGCGCAGATCACGCCGGCTGCGCTGACGCGGGCCTACCTCACGCTGGGCGGCTCTGACGCCGTGGATGCCGCGGTGCGCCTGATCGTGCAGTACTGGAACGCGCGCGGCCAGCCGCACAAGAAGCACTTCATCGCGCTGCACAAGGGTTATCACGGCTCGTCGTCCACCGGCGCGGGGCTGACGGCGCTGCCGGTGTTCCACCGCGGCTTCGACCTGCCGCTGCCCACGCAGCACCACATCGCTTCGCCGAACCCCTACCGCCACCCCGCTGGGCCCGACCCGCAGGCGCTGATTGCCGCCTCGGTGGCGGAGCTGCGCGCCAAGGTGGCCGAGCTCGGTGCCGAGCACGTGGCCGCCTTCTTCTGTGAACCGATCCAGGGATCCGGTGGTGTCATCGTGCCCCCGGTGGGCTGGCTCAAGGCGATGCGCGAAGCCACGCGCGAGCTGGACATCCTGTTCGTCGTCGACGAGGTCATCACCGGCTTCGGCCGCACGGGCCCGATGTTTGCATGCCAGGCCGAGTATGTGGAGCCCGACCTGATGACCCTGGCCAAGGGCTTGACCGCCGGCTACGTGCCGATGGGCGCCCTGATGCTGACCGAGCACGTGTACGCCACGGTGGCCGATGCGGCGCCCGCGGGCACGCCCATCGGCCATGGGGCCACCTACTCGGCACACCCCGTGGCCGCGGCCGCGGCGCTGGAGGTGCTGCGGCTGTACGAGGAAGGCGGCATCCTGGCCAACGCCCAGCGCATGGCGCCGCTGTTTGCCGCCGGCCTGGAATCGCTGCGCAGTCATCCGCTGGTGGGCGAAGCCCGCTACCGCGGGCTGCTGGGCGCGCTCGAACTGGTGTCCGACAAGGCCAGCAAGCGCGGCTTCGACGCCGCCCTGGCGCTGCCCGACAAGCTCTTTGCCGCGGCCTGGCGCAACGGGGTCATCTTCCGCTGCTTCGGCGACGCGGTGCTGGGCTTCGCACCGGCACTCACCTACACCGCAGACGAGTTCGATCAGCTCTTCATGCGCCTGCGCCGCACGCTCGACGACGTGCTGCAGCTGCCCGAGGTGCGAAAGGCCCTGGCCTGAGGGGCACCCAGGCAGAATCCAGCTGTTCGCCTGCCACCGCTGCACCGCCATGTCCGAACCTTTCAAGCTCGACCGGCTCGACCTGCGCATCCTGGCGCAGCTGCAGAAGAACGGACGCATCACCAACGTCGATCTGGCCGATGCGGTGGGGCTTTCCCCCAGCCCGTGCCTGATCCGCGTGAAGCGGCTCGAGCAGGCCGGCTACATCGCCGGCTACGGCGCGCACCTGCGGCTGGAGAAGCTGGGCGACACGCTGACGGTGTTCACCGAGGTCACGCTGAGCGACCATCACCGCGAGGACTTCATCCGCTTCGAGAACGCCATCCGCGAGCTCGACGAGATCATCGAATGCCACCTGGTGAGCGGCGGCTACGACTACCTGTTGCGCTTCCTCACGCGTGGCGTCAACCACTACCAGCAGGTCATCGAAGGGCTGCTCGAGCGCAACATCGGCATCGAGAAATACTTCAGCTACATCGTCATCAAGTCGCCCTTCGTGAAGACGCATTGCGCGATCGAGCGGCTCTTCCCAGAGCGCAACGGCCATTGATCGGGCCCTGGTTCGGGGGGTGTTGCCTGGTGCTGCCCCGCCTGACCGAAGCTTGTGCTGCCGCCGGCCGGGCAAAAGAGATTCCGTTTGGCGCTGCCCGCCTACAACGGTCGAAAGTGCAGGCCGTGGTTCGCAGAATCTTGCTGAGCCGCCACGCCAAGAGTTCCGCAATTTCCCCCCAATCGCCCCGGCGGTGATGAGCAGGAGAGATCCCATGAACCACGTCATGCGCCCGAGCCTCGGGTTGCTGCTTTCGGTCGGTCTGGCCAGCACGGCCTCGGCGCAAACCGGGAGCACCGCGCCCAGCCCGGCCGCCAGCAGCATCGAGGTCATCGCCAAGCGGCTGCCGTTCCGCGGCGGCACGCCCTTGCAGCAGCAGCCGATCTCGGCGTCGATCATCACCGAAGAGCTGATCTCGGCCGTCGGCGCGACCCAGCTCGACAGCCTGCTGGACCTGTCCAGCGGCGTGGCGCGCCAGAACACCTTCGGCGGCCTGTGGGACAGCTTCGCGATCCGCGGGTTCGCAGGTGACGAGAACACGCCTTCGGGCTACCTCGTCAACGGCTTCAACGCCGGGCGCGGCTTCAGCGGCCGGCGCGATGCCTCCAACATCGAATCGGTCGAAGTGCTGAAGGGCCCCGGCTCGGCCCTGTTCGGCCGGGCCGAGCCCGGCGGCACGATCAACCTGGTGACGAAGAAGCCGCGCTTCACGCGCGGCAGCGGTTTCGAGTTCTCCGCGGGCAGCTTCGACACCTACCGCGTGGCCGCCGACTACACCGGGCCGATCAGCGACGCGATCGCCTTCCGCATCAACGGCGCCTACGAGAAGGCCGACAGCTTCCGCGACAACTTCACCAGCCGCAAGCTGGCCCTGACGCCTTCGGTGCTGTTCAAACTGGGCGCGGCCAGCACCCTCACCTACGAAGCCGAAGTCGTGCGCCAGGCTGCGCCCTTCGACCGCGGCATCGTCGCCACGGCCGAAGGCCAGCTCGGGCTGGTGCCGCCCTCGCGCTTTCTCGGCGAGCCGGGCGACGGCGACACCGAGGTCGAAGCGCTGGGCCACCAACTGGTGCTGAACCACGACATCGGCAAGACCTGGTCGCTGCTGGCCGGGCTGGGCTACCGCGAATCCACGTTCAAGGGCTTCTCCAGCGACCCCGAGCTGGTGGCCGGCCGCCAGCCCTTCTATCAGGCCGATCCGAACACGCGCAACCGGCTGCTGTCGCGCCAGCGGCGCGAACGCGACTACTCGGCCGAGGACCTGAGCGCGCGGGTCGAACTCTCCGGCCGCGTGCAGCTGGGCGGGGTGCTCCACCGGGTGCTGGTGGGCGTGGACGCCTTCAGCTACGAGCTCGACCAGGTGCAGACGCGCTTCCGCCCGACGCTGGCCAATGCCTATGCGGTGGACGTGCAGAACCCGGTGTACGGGCAGACGCGCACCCCGGGCGCCTTCGTCAACACGCTCGAGAAGCAGAACGGCGTGGGCATCTACGTCCAGGACCAGATGGACCTCACCGAGCAGTGGAAGCTGCTGCTGGGCTTGCGCTACGACCGTTTCGAGCAGGACATCGCCAACCGCATCGCGTCTACCTCGCAGGGCCAGAACAAGGCCGCCAGCAGCCCGCGCGTCGGCGTGGTCTTCCAGGCCACGCCCACCGCCTCGGCCTACGCCAGCTGCTCCAAGGGCTTTCGGCCGAACAGCGGCCAGGGCGCCGCAGGCGTGGCTTTCGACCCGGAAACCAGCGACAGCTGCGAGATCGGCACCAAGCTGCAGACCGCCGACCGCGGCCTGAGCGCCACCGTGGCGCTGTACCGCGCGAACAAGTCCAACATCCTGACCGCCGACCCGGTGAACGCCGGCTTCTCGGTGCAGGCGGGCGAGGCCCAGAGCCAGGGCCTGGAGGTCGACATCAGCGGGCGCGTGGCTGAGCAGTGGCTGGTGAACGCCTCGTACGCCTACACCGACGCCAAGCTCACCACCTCGGTGCTGGACGCGAACTTCGGCTTTGCGCTGCCGGCCGGCAGCCGCCTGATCAACATCCCCAAGAACAGCGGCAGCCTGCTGCTGATCCGCGAGTTCAGCCTGCCGGGCAGCGGCGCCTTCAGCGTGGGCGGCGGCCTCACCTACGTGGGCGAACGCCTGGGCGAGACCGGTGTACCCAGCTTCAAGCTGCCGGCCTACACGCTGATGAGCCTGTCGGCCACCTACGCACCCAGCGACAGCATGAAGTTCCTGCTGAACGTGCACAACGTGGCCGACAAGGTCTACTACCCGAGTTCGTACGCCCGCATCTGGGTGGCCCCGGGCATGCCGCGCAGCGTCACCCTGCGCATGCAGGTCCAGTACTGAAGCCCCGAGGAGCCCACGATGAAACCCACCGCAACACTGTTGCGCCGATGCACCCTGCTGGCGGCGGTGGCAGCCACGCTGTGCAGCGCGCTGCCGGCCGCTGCGCATGAGATCTGGTTCGCGCAGCGCTCGAACAAGATCGCCCTGATCTACGGCGCCGGTGCGCACGACCTGGACATGGTCAAGCGTCTGCCCAAGATCGTCGCCAGCCAGGGGCTGGACGCCGCGGGCAGCCCGGTGCCGGTCGAGCTCAAGCCTGCCGAGAGTCTGGTGCTGGTGGAAGCCCCGGCCGAGACCGCCGTGCTCACCGCCGTGATGGACAACGGCCTGTGGAGCAAGTCGCCGGACGGCAAGTTCCACAACAAGGGCCTGGACGAGGTGCCCGACGCCACCATCAGCGGCCGCTACTACAAGTACGCCACCTTCCTGCGCAAGCACCCCGCGGGCGCGCTCGCGCCGGTGCCGGGGCTGAAGTTCCAGATCGTGCCCGTGGGCAAGGCCTTCCCCAGGAAGATGGGCGAGACGCTGACGGTGCAGGTGCTGCACCAGGGCAAGCCGGTGCACAAGGCGAGGGTCTTCCAGGACGGCGTGACCGATCCCGGCGGCGCGCATGTCTTCACCGGCAAGGACGGCCGGGCCACGATCAAGGTGCGCAATGCGGGGCTCAACGTGCTGGTGGCCGATCATCAGACCGGCCCCGAAGTGCCGGGCCAGACCAGGATGACCGAGCACGTCGCCACGCTCAGCTTCATGTACGACCCGCCACCGGAATGACCCCCGCGCGATGAGCACAACGGGCTACACCCTCGGCACCGGGCCAGCCGCCACGCTGGCGATGGCGGCGACGCCGTCGGCAGCCACGCACGCCCGGCGCATCACCTCCATCGACGCGCTGCGCGGGCTGGTGATGCTGATCATGGCCGTCGACCATGTGCGCGAGACCTTCTTCCTGCACCTGCAGGTGAGCGACCCGATGAACGTCTCGAGCACGCCGCCCGAGGTGTTCTTCTCGCGCCTGGCGGCGCACTTCTGCGCGCCGATCTTCGTCTTCCTCACTGGCGTGGGGGCCTGGCTGTATGCCAACCCGCCCAGCGGCACGCCGCGGCCGGTGCGCGGTTTCCTGCTCAAGCGCGGGTTGCTCCTGCTGGCGCTGGAGGCCACCGTCGTCAGCTTCGCCTGGACCGGCGACTTTCCGCTCAAGACCATCTACCTGCAGGTGATCTGGGCCATCGGCCTGTCGATGATCGTGCTGGCCTTCGTCCACCAGATGCCGCGCTGGCTGCTGGGCGCCGTGGCGCTGGTGATCGTCGGCGGCCACAACGCGCTGGCCGGCATCAACCTGCCGCCGGATCACCCGGCCTATCTGGCCTGGACCCTGCTGCTGCACCGCGGCTGGGCAGTGCAGGACGCCGTGGTGAATGTGCGCCTGACCTACCCGGTGCTGCCCTGGATCGGCGTCATCCTGCTGGGCTGGCTGGCCGGCCCGATGTTCAGCGCCCAGGTCGACCCGCCACAGCGCATCCGCCGGCTCGTCGGCCTGGGCCTGGCCTGCTGGGTGCTGCTGCTGGTGCTGCGCGGCTTCAACATCTATGGCGAGAACGCGCCCTGGGTGGCCGGCAGCGACGGCGTGCACACGGTGATGTCCTTCCTGAACTTCACCAAGTACCCGCCCTCGTTGCACTTCGTGCTGATGACGCTGGGCGGCGGCTGCCTGCTGCTGGCGCTGCTCGACCGCGCCGACAACGCCGCCACGCGCGTGCTGTCCACCTTCGGCGGCGCGCCGATGTTCTATTACCTGCTGCACCTGTACGTGCTGCTGCTCAGCTATCACGCGCTGCTGGCCATGTTCGGCGCGAACCAGGGCACGCGCTTCGGGGCCGGGCCCGACCAGTTCTGGGTGATCTGGATCGTCACCGTGCTGCTGGTGCCGCTGCTGTACTTTCCGACCCGCGCCTTCGCCCGCTACAAGCGCCGCACCACGCGCGAGTGGGTGCGCTACTTCTGAGCCGGCTTCGGCGCCGCTCGGGGCTGGCCGCGCCGCCTTGACCAGGCGCCCGAGAGCGCCATCCACGCCAGCGCCAGACGCGGGCATGCGTGCCACAGGCAGGCGAACCGCATGGCGCTGTACCCGCTTCAGTCCGGGCCGATGGACAGGGCCTGTTCGGCCACCGCGCAGAACCAGCGCACGCCGAGCGGCAAGGCCTCGTCGTTGAAGTCGTAGCAGGGGTGGTGCAGCGGCTGGTCCTGGCCGGCCGGGCCACCCTGGCCCAGCCACAGGTAGGCCCCGGGCCGCTCGCGCAGCATGAAGGAGAAGTCCTCCGACGTGAACGCCGGCCGTGGGGCCACGGCCGCCTGCAGCCCCGCGGCCACGGCCGCCTGCAGCGCCAGCCGGGCCTCGGCCTCGGTGTTGACGGTGGCCGGGTAGTAGCGCTGGTAGCTCACCTCGGCCTGCACGCCGTGCGCCAGCGCGATGCCGGCCGCGGCCGCGCGCAGCGCCGCTTCGATCTGGTCCTGCGCTTCGGCGTCGAAGCTGCGCACCGTGCCGGTGAGCGTGGCTTCGGCCGGCAGCACGTTGTGGCTGTGGCCGCCCTGCACCCGTGTGACCGAGAGCACCGCGTTTTCGGCCGGGTCGATGCGGCGCGCGACGATGGTGTTGAGCTGCCCCACCAGCTGGCTGGCCGCCAGCAGCACGTCGGGCGTGCGGTGCGGCTGCGCGGCATGCCCGCCGCGGCCGCGCAGCACGATGTCGAAGCGGTCGGCCGCCGCCATGATCGGCCCCGCGCGCGTCTGCGCCTGACCCAGCGGCAGCTCGGGCCAGTTGTGCAGTGCGTAGACGGCGTCGCAGGGAAAGCGCTCGAACAGCCCCTGCTCGATCATCACGCGCGCGCCGCCGCGGCCTTCCTCGGCCGGCTGGAAGATGAAGACCACCGTGCCGTCGAAGCGCCGGGTGCGCGCCAGCTGCCGGGCTGCGCCCAGCAGCATGGCCGTGTGGCCGTCGTGCCCGCAGCCATGGTGCACGCCGGCGTGGCGGCTGGCGTGGCCGAGCCGCGACTGCTCGGCGATCGGCAAGGCGTCCATGTCGGCGCGCAGGCCCACCGTGCGCGCACTGCCGCCCTGGCGCAGCACGCCCACCACGCCGGTGCCGGCCAGGCCTTCGTGCACCTCCAGGCCCAGCAGGCGCAGCGCCGCGGCCACGATGCCGGCGGTGCGGCGTTCCTCGAACGCCAGTTCGGGGTGGGCATGCAGGTCGCGCCGCAGCGCCACCAGCTCGGGCAGGAGGTCGTCGATCGTGTGCACGGCCTGGGGGTCTTTCGCGAAGTGACGCGACAGCTTAGGCGATGGCCCGCCAACGGTGCTGCCGTTGTTTGGCGGCATTTCGGCAGGGCCGTTCGCCCAGAAGGTACTGGGTGGCAGATCGCATGCGCCAGCCTCTCAAGCAAGCCGCTGCGCCGGACATGTCCTCAGCTCTTCGGCCGGTGCAGGGTGCCGGCGTCGGCCTGCCGCGTGTGCAGGTTGAACGTCGCTCCCTGCGTCAGGATGTGGAGCTTGACGCCCAGCAGGCACACCGGTCGGCCTTCGTCGATGCTGTCCATGCTGCTGAACTGCACCTCGGCCGCGTCCACCACGGTGATGCCGCCGCTGCCCTGCACGTGCACGGTGTTGTCGGGGGCGATGAAGGCGGCGGTGTCCTCGTCCAGCCCGATGCCCACCGCGAAGGGGTTGAAGGCCAGCGCCGTCAGTAGCCGGCCCAGCCGGTCGCGCTGGCGGAAGTGCTGGTCGATGATGAAACGGTTGGTCAGGCCCAGGCCCGGGGCCAGGCGCACGCTGCCGGCGATCGGCGTGCTGCCTTCGTCGCCGAAGGCGATCATGTGTTCGCTGATGAAGGCCGCGCCGGCGCTGGTGCCGGCCACCGGTACGCCGGCGGCGTTGAGCACGCGCACCGCCTTGGCGATGGGGGTGCCGCCCAGCAGCGTCGACAGGCGCAGCTGGTTGCCGCCAGTGAAGAACACGCCGCTGGCCTGCTGCAGGCGTTCCAGGCGGCCGGGTTCCTCGCAGTCGCGGCGGGTGTCGAAGTCGATCGCCGTCACGCGTTCGGCGCCCAGGTCGCCGAAGATGCGTTCATAGCGCGGCCCGGTGCTCTTGAGCTGGCTGGCCGTGGGAATGACGACGATGTCGGCACTGCGGCCGCCGGCCAGCTCGACGAAGCGCTGCAGGATCTGCGGCGAGTTCTCTTTTTCCTCGGCGCCGCCGATGGGGATGATCCATCCGCGCTGCTTGCCTTCGGCCACCTTGCTGGCGCACATCGTTGGGGGTTCCTGCGTTCTGGCTGTCGCCCGGATGATGCCAGCACCGCGCATGCCGAAACCGCGGGCGACATCAGCTCGGACCATGGCAAACGTTCCGACCTGGCTGGCTGCGGCTCGCGACCACTGGCGCTGGCGTGGCCAGGGCCGCCCGCCCTTTGCCCACGAACCCGGCCCGGGCCAGCACAGCGTGTGGGACTTCCCGCGCCCGCCGACCCTGGCGCCTGGAAGGCGTGGCCTGGAGCTACCCGCAGCCGCTGGCCGGGGCCGAAGCGTTGGCGGAGTGCGTGGCGCTCTATGCCTGGCCACAACTGCACATCACCCTGGCGGGCGAAGCGGCTCGGGCGCAGCCGGGCGGCTTCTATGGCGGCTGGATCACTCCGGATCTTGCCGGGCCTTTCAAGGGCGAGCCCGGCAGCGAAGGCTGGTAGCGCGGCGCCCTGGTGCCGCCGTAGCATCCGTGCATGGCGGCGTCGCCCATCACCGACCCCTTCGTGCTGCACGCCTGCGAGCTGTTGGCCTGCCTGGGGCCATGCCGGGCGGTGCGCATGTTCGGCGGCTACGGCCTCTCGGTGGACGGCATGAACCTGGGTCTCGTGGCCTGGGACACGCTCTACCTCAAGGCCTGCGCCGAGACCGAAGCCACCTGGCAAGCGGCCGGCTGCCAGCCCTTCGTCTACGAAGCCAGGGGCAAGCCGATGCGGCTGAATTACTACACGCCACCGGCCGAGGCGCTGGAGTCGCCCGCGCTGATGGCGCCCTGGGCGCGGCTGGCGCTGCGGGCGGCTCTGGCGGCGCGCAAGCCGGCCCGCAGGCTCGCCCGCAAGGTGGCACATGCCCCAGCGAAAAAGCGCCCGGCCAAAGGCTGATAGCGTGGCGGCCATGCAGCCCGACCTCCACTCCTACGAACCGCGCCACGGCCACGGCCTGCCGCACGACCCCTTCAACGCCATCGTCGGCCCGCGGCCGATCGGCTGGATCGGCACGCACGACGGCGCCGGGGGCCACAACCTCGCGCCCTACAGCTTCTTCAACGCCTTCAACTACGTGCCGCCCATCGTCGGCTTTGCCAGCACCGGGCCGAAGGACACGCTGCGCAACGCCCAGGCCACCGGTGAATTCACCTGGAACCTGGTGACGCGGCCGCTGGCCGAGGCCATGAACCAGACCAGCGCCATGGTGGGCCCGGAGGTCAGCGAATTTGCCCTGGCCGGCGTGACGCCGCTGGCGTCGACGCTGATCGCTGCGCCGCGCGTCGCCGAAAGCCCGGTCACCTTCGAATGCCGCGTCACCCAGGTCGTGCAGCTGCAGACGGTGGAAGGCGCGGCGGTGCCGACCTGGCTGGTGCTGGGCGAGGTGGTGGCCGTGCACATCGCCCGCCACCTGCTGGTGGAGGGCATCTACGACACCGCCGCCGCGCAGCCGGTGGTGCGCGGCGGCGGGGCGGCGGACTACTTCGAGATCAGCGCCGCAGCGCGCTTCAGGATGTTCCGGCCGCGCTGAGGCGCAGCGCGCTCACTCGAAGCGGATCGGGACCATCCACTCCGGATAGGCCACCGGATCGGCGCCGCTGGCCGGGCCAGCTTCCATGGCGACCGGTGGGGGCAGCGTTTCCGCTGGCGGCTCGGCCATCAGGCGGGTGGCGGGAGCCGGCTCGGCAGGCACCAGGGTCTCGCCTCCACCCAGGCCGGCGCCGACCACGCCATCCTGCGCAGGGGCCGTGGCCTGGGCGGTGGCGGGCTCGGCTTCCATCACGGGCTCGGTGGACTCGGCGACGACCACGGCGGTGGGCTCGTTCACGGCCGTTGTCGCTGTCGTCGTTGTCGTTGTCGTTGCCGAGACCGGGGCCGCGGTCTCGGTGCCGGGGCTGCTGGCCGCTTCGGCCTGCGCCAGCGCCATCGGCGCTTCCATCGGGGCCATCGGCGCTTCCGCCGGCGCCAGCTCACGCACGATCACGCCTTCGGCCACGCTGCCCACGACGATGACACCGTCACCGCCAGTAACACGCCGTTCGCAGTCGCTGCGCACGTCGCTGGGGACGGCATCGCAGCGCGCCAGGGCGTTGGCCATCAGATCGGCTTCGGTCGGCTCGATGCGGCCGGCACCGGCCACGTTCTGCACCCCCAGCACCCCGGCCAATGCTTCCTTGCGGGCGGCGGCGGCCTCGGCCAGGCAGGCACTGCGGTCTTGCGGGCTGCTGCCGTCCAGGCAGGCGGCGCGCTCGGCGCGGTAGGTCTGCTGGATCTCGGCGCGGGCCGCGGCGTCGGGGCGCTGCGTCGATGCGCTGGAAGATGCCAATGCGCTGAACGACGCCATGCCGGCGGTGGCCAGCACGGCGGTGGCGATGGCGGTGCGCAGGGGTTGGTTCTGGGGCTTCATCGGTTTCTCCGGGTCGGTGAGTGAAGGCCTCCAGTCTCTGCAGCCCGCCCGGCAGCGCCCATCAGACCGGATGCGGAGTGCTTGTCGGCCCCGTCCGACACCCGCAACACCCGGCAACAGCCCTTGCAAATCCTCAGTCGACCTTTGCGCCGGAGGCCTTGACGACCTGGGCCCACTTCTTCGTTTCGGCCTCGATGAAGCGCGCGAACTCCGCCGGCGGCTGGCCGCCGGGCAGCGCGCCCTGGGCCAGAAGGCGTTCGTTGACCGCGGGCTGGGCCATGGCCTTGGCGGTTTCCTGCTGCAGCCGCGTGACGATCTCGGCCGGCGTGCCGGCCGGTGCCAGCAATCCGAACCAGGAACTGGCCTCGAAGTTCTGCAGCAAGGGCCCGCCGGCCTCGGCCACGGTGGGCAGGTCGGGCAGCGCGGCCGAACGTTTGGCGCTGGTCACGGCCAGGGCCTTGAGCCGGCCGCTCTTGATGTGCGGCAGCGCGCTGGGCAGGTTGTCGAACATCAGGTCGACGTTGCCGGCCATCAGGTCGATCAACGCCGGGCCTGAACCGCGGTAGGGCAGGTGCAGCATGAAGGTGCCGGTCAGGCTCTTGTAGAGCTCGGCCGCCAGATGGATGGACGTGCCGTTGCCCGAGCTCGCCACGTTCAGCCGGCCCGGGTTGGCGCGGGCGGCGCGCAGCAGGTCGGGCAAGGTGTTGATGCCGTACTTCTGCGCCGACGCCGGGTTCACGACCACGACGTTGGGCACGCCGGCCACCAGGGTCACGGGTGCGAAGTCCTTGACGGCGTCGTAGGGCAGCTTCGGGTACAGCGAGGGGTTGATCGCATGGGTGCCCACCGTGCCCATCAGCAGCGTGTGGCCGTCGGCCGGTGACTTGGCGACCTCGGCCGAGCCGGTGTTGCCGCCCGCACCCGGCCTGTTGTCGACGACGAAGGGCTGGCCGAAGACCTTCTGCAGCTCGGGCGCGATGGCCCGCGCCAGGATGTCGGTGGTGCCGCCGGCGGCGAAGGGCACGACGATGCGCACCGGCTTCGTCGGCCAGCCGGCCTGGGCCGCTGCGGGCCGGGCCAGCGCGATGAAGGGCAGCAGCCCTGCGGCAATGAATTGACGGCGTTCCAGGCTCATGCGTTGTCTCCGGTTCTCGTGGTGGGAGACCGGAGTTTGCTCGCTCCGCGGTGGCGGCCAGGCGCTACAGCTTCAGTTCCAGCCGCAGCTGCCAGTTCACGTAGCTGGGCCCGCCGCTCACGGTGGTGGTGCGCTCGTTCAGGTTGAAGGGCGTGCCGTCGGTGACCGTGGTGGTGTCGTAGTCTTCGGCAGCCAGGTTGCTGCCCAAGAGGCGCAGGGCCACGGCCGGGTTGAAGGTCCACAGCGCGTAGACGTCCCACACCTGCTTGCGGCTGACGCTGACGGTGATGTTGTCCTCGGTGCGGGTGGTGTAGCCGGGCACCCAGTTGACGTTGCCGCCCAGCGTGAAGGGCGTTCCGCGCAGCCGGTAGTCGGCACCCAGGTTGGCGGTCGCCTTGGCTTGCTGGTCGAGCCGGTTGTCGGGGCCGGGCACGTTCTTGACCTGGCTGTCGAACAGGCTCAGGTTGCTGCGCACTTCCACCGCCGGGCTGCCGGCGACGAGCTGGTCGAGCCGGAACTTGGCCTCGAGCTCGATGCCCTGAACCGTGGCGTCGCCGATGTTCTGCTGGCGGCGCACGTAGCGCTGCACCGGGCTGTAGTCCACCGTTTCCAGCCGGATCTCGCCGCGGATGAGGTTGCTGATGTTGCGGCGGAAGTAGTTCGCGCTGAGCACGCCGCCGCTGTCCAGGTAGCGCTCGTAGCCCAGTTCGACGCCGGTGGCGAGCTCCGGCTTCAGGTCGGGGTTGCCGGCCGTGTCGGGCGTGCTGACCGTGTTCGGCTCGTCGATGGGCCGGTCGCGGTTGATGTTCGGTCGGGCGATGAGCTGATTCAACCCCGGGCTGCGGTAGCTGCGCGTCAGGCTCATGCGCACCTGGTCGCGCTTCTTCGGGTCGGGCTTCCACACGGCGTGGGCCAGCGGGGTCCAGACGCTGCTGCGGTTGGTGGGGCGGGTGCCGTCGGCGTTGTCGCCGCGCGTGTCGATGCCTTCCCAGCGCAGGCCGGCGTAGGCGCTCCAGTTCGGGTTGATCGTCCACTCGTTTTGCGCGTAGGCCGCCAGGCGCAGGCTGCTGGCCTGCAGGTCTTCACCGAAGTTGGTGAGCGTGGGCCGGCCGTTCTGCAGGTTGCGGCGTGTTTCCTTGCGGTCGACGCTTTCGATCTCGGTGCCGGCCACGACGGTGTTTTCGCTGCCCGGCTTGTCCGGGCTGCCGCCCACCAGCCGCGTGCCCTTGAGGTTGAGCGTGTGGGTGGTCTCGCGCGCGGTGCTGCTGTCCTGCAGCGTGCGCAGCAGGCCGGTGCTGCCGGCGCCGAACTCGCGCCGCGTGCTGTCGTTGACCGAGCGGCTGAAGGCGCTGTTGCCATTGGCCTCCATGCGCACGTCACCCAGGCGCTGGCGCCACATCAGGCCCAGGCGTCCCGTGGTGAAGCGGCCGTCGGCCGCGCTGTCGGCGGTGCTGAAGCGGCCGGTGCTGGACGGGCGCAGCAGCCGAACGTCCTGCACCAGGGCCGTGTCGTTGCGGTTCTCGGTGTGGAAGATCGAAGGCATCAGCGCGATGTTGTCGCCTGATTCGTTCAGCCGCCATTGCAGCCGGGCGGTGGCATTGGTGCCGAAGCGCTTGCCCTGGCTGTTGCTGCGCACGGTGCGGTCTTCGAGCAGCCGGCCGCTGGCGAGGTCCTGCACCGTGGTGAGGGTGCGGCTGTCCTCGTCGCTGCGGCGCCCGAAGAGTGAGCCCGACAGGTTGTAGGTCAGATCGCCGGCGCTGTCGTTGTGGGTCCAGTTCAGGCCGCCGGACTGCGCGCCGTTCTCGAACCCGGTACCCACGCGCACGTCGTTCAGGCGGCGCCGGAAGCCTTCGCGCGTGATGATGTTGATGGTGCCGGCGATCGCCCGGGCCCCGGTCTCGGCCGTGGGCGCGCGCAGGATCTCGATGCGTTCGACCTGCTCCGGTGTCAGGCCTTCCAGGCTGAAACCCGGCGGCACACGCTGGCCGTCGATGAGCAACTGCGTGAAGCCCCCGCCCAGCCCGCGCAGCCGCGGCGGCCCGCCGCGGCCGGGGGCGCCGGGGGTGTTGACGCCAGGCAGCCGGCGCAGCACCTCGCCGACCGTGGCGTCGCCGAACTTGTCGATCTCCTCACGGCCGATGACGATCTTCGAGGCCGTGGACTGGCGGCGCTGGTCGGCGTCGGACTGGCGGCCGCCGGTGATCTCGACACGCTGGCCACTGGGGGCGGCCGGGGCCGCGGTTGCCGCAGGGGCCGAAGCAGCGGCAGGCGCAGGCGCCGCAGAGGCTGGCGCCGTGCTTGCCGGGGTCTGGGCCAGGCTGCCGGCGCTGCCGGCCAGCAGGGCCCAGGCGCAGGCGCGGGCCAGCGTGCGGGTCTGGAGATGGGGTGTCGTCATGGTTGCAGATTGTGTCCGGGCCGGCCGCTGCACCTGCCGCAGTGGCCCGCGTCTTTGCTCAACTTCACCCATGCGCGAGGCGGGTGGCGTCGGTTTGTGGTGTCGCAGCATCGGCAGCCAGGACCTGCAGGACGTTCACCTGGCCATTGCGTCCCTGGTTCTTGGCGCCATACAGCGCCATGTCGACGAGGTGGATGGCGCGGTCCAGCGGCATCGGCCCGGGTGCGGCAGCCAGCGGGAAGCTGCCGTGGCCCACCGACACCGTGACCCGGCAGGCCCCCGTGGCCATCACCACGGGCGTGGCAGCCACGGCCTGCAGCACCCGGTCGGCCAGCGCCTGGGTGGCGGTGGCGTCCAGGCCGGGCGCATGAATGAGGAATTCTTCGCCGCCCCAGCGCACGACCAGGTCGCCGGGGACGAGGCCCTGGGCCGTGGTCTCGTCCTGGCGTACGCAGGCCTGCAGGCGGCGCGCCACCTCCACCAGCACGGCGTCGCCAGCGGCATGGCCCTGCTCGTCGTTGATGCGCTTGAAGTGGTCGATGTCGATCAGCAGCAGGCCGCCGCTGCATTCCCCCGGCACCGCTGCGGCCAGCGCGCTGCGGTTGGCCAGGCCCGTCAGCGGGTCGCGCAGGGTCTGCTGGCGCAGCGCGTCGTGGTTGTCGGCGAGCCGGCGGTTGACGACGCGCCCGCGGCTGTACACCAGCGCCGCCAGCAGTGCCGCCAGCACCAGCGCCACGGCGGCGGCGGCCCACAGCGTCTGCTGGGTCGTGCGGTTCTCGAGCCGGGCCGCGATCAGGCGGTTGTCGCGGACGAGCTGCTGGAGCTGGCGTTCCTGGGCTTCGCGGTCGAAGCGCTGGCGCAGTTCGGCCAGCGCCGTCTCGCGGTTGGCCTGCGTCAGGCGCGCGGCGACCTCGCGTTCGCGGTGATACAGGTCGAGCGCGGCGCGCAGGTCGCCGGCCTGGGCCATGGCGTCGCCGAACTCGCGCAGCAACTGCGCCTGGTCGGCGCTGGCACCGGCGTCGCGAAAGGCGGCGTGCAGCTGTTCCAGCGTCTGCCGCGCCTGGTCCAGTTCGCCCAGGCCGATCCGGGCCAGGCCGGCGTTGACCAGCAGCACACGTTCGACGCGGCGGTCGCCATGGCGACGCACCATCGGCAGCGCCTGTTCCACGGCCTGCAGCGCACGGCGCGCCTGGCCGGTCTTCAGGTAACCGTCGCTCAGGTTCGCCAGCAGCATGGCTTCAAGCCGCGCCGAGCCGGCGCGCCGCGCCAGAGGCAGGCCGCGTTCGGCAGCCTGCATCGAGCCGGGCACGTCGCCGCGTGTGTCGCGGTACAGGGTTTCGGCCAGGGCGATGCGTGCCTGCAGGAAAGGCTGGCCGTCCAGTCTGGCCAGCCGCTGGGCCTGGGCGAACTGACGATCGGCTTGCTCGCGTTCGCCCAGCATGTCGCTGGCGCGTGCCGCGGTGGCCAGTGCCTGGGCCTGGCGCGGCAGGTCGCCGCGCTCGCGTGCCAGGGCAACGGCGGCCTCGGCCTGGACGCGTGCCAGGCTGGACTGACCGCGCGCCATCAGCAGCCGGGCCAGCATGTGGTGCGTCCGCCAGACGTGGCGGTGGTCGCAGGTCGGCAGTGCCTTGCTGGCCGCGCAGGCGGCTTGGTAGTGGCCCAGGGCTTCTTCCACCTGCGCCATGCCGCGCTGCGGCTGGCCGCCCACGTCCAGGCTCACCGCCAGGATCAGCAGGCCGTCGGCCTGTGCAACCGGGCTGCGGCCGGGCGCGCGCAAGGGCTCGGCCAGCGCCCCGGCCAGGGCGTCGCGGCCAGCGCCAGCCGCCACCAGGCCGCGTGCCGTCTGCAGCACCTGCCAGGCTGCTCCGCCCTGCTCCAGGCCAGCTTGCCAGTCGCCCAGCGTGGCCAGGGCCGTGTCCGGCTGGTCGTAGCCCAGGTCCACCTGTGCCGCCGTACGCGCCTGCAGTGCAGGGATGTCCTGGGCTGCAGCCGGTGGGTCTGCCTGGGCGGGCGCCGGGTACAGCCCCAGCCCCAGCGCAAGCACCAGGGCCGCGAACACGCCGGCGAGCGTGGCCGGCGCGAGCGCGGGATCGGCTTGCACTGCTGGGCCGGTGTGCTGGCTGAGGTCGGCCCGTCCAGAACGCCAGGCCGCTTCCAGCGGGGCCTGGGCCGGGTCGTCGTGCAGCGACTGCACACCCCAGGCGCGGTTGCGTCCATGGGACTTGGCCAGATACATGGCGCTGTCGACCAGGTCGACCGCGCGTTCCCAGGGCAGCGGGGCGTGGTTCGGCGGCAGCGGGAAGCTGGCAAACCCGATCGACACCGTCACCGCCATGCTGCGGGACCCGTGCACGACGGGGCTGCCGCCCACGGCCTGCAGCAGACGTTCGACCAGCAGCTCGACCTGCCCGGTCGACAGGTCGCGCGCAAGCACCACGAATTCCTCGCCGCCCCAGCGCACGGTCAGGTCTTCGTCACGCAGCACGCGGCGCAAGCGGGCTGAGACTTCGACGAGCACGGCGTCGCCGGCGCTGTGGCCATGGGTGTCGTTGATGCGCTTGAAGTGGTCGATGTCGATCAGCAGCACGGCGCCCTGGATGTGGCGAGCCGCGCCCGCACCCTGGCGCATCACACGCTGCAGGTGGCGGCGGTTGGCCAGGCCGGTGAGGGGGTCGCGTTCGCTGGCTTCGAGCAGCAGCGCATTGCTGTCGTGCAGCGCGGCGTTGCTGCGGCGCAGACGGTGCAGCAACAAGGACAGCACCGCCAGCAGCAGCACCCCCACCATCGCCCCCACCGCCCACAGCCGCTGTGTGAGCGTGCGGCGCTGCAGCTGCGCTTCGCCCAGCCGCTGCTCGGTGGCGAGCAGGGCCAGGTCGCGCTGGCGGCGCTCGTGTTCGAAGGCGGCCTGGGTCTCCAGCAAGGCTTGCTGGTGTTCACGGCGAAAGACTTCGTCGGCCAGGCGCCGGTGTTCGACGAAAGCCGCCCAGGCCTCCTCCAGGAAACCCGCGCGCTCCAGGTACAGGCCGGCTTCGTGCTGGATCTGGGCCATCGCCGTCAGGCCCCCGGCGCTTTCTTCGATCACCATGCTTTCGCGCACCAGCCGCATGCCCGCATCGCGCTGGCCCAGCCCGATGAGCGCCAGCCCGGCGTTGGTGAGCGCCACCGACTCGGCCACCGGGTCTCGTGCCGCCCGGGCCAGCGGCAGGGCCTGCATCGACAGGCGCTGCGCGGTGGCGTAGTCGCCATGCTTCAGGTAATGGTCGGCCAGATTGGCCAGGCCCAGCACCTCCTCGAGCCTGGCACCGGCCTCGCGGGCGTAGGTGATGGCGGCCTCCAGCGACTGCAGTTCGGCTTGCGCATCGCCGGCCCGACCCTGCAGGATGCCGCGGGTCGTCATCACCTGCGACATCGCCAGCGGGTCGTTGGCCTCGCGCGCCAGCGCCAGGGCCTCGGCCAAGACCGCCTCTGCCGCGGAGATCTGCTCGACCTGTGCCAAGGCGTGGGCGAGCGCGTTGCGATGTTCAGACCGGCGCCAGGCCGGGCCCACCTGGTCGGCCAGCAGCACCGCCTGCTGGTACAGCGCCAGGGCAGCATCGAGCTGGCCGCGGTATTCCTTGATGTGGCCCTGGGCGGCCAGGAAGCGCAGGTGCAGGCCGGCAGGGATGTCGGGTGCCAGCGTGGCCATCGCGTCTGCCAGCTTGCGGTCGGCCTCGCCCAGCGAGCCATGTCGTGCCAGCCACTTCGCGCGCAGCAACTGCGCTGCGGCGCGGGGCGCGCCGGGGCCGGCGCTGGACTCCAGTTCACGCGCGACGGCCTCCACCCCGGCCAAGTCGGCCAGGCGCACCAGCAACTCGCCCCGCACCACCTGGGTTTCCTGCCAGGGCAGGCTGGCGGGTGCCTGCACGCGGGCCAGCGCCTGCAGGGCCGTGGCGGCGGCTTCCGGGCGACCGCGCAGCCGGCCTTCGATCTCGTCCAGCCCGGCGGCCGTGGCCCACAACGGCCATGCGCTCAGCCAGATCAGCAGCAGGAAATAAGTTAGCGCGTACTTCGAATTTCCCGATGCCTGGCTTGCGCCGGCGGACCGGCCGTCCGCGCCGGACGGCCAGCACCCATTCGAGAGTCTGGCTTTCATCCATGGCTTGTCGGCAGCGGCGGGCAAAAGCTGAAGCCCAGGGTGAGTGCCCGGGGCCGACCCGGGCCCGTGTAGATTTCGCCCCTCCTGCATCTGCAGTGCAGCGCCCAGACCACCCCAAAGGAAAAACCCATGCAAACCCGCGCAGCCGTGGCCTGGAAGGCCGGCGCCCCGCTGACCATCGAAACCGTCGACCTGGACGGCCCGCGCGCCGGCGAGGTGCTGGTCGAGATCAAGGCCACCGGCATCTGCCACACCGACCAGTACACGCTGAGCGGCGCCGACCCCGAAGGCCTGTTCCCGGCCATCCTGGGCCACGAGGGCGCAGGCGTGGTGGTGGACGTGGGCCCGGGCGTGACGACGCTCAAGAAAGGCGACCACGTCATCCCGCTCTACACGCCCGAGTGCCGCCAGTGCAAGTTCTGCCTGAGCCGCAAGACCAACCTGTGCCAGCTGATCCGCGGCACCCAGGGGCGTGGCCTGATGCCCGACGGCACCAGCCGGTTCAGCCTGAACGGCGAGCCCATCCTGCACTACATGGGCACCAGCACCTTCGCCAACCACATCGTCGCACCCGAGATCGCGCTGGCGAAGATCCGGCCCGATGCGCCTTTCGACAAGGTCTGCTACATCGGCTGCGGCGTCACCACCGGCGTGGGCGCGGTGATCTTCAGCGCGAAGGTCGAGGCCGGGGCCAACGTGGTGGTGTTCGGCCTGGGCGGCATCGGGCTGAACGTGATCCAGGGCGCGAAGATGGTGGGCGCCGACAAGATCATCGGCATCGACC
>LNFM01000832.1_pt1 | contig 72950 bp, 68 predicted proteins | sample 596031 | NCBI WGS metagenome assembly LNFM01 (sample SAMN04254537, study PRJNA301005) | activated carbon metagenome | isolation source: dual media filters at the Ann Arbor, Michigan drinking water treatment plant | place: USA: Ann Arbor
AGAGCCCTTACTTCGTGCGGGCTTCTGCATAGAACCACACGGGGCCGTTGATTAGGGATTTGTTCCAACCAATTTCAGTCCGGTGGTTTCGTCGAGGCCGAACATTAGGTTCATGTTTTGCACTGCCTGACCTGCGGCGCCCTTTACGAGATTGTCGATCGCGGAGAAAACCACAACGTTTCGGCCTGACGAATGCACGGAAATATCGCAGAAATTGGTCGTTTTGACCCAGTTAATGTCCGGCGAGCCTTCGACCATGCGAACGAAAAACGAGTCTTCGTAGAAATGCTGGTACAGGTTTGCCAGGTCCTCATTTGTCAGTTCGACCGAGGTTTCGAAATAGCATGAAGCAAAAATACCGCGTGCCACCGGAAGGCTATGGGTCATGAAAACGAGTTTTTGATCAAAATTGCCAACCTGGGCGAGATGCTGCTGTATCTCCGGCACGTGCTGGTGTGAAAAGGGCTTGTACGCGTAAAACGAGGTCATACGCTGCGGATGATGGGTGTTCGCGGCCGGTTTGATGCCCGAACCACTTGAACCGGTTTTCGCGTCGACCACGATCTGGCCGGTCAGCAGGCCGCTCTTGACCATCGGGGCGACCGCGAGCAGCGACGCGGTGGCGAAACAGCCCGGATTTGCTATGTATTTCGCAGTTTTTATCGCTTCGCGATTGGTCTCGGTGAGGCCATAGACGAACTTCGACTGAATATCGCCGGCGTGTTCGAGGGCGTAGTATTTCTTAAAGATCTCAGCATCATCTATCCGAAAATCGCCCGAAAGGTCGATGGCTTTTACTTTCCCGGGAAGCCGCGGGATCAAGTGCAGAGCTTGCCCATGAGGCAGTGCGAAGAATGCCACGTCGACATCGCCGATATCCGACAGGTCTTCGGGGGCTTTCTGGAAAGCCAGGTCGGTGAAGCCCCGAAGGTTTTTGTGAACGCTTGTAACCGTTTTCCCGGCATGTTCGTTAGCCGTAACAAAAACGATCTCGGCATTTGGGTGCGCGAGCAGGATCCGAAGCAGTTCGCTGCCTCCGTAACCAGAGCCGCCAAAAATTGCGATCTTTATTTTACTCATGCCGCTAGTGGTAGTTGATGCAGGTTCTCGTGGGCGTCAGGCCGGTGGCTTTCGACGTTTTCCATGACCAGATCGAAGAGTCGCTTACCATCACGCCGGGCGTTTCCAGCCCGGACGGCGAATTTTTCGACCAGAAAGTCCTCACCCATCTGTGCGTCGGTGACAGAACCAGCAACCACGTCAACGTCGATGCCCATTCCGTCGAGCACCGACATGCCGCCGATCACGCCGACATAGTCCGACGCGCAAAATACAAATGACGATATCGCCGTGCGGATCTCCTCATCACGCAGGACCGAATCGACGCTGTAGCCACCGACGATGCCGTCGCCGAGTTCAACTACGATCAACTCCGGCTTGAGATCGTTTAGATGGTTGAGGATCGCCTTTGCGACCGGGGCGAGATCGCCGTAATCGACCGTCGAGGGAAGTCCGCAGTCGAGAAAGCTTGCCGTTGCGATCGCTCCGTGGTCCTGCATGTGTAGCGTATCGCGAAGACAGGCAATGCCCGAGAGCTTTGCACCTGCGACGCGGATACCTTTGCTTGCGGCTTGCTTGATGATCTCTGTTGCCGCAACGGTTTTTCCGCTGTTCATGCAGGTTCCCGCCACGATCACGATGGGCGCCGACGCCGCTAGTTTGTCCACGGGCTTCAAGGCGGAATCTGCAATGTTGAGGACCTTTTCGCCCGCGTCGCAGGCAAGCCCGATCACCTCGACCTCGATCGCGTCGGAGAACGAAGAATGATGCCCGCGGCAAAGCCCGATCACGCCACCCATGTTTAGCAGATGAAGCCGGTCGCTGGCCTTGATCGTTTCAGGCACGTCTCCGACAAAACCTTTTAGAGCTTTTCGCTTACCGAGCACGCCAAGCAGAGTGTCGCCGACATTGATCTTGGCAAGGCGGCCGGAGGGAAGTTCGAGATTGCCGTAAGTCGAACTTTCCGTAAGGGCACGGACGACGATAACATCTCCGACGCGGGGCGAATCGGAGGCATCTATCGTCGCAACCCGTCGCGACAGCATCATATTCGACACCGCAGAACCCATTTTTTCTATATCAACGTAATTCATTTCTATCACCCAAATATTTTGGTCAGCCTTGCTAGAGCGGCAGATTGAGCCTCTTCGGACTTGACCGCGATCATGATCGTGTCGTCGCCGGCGATGGTTCCGACGATCTCCGGGAACTGCAGGCTATCGATCCTTACGGTAATCGCCGACGCAAGCCCCGACGCACATTTGCCAACGATCATGTACGGTCCCGCTGTTTCGAAACTCGCCCGAGCTGCGATCCCGCCATCTGTGGTCGGAATGCTCCTGACGTACCGCCCGCCGATCTTCGTCACACCAAGTTCGTCAAGATCTCTCGAAACGCTGGCCTGCGTAACACTAAAACCCCGCTTGCACAGCTCCGACGCAAGCTCGGCCTGGCTCTTGACCGGTGCCGCCGAGATCATTTCGAGGATCGTATCGTGTCGATCTTTCTTGTGCATAGTATCAAATCGATTATGCAATAAAGCTGCATAATATACGCTTAGTTGCATAATATACATTCTTGGTTGCCGAAAAACAAGTTGCGTCCCAAGATTTGTGAGCCCGCGAGGGAGGTAATCGCTCCCGAGGGTTTGCTTGTTCCGGCGCGTCTCTGGCCAGACTTCAGAAACGGAGTGTCTAGACATGTGCGTCCCAAATCTGAACACAATGACGGCCTGAAGCGTGCCCAGGAAGGCGTCGTTGATCGGAACGCAGGTGACTGGAATGGGACAGTAAAGGATCTAGAGCTTGTCCGAAGAATTCTTAAACACGAGAGCGGCTCAAACACGTAGACCTCGACTGGGAGGGCCCGGGACAAAAGACGCGAGATGAAAGATCGATAGTGTGCGTTGCGAGTATTCACACGAATACCGTACATGAAACAAAATGGAATTGGAATGCTAAACCGCGTGAAATGGCACAAAACGCACAGAATGACGCAAAATGCTTAAAACGCCGTTTACCGCAGGTTCTGCGTATTTTGCCCTAAAAAATTGCGAGTTTTATTCGGAGATATTTCTTCGGATTCTTGCGGAAATCGTCGAGCAGCTTTGTGCCTTCGCCGGTAAAGGTGGCGACGTTGTTGGCAGTTTGATTGACGCTGTTGTAGAGGGTTTCGTCGTTCAGGAGTTTGCCGACGGTGCCTTTGCCGCTCTGGGCATCCGCTAGTATCTTGTCAATTCGTTCGATCGTCACATTGAAGCGAGCAACGGCGGCTTTCGCCTCGTCATACATCTGCTCATCGCGGAATATCTTTCCGACTGTGCCTTTACCGTCACGGACGTCGGTGGTTATTAGCTTTACGTCGTCCGCGATCGACGCGATCTTATCAGCAGACTTGCGTAGCTCGGCGACGGTTTCGCGAGTTTCATTGTAAAAAGCTTCGTCCTTCAGAAACTTACCGGCCGAGCCGCGTCCGGCCTGAATGTCTGCCGAGATCGTTTCGAGCTGTTTTACGGTAGCATTGAGGCTGCGATAGAGCTCGGGGTCATTGATCAGCTGTCCGGCGGTTCCTTCACCGCGGTTGATCTTGTCGATAGTCGACTGCAGCTTGGTCATAGTCAGCTTGGTTTCTGATACCGCACCGTCGAGACTGTCGTAGAGCTGCTCATCGTTGATCACGCGGCCGAGCGTTCCCTCGCCCTGGTTTGCCTTGTTCAGGATCTCGTTCGCGGGGACTGCCAGCCGGTTTATCTGGGCGAGAAGGTCGTTGCCGGTAGCGGTCAATTGATTGAGGCCGATCGCTGAGCTCGACTGAAGTATTGCGCCTTCATCCACCGGGTTGCCATTCGATGTTCCCGGGATGATATTGACCATCTTGTCATTACCAAGGATCGACGTGGCTACGAGCTGAGCCTTTGAGTCGGTTCGAATTAGTTCGCTGATCGGCTTTTTATCAAGGATCTGTACCACGCTCAGCGTAGCCTCGATCCGTTCGCCGGGCTTCGAGTCCGGTGGAAGAAATGCCACGCCTTCGACCTTGCCGATTGAGACCCCGGCGAGCTGAACGTCGGCTCCCGGATTCAGCCCGTCCGCGCTCTCGAAGCGGATCTTCAATTTCATCTTCTTCTCAAACGGGTTAAAGCTTCCGCTCGAGTTCAAAATAAGAAAACCCGTTACGACGAGCGCCGCGAGCATAAATATCCCGACGCGAAGCTCGCTAAATCTCAGTTTTTGATTGCTTCTCGGCATATTCGGTTATTTCCCGTTCAAGAATCTCTGAATATATGGGTCAGGCGACGCTCGCAGCGGTTCATCACGCCCGCTAAAAACGATCTGCCCTTGTCGCAGCATTATAACCTCGGTATTTACCTGACAACGCGTTTTACCTTCAAGCTCGAAATGGACACCGCCTTCTCGGTCCAGAATGGCATATTCGGTCGAGATGTACTCAAGATTATTCATTTCATGAGTAACAAAAATTGATGAGACATCTTCGATGTCCCTTAGTTTAATCGCAAGTTCGCAGATCGTCCTAGCCGTCGGCGGGTCAAGTCCGGCCGTTGGCTCGTCAAAAAGCACTATGCTGGGATTGCCGACCAGGGCCCGGGCGATGCCAACCCGCCGCCGCATACCGCCGGAGAGCTCGCTCGGCATCTTGTCTATCGCCGCTTCTAGATCGACGAAACGGAGCATTCGCCGCACCTCATGTTCTACTTCATCTTCCGGCGTCTTTGATTCGTGGAGCCGGTAAGCGACGTTGTCGTAAACGGATAATGAATCAAAAAGAGCCCCTTCCTGGAATACCATTCCGATATTCTGTCGGATCCGCATTAGCTCGACGTCGTCAAAATGGGTAATATCCTCGCCCTCGATCAAGATATGGCCCGCGTCAGGTTTTAGAAGCCCAAGGATCAGGTTAATTATCGTTGATTTGCCCGTACCGGAGCCGCCGAGGACAAATTTGGTCTCGCCGCGTTTAACCGTAAAGCTGACCTTATCCAGGATTATCTGATCATCGAAAGCCAGTTCGACATCGCGAAATTCGATCGCCGGAAGTTGGCGAAGCTCCTTGATGACCGAAGCGTGTTCGCGCGAAAAATCTTCAACGTCGCGTACCTCACCATTTCTTAGTTCATCAAAAACCATCACATTCTCAGAAAAGAGTGCTCTCGAGAGCGCTCTGCAAAAGCTTCGACAGGAAAAAATCCGATATGATCACGCATATCGACGAAAGTACGACCGCCTGAGTCGTAGATACACCGACGCCGGCTGTTCCGCCGGTGGTCGTCAGTCCCTTTTCGCAAGAGATAAGAGCGATCAATAGGCCGAAAAATATCGGCTTGATGATACCGGTCAGCAGGGCATTGATATCGGTACCGGTTCGGACCGAAGCGACGTAAGTATTTGTATCGAGACCATAAAGCTGATTTGCGACAATGCCGCCTCCGATCAGTCCGAACAGGTCAGCCGCTATCGTGAGCAGCGGCAGGCAGATAAGCATCGCGATCAGTCTCGGGGTTACGAGTTTTCTGACTGGCGAAGTGCCGAGAGCTCGCATAGCGGCGATCTGCTGAGATACGACCATCGATCCAAGTTCTGCTGCGATAGCCGATCCAACGCGGCCTGCCACCATCAAAGCAGACAAGACCGGACCTAACTCGCGTATCAAGGCTGTCGCCACACCTTGACCGGCATTGCTCTGAGCTCCGTAGTAGGCGAGGGTCGGATATGCCTGCAGGATCAAAACGCCGCCGGTGAAAAATCCGGTCAGGACAACGATGCCGAGCGAGCCTACGCCGATCTGGTCCATTTGGACTATGATGTCGCTAAAATAACGCGGTTTCTTGGCCAGTCCCTTGATCGAGCGCCACAAAAGATTCGTGATCGCCTGCAATTCGAATAGAAATTGTGTGATCAGATTCATCCGGCAAAAAGAGATGGCAAATTATTTACATAGAAGGATATACCAACCTTGACGAAGCGCAAAGCAAAAGAAAACCGGCCATAGTTTCGGGCCGGTTTATCAGTTGTAAAAAGTTGGTTACGGCTAAGGTTTTCTGGGCGGGGCGGTGACAAACCGAGCATCAGGGGTTCCGCTCGCATTTGGCCTAACGCCGGCAGGGCGAGCGTCCGTTTTATTCGCCGCATTCGTCCTTGCCTGTTCGAATCTTTGCCTCAGATTGCGAAAACGCGTCAACTGTTCGGGCGTCAGAACTCTGCGAACTCCAAGCTCGCCCATGAAACGCAATTTTGCAAGATCCGCCTGAGCTAATTGAAACTCTTTTAGTCTTTCTTCTATCTCGGCATCGGTCGCCGTATCGGAATATATGGCTTCGTCGAGAGCCCGGTTGGCTCTTCGAAAACGCATCTGAGCAGCGTCGACGCGTGGTTTGCGTTCCTGATTTAGCCTTCGGATCTGCTGAAGTTGCTGCCGCGTCAAGCCGAGCTGACGCAAGGCTGTTGCACGGAAATCATTCTGATTTACAGTATTTGCGGGCTGTTCGTCAGTTTCCTGAGCCAGTGACACGGTACAAAATGCGACCGAAACTAAAAGGATAAGCGGAAAATATTTAAGAAGTCTCATATTAATAGACGCCTCCGATCTCGCCCTCAAAGAGGTCGGTAAGTCTCAGCGATCTGTCATCCAGATCCTCGAAGTCATTTAACGCCGGAGCCTTCGGTGTCCTAGTCGGACTGACGCTGCGTTCCGCTGTTTGCGTTACCGCGGGACGGGAGGCTTTTGGCCTTTTTACCTTTACCGCTTTGGCCGGAACCGGTTCACTTTCGACCTCATATTCGCTCTCCAAATTCACGGGAGCAGCCGTTGGAACGGGAGCGGTTATAACGCTTGGAGCCTCTATCGGCTGTTTCTCAACTACCGGACGCTCTACTTCAATATTTGCCGCTATTTCCGGTTGAGGAGCATTAAGGAGCATAACTGCGGCAAAACCTAGCCCTAAAACAACTAAAACCCCTGCGGCGGCTGCGACCGGAAAACCAAGCCCTGAGAACACGCCCTGAAGTTTCGCGAGCCAACCGGTAGCATCGTTTTCAATTACGGTGTTAGTTCTTTCATACGGGATCTCGAAATGCGGGGTTGCCAGATCGGCGAAATCTTCCTTCTGCCACTCAAAAACCGACAGCCTGGCGTTTGAGAGCAAAGCGAATTCATCCGTACATCGCACGCAGTCCAATAAATGCCCCTCAAAACGGCGACGCTCGATCGACGACGCTTCATCATAGATGTACGCGACCATCAGTTCGTCAAATCCGCAGTTGTCTCTATCGATCTTCATTTTCTTTCCTATTAAACGACCTCGACGGGCGTTCGTTCGAGTTTCATCTTTAACTGCTTGAGGGCCGTATACAATCGACTTTTCACGGTACTGAGCGGCAGTTCGAGCGTCTCTGATATCTCCTGAAACGTCATTTCCTCAAATTCCTTCATTACGATCACCTGCCGCAGATCCGTAGGCAAAGAGCCGACGGCTTGTCTTACCAACGTCAGCCTTTCAGCCTGCTCCGTTTTTCTCGCCGGTGAAAGCAGCGGGGAAGCGACAAATGTCCGATCTTCCTCGCCATTCTCGTCGTCGAGAAAATCTTCGGCTCGCGTCTTCTGGCGTCGCTTTATTGTCAAACACTGGTTAACTGCGATCCGGTGCAGCCATGACGAAACCTTTGCGTCCCCGCGAAAATTCTTTATATTGCGGTACGCTGCAATAAAGGCTTCTTGCGCGGCGTCGCGGGCATCGTCCTCGCGGCCCATCATACCGAAGCAAAGTGCAAAGATCTTTCGCTCCCACCGCCTGACGATCTCACCGAAGGCGTCCGCGTTACCGCCGACCGCCTTTTCGACCAGTTGCTCATCCGTCAGATCTATCATCAGCAAGTGCCAGCATCACTCCAGACAAAGAGAATTCTATATCAAAACAGCGTATGTTCCTGATCGAAACTCGCATTCTCCGAGATGTAAGACGCCGCAGAACGGCGAAAAGTCTGAAATATGCAATAATTTTCCCGATCCGGCGGTTAACACTTTTTGGCCGTCGTCGTCTTTATCGGTGAGATCGTTTTAATAACGCGGCTCTCTCCGATAAGTAAGCTGGAAATCTGTGATGCGTGATAGAGAGATCGCGGGAAATTCGTTCTTTTTCGCAACGCCGGCGGCGGCGATGGCCTCGGAGCGTAATTCGACCCGTTCGAAAATGATCGCGGCGATCAAAGCGGGTGACAACGAGGCATTTGGGCAGTTTTATAAAGAATTTGCCCCTCTCGTACACGGTATTTTGCTGGCACGTCTACCGCGCGACGAAGTTCAGGATGCTGTCCAGGAAGTCTTTCTCGCAGCGTACCGCCATATTGGCAGCCTGCGAGATGAGAACGCTATCGGCGGTTGGGTTGCAAGGATCGCCCGAAACCACGTGGTCGATCATTACCGGTCGAAGAAGCCTTCCGAGGAATTGCAGGACGATATCGAAGGCAGCAGTGATCGAAGGGCCGAGGCAGCAGAGGTTCTGGACGCGATCAGATCATTGCCAAATGCCTATCGCGAGACATTGATATTAAGGCTTGTCGAAGGCATGACCGGAAACGAGATCGCAGAAAAGACGGGGCTTTCGCCAGATTCTGTAAGAGTGAATCTGCATCGCGGGATGAACTTACTGAGAAAAACGCTCGGCATCTCCGGAGCAAAATGATGGAAAACGATTATCTCTGGGACAAAAAAGGCGGCGATGCCGAGATCGAAGGGCTGGAAAGCCTGCTCTCGGGCTTCAAATACGAGCCGATAGCACCGCCGAGCCTTCCCGCGGCCGTGGTGATCAGCGAGCCGACGCGTTTTCCATGGTGGAAGTTTTCGCTCGCTTTCGCGGTTCCTGCGTGTTTGCTGTTCGTAGTCTCGATCTCGTTCTGGTTTCTAAGGCCTGGAAGAGAGTCGCGGGCCGCAATTCCGGGCGATGAGCAACGATCGACACCGAACATTATCCGCAATGAACCGTCGGCAAAGAATGAGAGAGAAACAAAAGTTACTGAACCCGATCAACCCGTAACGGAGCCTCTAAAGCCTATAAAGACGATCTTTGCGCCCGGGCGAAAGCCAGTCGCACCGCGAGCGGTTCGCACAGGTCATCGAAAACCGAAGCAGCAGTTTGAAACCTTGACCAGCGAAGAAAGATTCGCCTATGACCAGCTAAAACTGGCTCTCTCGATCACGGGCTCGAAACTGAAAGTTGTGTCCGACACGGTCAACCGGACTGAAGATTAAAAGGTTACAGGCTTTCTTTGAGATCTTCGCGGCCTTTGCGTTGAAAAACATTTCTTAATGCAAAGTTCGCAAGGAACGCCAAGGAAGCCGCAAAGAAAAACAACGAGATGAAACTACAAAAATATATGACACGACCCCTTTTCGCTGTCCTCGTTCTGATCCTCACGGGGATCGCGGCGAATGCACAGGAGGCGGCGCGGCTGCAGTTCGACAAGCTGACGCGTCTTGAGACAAAAGCTCGCGACGTCGTCGAAGTAAATATCGACGGCAAACTGCTGGACCTCGCAAAACGCGTTACCGCAAAGGTCAAAGATGACGACGCCAAGAAGGTCGCACTTGCCATCAATGGCCTGCGTGGCATTTACGTTCGCGTTTACAATTTCGAGAAAGAAAACGAGTACGAGGTAAGTGATGTCGACGAAGTTCGTGCGCAGCTAAATTCGCCAGGTTGGGAGAAACTCGCCAACGTTCGGAGTAAGAAGAATAATCAAAAAGTCGATGTATATACGATGTTTACGGGCGACAAAATGGACGGATTGGCAGTCGTTCTGTCCGAAACCAAAACGATCGCGGTGGTAAACGTGATCGGGATGGTCGATATCGAAACGCTCGTCGAACTGAGCGGCCGGCTAAATATTCCGAAGATCGACATTACTCGTGACGAAAAGCCGAAAAATGAAGAGGAGTGATACCGAGATGTTCAAGCGAAAAAGTCTTATCGTCGCCCCTTTCTTTCTCCTATCGATCCTCGTTTTTTCGGCACTGCCGGCGAACGCAAAGCCGAATGAATTCGAACGCATCGCAAAACATTTAAAGACAAACTACAAAGCAAAAAAGATAAGTTTTGGCTTTATGTGGCTCGCGAGGGCAGCCGTGAAGGTGATCAAACCGGCGGGCGTCAAGAGTTTTAACCTTACGCTCTACAAGGACCTGCAATTCTCTCGCGAAAATCTCGATCTCGAAATGCAAAGAGCGATGAGAGATTCGTTCGGCCCTGAATGGAGTTCGATCCTGCGAGTTCGCTCGCAGAAAGGCGAACAGGTTTACATGTACATGCGCGAAGACGGCAACAACATAAAGATCGCACTGGTTACAGTAGATAAAGAAAATGCCGCGGTTATCCGCGCCACATTTAGCCCCGAAAAACTTGCCGAATTTATCAACGATCCCAAGATCTTCGGAATATCGCTCGGCGAAAGCAAATAGGGCCAAGGCCCTTGGCCGCGAAAAAACGCCGGCAAATATAGAAAAAGCAGAATTTCGTGAACTCCGATATTCTGCTTTTTCAGCATTTCTTTGGCTATTTCGCTAAAACTAGCACTTGCCAAGCACCCAGAAGACCAGCAGGAAGATCAATATCGTCGAAACCAAACCACCACCCAACTTCCACGCCGCCAAACCAGCCAAACCGCCACGCAATAGATTATTCATAGCCTGTACAGTATCAGTCTTGGGGTCGTTTGTTTGTATGCTGGAACACGTTATCGCTCAGGTAGCGAGTTCGGGCCATCGGCACGTTTTGATCGCGAAGGTAAAATAAGTATCGCTACCATTAAGAAAGTGCGGATGCCGAAACGTATTTTTGTTCCTCACCACAAACAACTCCACCGCCAATTATCGAATCTCTACAATTGAAGATAATTCGATGCGCCCCTTGCTCCTCATCTGTCTAGCGATCCTGACCATTTCTCCGATGGCTTTGTCGCAGTCTTTCGACGATGCTCAGCAGCAACGGCCGCTAACAAGACGCGAAGTCAGGCGTTGGCTCACGCTTACCCAGGAAAGCGCCGAACTTAGTGCTGAAGCAAACCGTCACCTAATAGCTGAAATAGAACGACGAGGTGTAGATTTTGCGCTTTCTAAGGAGGAAGAGTGGGCTTTCACGCTTCTCGAGGCATCGGAAGAACTTCTGGAAGCGATACGCGAAGCTCTTCCCGAGGCTCAACGAACCGCAATACTCGAAGTCAGGGAAAAGCGCGATCTCTATACGACTTTCATCTCGAATTTCTCGAGAACCGACCTTCAGAGTCGAAGGACAGCATTCGAGGCTGGCCAGGAGTTTGTAAAACGTTTCGCGAGCGACCCAACTGTAAGGGATCAAAGGAATTTTATAAATCGAATGCTGCCTCAGCTAGACCGCTCGATAAGAATGCTCGAACGCGGCGGCCGGATACGAACGAACTAAATTGGGGTCGAGTAAACTTCGCTCCCTTGTTTTCCCATCTAGAATCGCTGCGCTATGATTCCAGTCGATAATTTGGAGCTTCCTTCGTAATGATCACGTCGTGGACATGCGATTCGCGGAGGCCGGCTGATGTGATCCTTACGAATCTGGCTTTTGTCTGGAGTTCTTCGATGTTGCGGCAGCCGGTATAGCCCATGCCGGAGCGGAGGCCGCCGACTAGTTGCGTGACCATCTCGGCTATCGTGCCTTTGTAGGCGACGCGGCCCTCGATGCCTTCAGGTACGTATTTGGCGTCGGAAACGGTGCCTTCCTGGGCATATCGGTCACTCGAGCCCTTTTTCATCGCCCCGATCGAACCCATTCCGCGATAGCTCTTGAAACTGCGGCCCTGGAATAGGATCACCTCGCCGGGAGCTTCTTCGGTACCGGCGAAAAGCGAGCCGATCATGACCGAATCGGCACCGGAAGCGATCGCTTTTGCGACATCCCCTGAAAACTTGATGCCACCATCGGCGATGATCGGAACGCCCGAGCCGTGTGCAGCAGCGACGCATTCGTTGATAGCCGTGATCTGCGGTACGCCTGCCCCAGTCACGACGCGGGTCGTACAGATAGACCCAGGTCCGATACCGATCTTTACAGCATCAACGCCCGCCCCGATCAGAGCCTTAGTAGCTTCGGCGGTTGCGACATTTCCGGCGATGACCTCGATGTGAGGGAAGGTCGATTTTACTTTCTCGACCGCCGAGATCACTCGCGAGCTGTGTCCGTGGGCCGTATCGATGACGATCGCATCGGCGCGAGCCTCTACAAGGGCGGTCGCGCGTTCAAGAAAATCACCCGTCGCCCCGATCGCCGCCGCACATCGCAAACGCCCGAGTTCGTCCTTCGCGGCAAGAGGGAAGTTGATCGCCTTTTGGATGTCTTTGACGGTGATAAGGCCCTTTAGATGGCCGTTTTCGTCGGTAACGAGCAACTTTTCGATACGGTGTTTCTGCAGCTTTACCTTAGCTTCGTCGAGCGTCGTGCCCACCGGAACCGTCACCAGCGGTTGCGGTGTCATCACATCGGAAACCGGAATGTCAAAGCGTGTCTCAAAACGCAGATCGCGGTTTGTAATGATGCCGACGAGCAAGCCTTCGTCATCGACGACGGGAACGCCGCTGATCTTGTACCGCTCCATGATCGCGAGAGCATCGGAAACGAGCCTACGATGGCCGATCGTCACGGGGTCGACGATCATGCCAGATTCACTGCGTTTTACCTTATCGACCTCCTCGGCCTGCTCGGCGATCGAGAAATTCTTGTGTATGACGCCGATCCCGCCCTGCTGCGCGAGTGCGATCGCTAGAGACGCCTCAGTCACCGTGTCCATGGCTGAGGAGCAAAGCGGGATATTAAGCGAAATGTTTCGCGAAAACTTTGTCCGCGTGTCCACCTCGCCCGGCAGCACTTCCGAAAAAGCGGGTATAAGCAGAACGTCGTCAAATGTTAGGCCTTCTATGATCTCTGTGATGTCCATTTCTTTGGTTCTATTAAACAAAAATGTCCGCTGGGTTTCCCTTGCGGACACTACATTATACTTTCAAAAGCCCTGGCAATCTAATCATGGCTGATTACTCGCAGGCGGCCTGGGCTGAGCGGCGGGGGTTCCTGCCGGCCTGCGTTCGGGCGTTGGCCTCGGAGCGGAGTTCGTCGCCGCGTTTGCACTCGCCGTTGGACGAGGTGAAGGCGTTCGAACCGGAGTTGCAGCCGGAGTAGATGCAGTTGGACCCGGTGTAGGTGTCGATGCAACATCGGCCGGAACCGCAATGTTTGCAGCCGGAACCGGAGACGCCGCAGGCACCTCAGCCGAGATCGCACCATTCGTCCAGATCTGACCGAGATTATCCTTATTTATTTCGAATTCGATCGAATTCCGCCTTGGCACCAGCGGCTGAGCAGGAAGGGTGATCTCCTTACCGTTAATGGTCAGCGAAACAACATTTGCAAGCGATTTCGAGTAGCTAAGCTTGAGGCTCTCTTTCGGTTCAAAACTCGCGCTTGTACCCGCCGCGACGAGATTACTGCTAGTCTTACCGTCATTTGTAGCTGTTAGAGAAACCGCTTCGGTAAGCGCTTTGAATTCAACCTTTACCGACTCCATCGTCGGAGTTTCGCCAGGCGATGAACTCGGCTCGGGCGAAGTTTCGCCGGAAGTGTTGGCGGCGGGAACAGTATTCGCGGCAACGGTTGGTTGCTCCTGGGGCTGCCTGATGTAATTTACCAAAAACAGGATCCCCGCCGTCATTAAGCCAAGAATAACCGCCGCTAAAATGATCGTCGGAAGCATCGACGAAGAACGATCGTCCGTCAGTACCTCAGGACGATAAACCTTAACCGAATCTTCGTCCTCACCTTTTGAATTAGAGGAGATAAGGGCCGAATAATCGCTCAGAGCCTCAGCCTCGTTTATACCAACGAACTTGGCGTAGGACTTCACAAAGCCCTTATTAAAGATGCCACCTGGAAGAATGCGGTAATCGTCATTTTCGATCGATTCAAGGTAAAGCGATGAAATGCGAGTCTGTTCAGCCACATCGCCGAGGGTAAACCCCCGCTCCTCACGGGCCTGCCGCAATTTTTCGCCTAAAGTTAAGGACATGCTTGTACTGTCTCGACCTGCGGATCTACGCTCCCCAAAATGCCAACCGTATGGTTGAAATATATCGTTCCCATCGGCGTCGTGTCAATTGATTCCCTTGGATTTACGGGAGCGCTTTGGTATCGGGTACGACTTATTATAATATCTGAGAGGTAATTCAATTAGAGAGGACTAAATTAATGAGTTTAGAGGCTTTAGGAATGGTAGAGACCAAGGGCTTCATCGGTGCTGTCGAGGCTGCCGATGCTATGGTCAAAGCCGCGAATGTCAAGCTTGTCGGCAAAGAGTATATCGGAGCCGGTTACGTAACGATCTTTGTTCGCGGGGACGTCGGGGCGGTTAAGGCGGCGACCGATGCCGGTGCAGCCGCTGCACGCCGCGTGGGCGAGCTGATCAGCGTACATGTTATTCCGCGGCCGCATTCCGAGGTTGAGCGTGTTTTACCGAAAGGCGGTGCAGTCGGATTAAGCCCGGACGAAAAGACACTTCAGGGCGGATCGAAACAGCTTGGAGAAGGTGGAGCGACCACCGGTAGCGAAACGGCCTCTGGCACAAGATCCAAAACACGCTGATCACTGAAAGGTGACTTATCGCTGATCGATGACTGATAAAGACCTGATAGCTCAGCAGGAAGCTCGCGACGCGGTTGAGGCCGCGTCGTTTGCCGTTCAGTCTGTCAGTAGATTTGATCAAGCGGCCATCGACTCGATCTGCGACGCAATGTCCGCCGTCGCCCTATCAAATGCTGAACGTCTCGGGAGGCTCGCGAACGAGGAAACCGGATTTGGCAAAGCAGACGACAAGAAGGAAAAGAATCGGTTTGCCGCTGAAGACGTTTGGAATCATTTTCGCAGCCTCAAAACCGTTGGTGTTGTCAGAGACAACGGCAATATCGTCGAGATCGCAAGTCCGCGTGGCGTGGTTGCGGCGATCATTCCGTCAACAAACCCAACATCGACGGCGATATACAAGATAATTATCGCTATAAAATCGCGGAATACTATCGTCCTTTCGCCGCATCCTTCGGCCGCTGGCTGTATCGCGGAGACCGCTCGCATAATGAAGGAAGCGGGCATGAAGGCGGGACTTCCCGCGAATGCCATCATCTGTCTCACGAATTCAACGATCGAGGGTACTGAAACGCTGATGAAGCACCGCAAAACAGCGGTTATTCTAGCGACGGGCGGAACCGGACTCGTACGAGCGGCTTATTCGTCGGGAAAACCCGCGTTTGGCGTCGGCCCCGGAAATGTACCGGTCTTCATCGAACGCTCTGCAAACGTCGCAAAAGCCGTCGCTGATATTCTGACTGGAACGTGTTTTGATAACGGTACGATCTGTGCTTCGGAACAATCGGTCGTGGTCGACGCTCCTGTCGAAGCTGAAGTTCGGGAACAGTTTCGCAAGCAGGGAGCTTATTTCCTTGATCCTTCTGAAGCCGAGAAAGTAGCTAAAATACTGCTGACTCCCCAGCGTACTTTAAATGCAGGGATCGTCGGAAAATCAGCCGCCTACATTGCGAATCTTGCCGGGGTGCCGATCCCTGAAAGTACTCGATGTTTGATCGCAGACTGCGCAGGTGTTGGACGCGATCATCCGTGGTCAGTCGAAAAACTGTCGCCAACGCTCGCCTTCTTCGTCGTAGACGGAGTTGAGCAAGGGGCATCTCGCTGTGTTGAGATCCTGCAATATGGCGGAATGGGCCATACTGCGGGTATGCACACGCAGGATCGATCAGCCGCGATTCGATATGGCGAGCAGATGCCTGCGGCTCGCGTTATCATCAATTCACCAACCACACACGGTGCGATCGGACTGACGACCGATCTTGCCCCATCGATGACGCTCGGTTGTGGTTCGTGGGGCGGCAATGTTACTTCGGATAACATAACGCCGATGCATTTGATGGATATAAAACGTGTCGCATTCGAGTCGAAGCCGATCAATGCCGGGGTCGTCGCTGACCGTAAGCTCGAGTCGCCGCCGACGGCCTCGAAGAAGAGCCTGCCGCGACGTGAAGATATTGCGGCCATCGTTGACAGTTTTCTTAGTAAAAAGATAGCGGAGGTACCTCAAGCCCCGGCAAAGCCGCAGGTTGATGCCGTATCCGATGTCACGGCGGTCGTTCATGAGATAACTCCTGAAAATGCGGTACAGAAACCGGTGCCGATCGCAACTGTCGATTTCGTCAGCGAGGACGACGTTCGGCGAGCGGTCAATGCGGGCGAGAAAATCTACGTCTCTAAGAAAACGATAATAACCCCCTCGGCACGCGATCTAGGGGATGAAAAAGAAGTTTTCGCTGTTCTGTGAATATGACTGAAGCCGTCTTAGAAAAGGACATTTGTGAGAACTGCGGAGTCGATGTTCGTGAAGGAACGGCCTTTTGCTACAATTGCGGCGTACCGGTCAGCGAGCTGAAAAGCGAGGAAGTTGAGCCCCGTCTTGACGAAGTGCCAGCCGTAGAAGGACTGGATGTCGATGCCAAAACGAAAGCAGCACTTGACGACCTGGCCGAGAAGTTGAAATTTGACGAGGAAGAGGACAAGAAATTGGCCAAAGCCGCCGCAGAGAGGCGGAAAGCTCGTGTCAGCCAGCGAAAAACCTCGAGAGAATTCACTTGGGAAAGTGCTGACGAATCGCCCGGCATAAGCTTGCTGTTGGCCACTCTTCTGATCGCAATATTGGCGGCGCTCATTGTTCAGTTTACCGTGATCTGGAAATAGCCCGTTATGGTGTCTGCGATAGGTATATTCTTTCTGGCAGTTTTCGTCGGCGTTGGGGTGCTGGCTCTAGTGATATTCTTGCTGGCGAAACTAAAGAATCGGCGTTAGAATTAGGACGGTTTTATGCAAGCTCTTGGAATGGTTGAGTGTTTTGGCCTGGTCGCGATGATCGAGGCAGCCGATGCGATGGTCAAAGCCGCGAACGTCACGCTCGTCGGCTATGAGCGGATCGATGCCGGCCTGGTCACTGCTATCGTTCGCGGTGAAGTAGGAGCCGTGAAGGCAGCCGTCGATGCCGGTGCAGCCGCGGCGAGGCGGATCGGAACCGTTACCGCCACACACGTGATACCGCGACCCCATGATGAAGTTGATGAGGGTATTCCGGTCCTTAGAACGGGCGAGACTACCAGAAAGAAGATCTCGGGTTCAGTTCCGGAATGATCGATAGACAGAGATTATCTAGGTTCTAAATTAAAAAAGCCGCTCGTCGTCGAGCGGCTTTTTTGACATAAGGTTCCACTGTTATTTCTTTATCGACGTGGTTGCCGGTGCACCCTCGGCGATTCGGCCAGCCCGCGTTACAGCAATACGTTTTTCTTTGTTTGGACCATCGTCGATCTGGACCTTGATATTTCGAAACGTTCCGTCCTTTTTATCGTTAGACGGGATGTACCCAATCGAGTACTGCGTCCGAAGTTCGTTTGAGATCTCTCGGGCCAGATCCGGAAGGACGGCGGCATTAGCTGGAAAGTATGCTTTACCGCCCGACTCAGTTGCAAGCCGTTCGAGGAATGACTTAGCCTTGTCACGTGGACTTTTGCTGATAAAGCCTCCCTCTTTGCTTAGCTCGTCGACGAAACCGATGACATATATCTGTACTTCCGATTCACGAAGCAGTTCGAAAAGCTGCTTTTCGTTGTAATAGCTGTTGCGGTCCTCGCCATCCGAAACGAGGATCAAAGCACGCCGTTTAGGGGCTCCGTCCTTTTTGTTTTTTTCGTACTCGTCGATATTCTCGACTGCAAGGTAAACCGCATCGATAATTGCGGTCTGTCCACCTTCAATATAAAGATTGTCTAACGCGTCGATCAGGTCAGTTTTACTTGTAGTAAACGGCTGTTCGATCTCGATCTTGTCACGTCCGACGAAGCGGATGATCATCGACTCATCAGCGGGTTTGTTTGTATTGATCAAAACCTTACCCGCCTCGACCACCTTCTCTAACAGCTGCCGCATCGAACCTGAATTGTCGATAACGATACCGTAATTCGTTGGGACCTCCGCCTTTTCAAAAAATTCGATCTGCTGCGGAACTCCGTCCTCGAGGATCTTAAATTCCCGTTGCTGCAGGCTATTGATCGGGCGTCCATTACGGTCGAGTACGCGAACATTCAAATTGACAAGTTCGGTCTCGACTTTGATCACTTCGTTCGGATCAGTAATTGCCGCTATTGGGTTCGGCGTCGGAGTCTCCGAAGCAAGCTTTGGCGGGGCGGGCGTCGGAGTCGGGGTGGCGGAAACCCTTGGCGACGGCATCGTCGACTGAGCGCTTACATTAAGATCACTTGATCGCAAGGAAAAGCCGCCGACCAGCAAAGACGCTGCGGCGGCAGCTAATAAAATTCTGTTCATTTTTTCCAAACCTTCGAGCATTAGCGGATGATCGATGTCGGAGTGGCATAATAGCCCTCCCGAGCACGCACCGTTAGACGCGGTAAACCTCTTGGAGGTTTTATCTTAGTTTTAACCTTTCGCCATTTCCCATCCGGCTGAAAATCCTTCGGGGTATAGCCGATAGAATATTGATTTCTGAGCTCGAGAGCGATCCGTTCAAAGATCTCGTCCATTTCGATATCCGTTCCCGGGTAAAACGATTTACCACCCGTAACCGAACTTATCTCATCCAGAAACGCTTGTCCCTGCATCCCATAAGAACTCGACGCGTCACCGCGGTCCATGATCCCCACCGAGTAGGTTACGACATCCGACTCCTTCATCAATCGACGAACTTCGCCAAAATTATACCGCGACGAATTGTCCTGACCATCACTGATGATGAGGATCGCTCTTTTGTTGTGCGTCCCGCGAGTAACCCTTTCTACCCCAAGATAGACCGCATCATACAATGCCGTGTTGTTCTTGGGCTGAACAAGTGTAAGCTGCCGGAGCAATCCCTCGCCATCGCGAGTCCTATCCATTAATAGTTGAGCTCGATTATTAAAGGCGATCAGGAAATACTCATCTGAGGGATGGCTTGTCGCAATAAACCTTTCAAGAGCTTTTTTTGCCCTCTTGATCTTTTCGCTGCTCATTGAGCCGGAAACATCGAACAGAATACCTATGGAAATTGGAGCGTCAGCATCGCTAAAGTACGTAATTTCCTGAGGCTGGTTATTGTCGGTTATCTGAAAAGCCGATTTTGTTAGCCCGGAGACATAACGGCCATAAGGGTCGGTAACGGTCAATGTAAGGGTGACAAGATCCGTTTTAACTCGTATAGGGCCATCGTCAGGGTCGACCGTCGGGGACGGAACTGGGACGGGGGGAGAGGCTTGCTGTGCGAACGCGATCGGTATGGCAAAAAGAGAAAGCAGAACCAACAAACCGGAGCGCATCAGTACTGGTAAAGTACCGAGACGCATTGATCGTAAAACACCCATTATTCCCCTCAAATGTAACGCTATTCTATGGAAAGAATACAACTTCCGCAAGATAATTGTTGGATGTTGAATTGTGTAGGAACGGTTGTTTCTGTCGGCAAAAAAAATGAGGGTGTAAATGGATGGAACCAAAGCCTTAATTCAGCGTGTTATAATTCGGAAAAGTTTCTTCCGCTTTGGGTATTCGTTTGCCCTGATCTGTTATTTATGACCGAGTTTATTTGCCGATTAGGGACGCCATCGGGCGAGATCGTAACAAAGATCGTCGAAGCCGCGGGTGCGGCCGACGCGCGAATGCGTCTCGAAAGCGAGGGGTTCAAGGTTTTCGCCGTTTCGAGTTCGTCCGAGGGGCTTTCTTCGGTACTATCGCTCGGCGGCAGTAGTAAAGGAAAGGTAAAACAAGCCGATTTCCTGCTGTTTAATCAACAGTTTTCCGCCCTTCTTCGTGCCGGCATCCCTGTTTTGCAGGCGATAGGGCTGCTGAAAACGCGCTCCGGTTCCGCAAATCTTCGTGCTGTCCTTGCCGATGTTGAGGAAAAGATCAAGAGCGGCATCCCTCTATCAGAAGCCTTTGAGGCTCAGGGCCTGTTTCCGAAGATATATACCGCGTCCATTCTGGCAGGTGAAAAAAGCGGAGCCCTTGACGACGTTCTCTCCAGATTTGTTACTTATCTAAAGAGAAGTGTCGGGGTTTCCCGCAAGCTCAGGGGTGCTCTCGCCTATCCAGCCTTTCTGCTTTTAGCGGCTGTGATCATGGTTGCGTTCCTCACGCTCTACATCGTTCCGCGAATGTCGGACTTGTTCAAGAGCCTCGCGGCGAACAAGACCTTGCCCAGTGTTACGCTTGCCGTACTTTGGTTCTCAAACACCGTGATCGGCAACGCCTATTGGCTGCTTCCTCTGACGGTCATCGGCGGGCTCGGTCTTTTCATCTGGCTACGAACAAACTCAGGGAAGCTTCTTTTGCATAGATTTTTGCTGAAGATACCTGTAGCCGGACAATTGATCCGAAACATGACGACGGCCCAACTTACGCGGTCGCTTTCGACGCTTATCTCGGGTGGTATTACGGTTCCCGAATCGTGGGAGATCGCGTCGCAGTCGATAAATAATCTTGAACTGCGCCGCCGCAGCCAGGGAGTTTCAGCGCTTATCCGTGAAGGGCGCGGTTTTACTGAAGCTCTGGAACAGGCGAATTGGCTGCCCGAACTGGCCCTCGATATGATCGGCATCGGTGAAAAGTCAGGAAGTTTGCGTGAGATGCTCGATGAGGTTGCGACCTTTTACGATGCTGAAGCAGAAGTGCGGCTTGAACAATTTACGACGCTTCTCGAGCCGATGATTCTCATGGTAATGGCAGCGATCGTCATAACGATCCTACTCGCAATTTATCTACCCATCATCCAAATGATCTCGGCAGGACCGGGCGGCAAGAACTAAACCCTAATGAACGAACAAGTCAACACAGAAAAAACTGTCAGCGCCTCTACCATTGCCGTCGCCGATTTTCTCGACAAGGACCCGCCGGAGGTGAAGGAGGCCCGGGCCCTCGCGATGCGGTACAGGCTTCCGTATATCGATCTGCTTCCGCCCGAAGGGGATTCGCCGGTAGACGTTCACGAAGTAACGCGGCTCCCGGTCGACCTGATGCTTCGCAACCAGTTCGTTCCGCTCCGGCGTGACGGGAATAATCTGCACGTCGCCATGGCCGATCCGACCAATTTGGAACGGCTCGATGAACTCGAGAATGTCCTCAACGTCCGCATCGTACCTCACGTCGCAACCGCCGGAGCGATAGATGTTGTTTTGCGGAAAGGCGATTCGACGCAGCGTGTTTTGCAGGAAGCAGCCTCTGGTTTCAAGATGTCGCTACTGAAGGAAACCGAGAACGGCGACGAGGTTCTGGATCTCGACCGTTTGGCTTCTGACACCGAGATGTCGCCGATCATCAAACTCGTCGACACGATCCTGTACAATGCGATGGAATCGCGTTCGTCAGATATACATATCGAAGCCGGCGACCGTGATGTCCGTGTAAAGTTTCGTATCGATGGCGCTTTGTATCAAAAGGTCGATCCGATAGACATGTCGTTTCACCAGACGCTGATCTCACGTATCAAGGTCATGTCCGAGCTCGACATCGCAGAACGCCGCATCCCGCAGGACGGCCGTTTTCGGGTCCGGTATAAAGGGCGTACGGTAGATTTTCGTGTCTCGATCCTGCCGTCTGCTTACGGTGAGAACTGCGTTATTCGTATTCTCGACAAGGAACAGATATCAGAAGAATTTAAGAACCTGAGTCTGGATGTCGTCGGATTTGACCCTGACGACGTTGCCCGGTTCCGCCTTTATATTAAAGAACCATACGGGATGGTCCTCGTAACAGGGCCGACTGGTTCGGGTAAGACGACAACGCTCTATGGAGCATTAAACGAGATCCGTGCCGAGGAAGACAAGATCATCACGATCGAGGACCCGGTCGAGTATCAGCTGCAGGGAATCATGCAGATCCCTGTGAACGAAAAGAAAGGACTGACCTTTGCTCGAGGCCTTCGCTCGATCCTCCGCCACGACCCGGATAAGGTCATGGTCGGTGAGATCCGCGACGAAGAGACTGCGCAGATCGCTATCCAGTCGGCACTTACAGGCCACCTTGTTTTTACTACGGTTCACGCCAATAACGTGATCGATGTCATCGGCCGCTTCATAAACATGGGCGTCGAGCCGTACAACTTCGTGTCCGCCCTGAACTGCGTGCTAGCCCAACGTCTGGTCAGAATGTTGTGTCCGGTTTGTAAACGGGCTTATGATCCGACGGACGAAGAACTTTTTGAGTCAGGGATGGTACGAAGCCGTCTGCCGGCGGGACAGATCTTCTATCGAAGTGTAGGGTGCGACGCGTGTAATCATACGGGCTACCGCGGCCGAACTGCCATCCACGAACTGCTCGATATGTCAGATCCGATCCGCGAAATGATCGTCGAACGTCGCCCGGGTTCTGAGATCCGCCGTCAAGCCGAGAAGGAGGGACTGAAATCTTTGCGCGAGTCTGCTATTAAGAAGGTATTTCTCGGCCTGACGACTCTGCATGAGATCAACCGGGTCACTTTCGTCGAAGAGATCGGCAAAGCTTAGTTTTAACTTTATTGGCAAGGTCTGGGAAGAACCGCGTTCTATTTAGAATGAAATCTCTAATTTTCTCTTTCGCATTCACTTTGTACTTCGTTACCTCGGCTTTTGGCCAGCTCGCTGGAAGCCCCGAAAATTGGTGCCGGGAAGGCCTGTTCACGCGCGAGTCCGAGGATTTTAAGGTCGCGGTCGTGAAGTCGAAAAGGGCAAAATTTTACTCGGACGATAAAGCTGATTGCCCGAATTCAGCGTCTTGCAAAACATCTGCCTATGTTGTTGCGGGGGATACCGTTGTAGCGAACAGGGCGTTCGGCAGTTACACGTGCGGATGGTTTACGTCGGCGAAGGGCGGCGTTAAGGTTGGCTGGCTAAGGACCGCCGACCTTGAATTCCCGGCCAGCGTTTATGACGCGAGCGAAAAAACTTGGACTGGGGAATGGAAATATGCGACCAGCACGATCAATTTCAGTTTATCGGGTGCCAAAGACATCCTTAATGTAAAGGGTGATTCATACTGGCAGGGATTGGGTGACAATGTTCACATTGGCGAACTCGACGGACGAGCAAGTCACCAAAACGGCTCACTCAAATATTCGGATGGAGACAGCGAATACGACTGCAAGGCGAGCATGCGGCTCATCACGGAGAAGTACCTCATGGTCGCCGATAATGGCAACTGCGGCGGAATGAACGTTTCCTTTTCGGGCATTTATCGGAAGACAGCCTCAAAAGCCGCTAAGCCGAAATGAGCTTCGCATAAACTGAAGCATCAACGTTTCCGCCGCTAATCACAAGACAGACCTTTTTACCGTGAAAACGGTCGCGATCTTGAAGCAAAGCTCCGAGACTCAACGCTCCGGTCGGTTCCGTTTTTAGGTTCGCAAGTGAATACAACATCCTGAGGGCTTCGATCGTCGTTTCATCAGGCACCTCAATGATGCCGGCCACACCATCTTTGATGATCTCCCAGTTTAGCTTACCCAATGAAACGGTTCGGGCCCCATCGGCGATCGTCAGCGGTTCGACTTCATTTGCGACGATATAGCCTGCCTGCAGCGAACGCGAGGCGTCGTTTCCGGGTTGCGGTTCCGCTCCCCACACCTCACATAGGTCGCCATTTCGGCAAAAGGACTTGATCATTCCGGAGATCAGCCCGCCTCCGCCGACCGCGGTGATCACGGCGTCAAAGCCCTTTCCACATAGCTCATCACCGAGAGTCGAGTTTCCTTCGATCACGAACTCATCGTCATAGGCACTGGCAACATACGCGTTCGGCATTTCAGCGGCAAGCTGCCTCACGCGGTCGGCACGGCCGACTTTCTTTACATCGATCAGATCGGCGGTTGCTCCGAAGCCGCGAACCGCGTCGATCTTCACCTGAGCCGATGTTTCCGGCATGACAACCGTACATTTTTTGCCGAGCAACTTGCAGGCATAAGCAAGGGCTTGGCCGAAATTGCCGGACGATGCTGCAATTATCTCTGTCTGCTCCACACTCGAAGCAACGTTATAGGCGGCTCGAAATTTAAAACTGCCCGTATGCTGGAACGTCTCCGTCGCAAGGGTTAGGTCCAACTCGAGATGATCGCAGAGTTTTGAAGACCTAACGAAAGTTGTCGGGCGAATAGCATCGCGTAGTGATAACATAAGTGAATAAATGCAGTCTATAATTCGGGGTTGACGGTAGCAAGTTTAGGACTATCATAGGGTACACATTGAATTATCATGTCTATAAAAGATAGAGAAGTTCACGAACAGCTTGAGCAGCTTTTTCGCCTGTCTCAGATGAAATTTGGAAGTGCGGTCAGATCGCGTTGGTTTCACGACGGCGACGGGTGTCCGGGCTGCGGCGGAAAGATCTCGATAATGAAGTTTAAGAAAAAGAACGCTCTATCGCTCAACGCTTTTATCTTCAGAGTACACGGGGTTCTTATCGCATACCTGCTTTGCGGGAAGTGTGCAAGGTACATTTTTCGCGAGGCCGAAACGAATCCAAACACGCAAACCGAGCTCCATAACCAGATCGAGAAGAACCTGAAAAGCGCCTATTTAAGGCATCTTGGACACTAGAAACATGTCAAAAGCACACTTTGGAATGATCGGCCTTGGTACGATGGGGCGTAATTTTCTCCTAAACGTCGGCGAGCAGGGAATTAGCGGTGTCGGTTACGACCTGGACGCCGGGAAGCGTTCGTTGCTTCTACAGGAAGGCGCCGGAATGCCGGTTGATGTGGGTGAAACTCTGGCCGACTTTCTCTCGAAGCTCGAATCCCCGCGAAACATTATGCTGCTCGTGCCTGCCGGGCCAATAGTTGACAGCGTGATCACGGAACTCGTACCGCTTCTCGATGATGACGATCTGATAATCGACGGCGGAAATTCCCACTTTACTGACACCGAACGCCGCGAGGCGGAACTTTCAGCCAAGGGTATCGGCTTCATGGGCATTGGCGTCAGCGGTGGTGAAGAAGGCGCTCGTCACGGAGCATCAATAATGCCTGGCGGTCAGCGAAAGCATTACGACCGGATCGAGAAAACACTTCAAGCAGTTTCAGCCAAAGTCGGTGGTGAGCCGTGCGTAGCATATATGGGGGCGAGTTCCGCCGGCCATTTCGTGAAAATGGTCCACAACGGCATTGAATACGGTATGATGCAGCTCCTTGCCGAGACTTACGATTTCATGCAGCATTCGTTGCGAATGGAGTCCACGGAGATGCACCGAACATTTTCCGAGTGGAACAGCGGTGAGCTCGGCTCATTTCTCGTGGAAATAACGGCGGAGGTCCTTCGCAAAACCGACGCCGAAACAGGAAAGCCGCTCGTCTCAATGATCCTGGATACCGCCGGACAGAAAGGAACCGGGAAGTGGACATCGCAGGCGGCGATGGATTTTGGCGTGCCGATCCCGACAATAGATATTGCCGTCACCATGCGACAGATATCTGCGAGAAAAGCATTAAGGACTGTGCTGGCGACTGACTATCAGGGAATGCGGACATCGTCCGATGCCAGCCGGTCGAGGACTTCAGTGAGCGAACTCAAGGATGCTCTGCTATGTGCGTTCATCCTCACCTATGCTCAGGGTATGGCAATGCTGCAGGCGGCTTCGATCGAAAAGAATTATGGTCTCGACCTCGCAGAGATCGCCCGTATCTGGCGAGGCGGCTGCATCATCCGTTCAAAGCTGCTCGAAACGATCCGTCAGGCATATTCTGCAGATCCAAACCTCGAAAATCTGATGCACAACAGTGCTTTCGCCAATATTTTGAAAACCAGATCCGCAGCATTGCGAAAAGCCGTCGTAGCCTATAACGAGAGTGGTACGCCAGCAGCGTGTTTTTCATCGGCACTTTCGTATTTCGATGCATTTCGGACCGAACGGCTACCGGCAAACCTTATACAGGCTCAACGTGACTATTTCGGTGTCCATACCTATCAGCGAATAGATAAGGAAGGGATCTTTCATACGCCGGACTGGGAAGTATGAAATGGGTAACTTAAACGATCTCCCAGGAATCTTCGGACTTGAGCAATTTGCTCATTAGTTGGGCGTGTATCGCGTGCCCGCTCTTTTCGGCGGTAAATTTGCCTTTTACGGGCATTCCGAGCAGGGCGAGGTCGCCTATGATGTCCAGTATCTTGTGCCGAACGAACTCGTCGTTGAAACGAAGCGGTGTTTCGTTAAGCATGCCGCTTTCGGTAAGGACAATGGCATTATCGAGCGAGCCCCCGAGAGCCAGATTTGCTTTTCTGAGCATTTCTATCTCATGAGTGAAGCCGAAAGTACGGGCGGAAGCGATCTCGCGACTAAACGAACCATTATCCAAGACGAAATTAAATGTTTGGCGGTTAATAAACGGGTGCGGAAAGTCGATGACGCAATCGATCTCGAAGTTTTCCGCGGGCTCGACGGTCATTTTTCGGCCCTGGCTATCGATCTCGACACGTTCCTTGATCAGAAGCGTTCTCCTAGGCGAGTTTTGCTCGATGATGCCGGCGTTTTCGATCAGTTCAACAAAATTCTCGCTTGAACCGTCCAGGATCGGGATCTCGATATTGTCGAGGTCGATGAAGCAATTATCCACGCCGCAGCCTCGGAGAGCAGAGAGCAGGTGTTCGCAAGTAGAAAGCACGACGCCGCGCCGCATCAGGGTCGTTGCGTACGAGCAGTGCGAGATGTACTCGACCGAAGCCGGAATCTCAAAGTTGTCAAGATCTGTTCGAACAAATATGTATCCAGTATTCTCGGGAGCCGGACGAAGGGTCATGTTAACCTCAACCCCGGTATGAAGCCCGACGCCGGATACATCGATCGCTTTTTTTAGCGTTGTCTGATTCATTGCTCAAATACATGGCAAGCCCCGTGCCGCTGATCGCGTGTCGAAGCAGAATCAACGCAATGAGTTGATCACGCAGAATTCCCCTAGAAATATCAGAGCCGCCTAATATATCTGAGTCCAAGCAGGTTTCGCAAAATAGAGCTCAATAGATCATTCTGTCGCTCCAACGCAACACACGTGTGGCGGAATTTACTATTACCGTCCAACGAATTACAATTTATCGAGATATGGCAATTGAAACCGCTGGCCAGAAGGCCGCGAAGATCACAAAAGTACGGGTCGAGAACGCCTCGACACTCACGTTACCAAAAGATGTCGATGGCACGATCGCGAAGATCCTCGATTATCTTCCTATCGAGCAATATCGCGGTGTTGAGAAAATAAAACTCGTTGATTTTATCAATGATCCGAGACTCAAGAACCTCGACGTGCCTTTGAAGGGCGATCTGCCCGGACTCTATCACCCGCGTGAGGGAAGTCGGCAGCCGTGGTTTGAGGTGTCGATGGGCGCTTTGCTCCAGCCGACCGAGGGCTTCATGAAGAAGTTTATGGCGAAGAGTTCTTTCAAGGGCAATCTCGCGGGGCTTATCTTTTCGCTAGTCGGGCAGCATTACTTTTTGACCCAGAAACATTCGGTAAAGCGCACCGCACTCGAACCGCAGATCCGGCAGTATGCCGAAAAGAACTTGCGCTCGTGGAGTGAGAAACAGAACGAGAAGAGCGTCAGGGCCAAAATATTTAAACCCTTCCGCCCGATCCTTGAACGCTGGGCTAAATGGCTGAATAAAAAAGCAGCAGACGCAAAAAAATAAATTATGGCCAATTATTGGATGGTGAAGCAGGAGCCCACCGCTTATTCGTGGGACGATTTTGTAAAAGAGGGCAAAACCGACTGGACGGGCGTGAGAAACTTCAAAGCCCGGAACTTTCTGAAGGAGATGAAGGTGGGCGACAAGGTCTATTTTTATCACTCGGTCGTTGGAAAGGAGATCGTCGGCATTGCAAAGGTCACTAAGGAGGCCTTTCCTGACCCGACCGACACCGCGTGGCATGCGGTCGAGATCACGCCGGAGAAGCCGTTGAAGAAGCCGGTTACGCTTGCCGCGATCAAGGAAAATGCGGCTCTTGCAAACATTTATCTTGTTCGCCAGCCGCGATTTTCCGTGATGCCGCTGACCAAAGACGAATACGAAGAAATTCTCAGCATGTCGAAATAACTGGAGGGCGAGCATCTTGCTCGCCCGTACTGGTTCATAAAGTAGACCATGGCGAGCGGATGCTCGCTCCACAGTCCTATGCTCAAAGACGCCGTAAATTACTACAACGAGCTTCTCAGCGACAGCGAACTTGCCACCTCGTCGCAAAAGCTCCTCGACGAAGGGCTTGAGAGTTCAAAGCTCATCTTCGGCGGCCGACGCCTGTCGCCGTATTTGCGTCCGCATTTTGTGATGGAGAGCGACTGGACGATGATCAAGTCGACCTGTGAAACAGTCTTCGGCGCTTTGCAAAAGGTTAAGGATGCGGCGATCGCCGATGATGCGATCCTCGATGAACTTGGCGTTACCGAGATCGAACGTGGCCTGATCAAGATCGATCCCGGCTATTCTCACGTGTCGCCGACCTCTCGCCTGGACTCTTTCCTGACCGACGACGCGTACAGTTATGTCGAACTCAACGGCGAAAGCCCGGCCGGTATAGCCTTTGCCGATTCCGCGACCAAGATATTCGAATCTCTCCCGGTAATGAAGAAGTTCTCGGAACGATACTCAGTCACAGGCCTCGAGGGTAGCTCGAAGTTGCTCAACGTCCTGCTCGATTGCTATGAGGAGTTTCTCGGCGGCGTCAAACCCGAGCGTGCTCCGACAATTGCGGTCGTCGATCTCGATGATCTGCCGACGATCAAGGAATTTGAGCTTTTCAAGGAATATTTCGAGGCAAATGGTTATCCGGCGATAATCTGTTCACCGAGCCAACTCGAATTCAAGAACGAAAGCCTTTCATGCAACGGAACGCCGATCGACATCGTTTACAAACGGCTGCTCGTCAACGAATACTTGCCGATCATGGAAGACCAGCCCGATCTGCTCAACGCTTACCGGGCCGGAGCGGTCTGTATGGTCAACAGCTTTCGAGGGAAGCTGGTGCACAAAAAGGCGATCTTCGCCGTGCTAACCAACGAGCGGTACAAACATCTCTTCAACGACGAAGAACTCTCCGCGATAGCGAAGCACATCCCCTGGACACGAACATTTCGCGCAGAAACGACTGAGAATAAGGGTGAAAAGATCGATCTCGTCGAATGGACCCGCTCGAATTCGCACAAACTGGTCCTCAAACCCAACGACGATTACGGCGGCCACGGAATTTACATCGGCTGGAACGCCACCGAGTCGGAATGGGACGACGCCATCGAACTCGCATTAAAAGATGGCGACTATCTCATCCAGGAACGCGTGAAGACGGCGAAAGAGATTTTCCCGATGTTCACCGACGACGAAGGGAACTGGGAGATGACTGAGCAACTAGTTGACCTCGATCCGCTTCTATTCATGGGTAAGGTCGGTTCGGCATTTACGCGGCTTTCTTCTACTGAGTTAGCAAATGTTTCGTCGGGCGGTGGCATGGTTCCGACTTTTATTCTAGATGTTTGATTCCAAAGAAAATTCGCGACTTCGTGTCTTAACCGACGAGTATCTCACCCTTGAAGCCCGGCTCAAGCTGGGCGGCGGTGAAGCAAAGGTTGCAAAGATCCACGCGCAGGGCAAGTTGACCGCCCGTGAGCGGATAGACCTGTTGCTCGACAAAGGCGAGTATTCGCAAGAGATCGGCTTGCTCGTTGCATACGATGAGTACGATGGCCAGGCACCCGCTGCGGCCGTTGTTACGGTCGTTGGAAAAGTTTCGGGCCGCGAATGCGTGGTCGTGGCGAATGACGCCACGATCAAAGCCGGTGCGTGGTATCCGGAAACGATAAAGAAGATCCTGCGTGCTCAGGAGATCGCCATGCGGAATCGAGTGCCGATCGTGTATCTCGTTGATTCCGCGGGAGTTAACCTGCCGTATCAGGGCGGGGTGTTTCCGGGCCAGTACGGGGCGGCGCGGATCTTTTACTACAACTCGATCATGCGGCGATACCTAAAAGTTCCGCAGATCGCCGCCGTCATGGGAATGTGTGTCGCCGGCGGAGCGTATCTTCCTGCTCTTTCGGACGTGATACTGATGGTCGAAGGCACCAGTTTTATGGGACTTGGCGGAGCGAATCTCGTTAAAGGGGCAACTGGCCAAACGATCGATAACGAGACACTTGGCGGGGCAGTGACCCACAATGCTGTCTCGGGGGTTGCTCATTACAAGGCCAAGGACGACGCAGAATGCCTGGGAAAAATTCGCACTTTGGTTGCTGATTTGCCCGAAAAAGAAGTAAGCCGCGTGTCGGTCTCAGAACCTCGACAGAATGCGACCGATCCCGAGCGTCTTTACACTATCTTGCCGGAAGATCATCGAGCACCTTATGACATGAAGGAAGTGCTTGACACTCTCCTGGACGAAGGCGGGATAGATGAGTTTCAAGCAGATTTTGCCAAGGAAATGATCTGCGGCACGGCTCGAATTGGTGGCATCCTCGTCGGCGTGATCGCCAATTCCCGAGGAATGTCGAAAGGAAAGCCCGGCTCGCCGCCAAGATTTGGCGGTATCGTCTACACTGAATCCGCAGAGAAGACAGCCTATTTCATCGATAATTGCGACCGGCATGATACGCCGCTTCTTTTTGTTCAAGATGTTTCCGGATTTATGGTCGGTGCTGAGGCAGAGCACAGCGGCATCATTAGGGCCGGGGCCCGCTTCGTTGAGGCAATGGCAACGGCAAAGGTGCCGAAGATCGTCCTGACGATAAATCACGCGAGCGGTGCCGGGTATTACGCAATGGCAGGGCAGGGATTTGATCCTGATTTCATCTTTTCGCTGCCGACGGGCCGCATGGGCGTCATGGAAGGAGACAGCGCGGTTCAGGCGATGTTCGGAACGCAGCTCGATAAACTGAAAGCTTCAGGCGGGGAACCCGACGAGGCGCTTAAGGCAGAAATGCAGAAGGTTCGGGAAACATATGATCGAGAGCTAGATGCCAAACACGCGGCTGCGAGAGGTCTCGTCGATGCGATATTAACGCCGGAGAACCTTCGCGACGCACTCACCCTGTCACTGCAAACCTGCCTCAACACATCGGCACCGCATATTGGAGCATTCGTACTGCCGCGCACGGTTTGATATCCTCTTCCTCGTGGTTGAAACGGTTGACGTCATAAATGATCATGCTCGCTGGGCTATTTTGCAGCGAAAGATTCAGGGCCAGCGTATCGCCCGTATCTTCGGCCTGTTTCGTGAGAATGACATCGAACCGGTGCTGATAAAAGGCTTTGCTGTCGATCGGTTTTACCCGCCTGAAGTGTTTAGGTCATCGATCGATGTTGACCTTGCCGTCTCGTCTGATGATTTTGAACGAGCTTCCGCGCTAGCCGCGTCGACCGCAGCTGAAGGTATGGCAATCGACCTTCACCGCGAACTGCGGCATCTTGACTCGCTCGCTTGGACCGATCTTTTTGAAAACAGTCAAATCATCAACGTAGAGGGTTCTGCGATCCGCGTATTGAGACCGGAGGATCACCTTCGCGTTGTTGCCGTTCATTGGTTGAACGACGGGGGCGTGAATCGCGAAAAGCTCTGGGATATTTATTATCTTGTCGCCAATCGGCCTGCCGATTTTGAATGGCAGCGAGCCTTGGACTCGGTCGGCGACAAGCGCCGCCGTTGGATCATCTGCACGATCTTGCTGGCCGAAAAATACCTTGGACTTGATCTATCGGGAACGCCGCTTAAGCACGGAAACAACAAGCTTCCACGGTGGCTCACCCGATCTATTGAAAACTCGTGGAACGTGCCGCCACGCGAGGTACCGCTCTGGCTGTTGACTAAGCAGCCGACCGAGTTTCTGACGCAACTCCGTTCTCGACTTCTCCCGAATCCTGTAAGGGCAACGATCGAAATGGAGGGTGATATTGACGCCTCGACGCGTTTTTTCTATCGAACCGGCAATTTCTTTCAACGCCTGCTCCCGTCACTCGGAAGAAACTTCCGCTCTCTCGAAAGATAGATGGCTCTAACTCAAAATAGCTATATTCTCGCTATCGAAGCCGCCATTGCGGGCGGCAGCATCTCACTACTACGAGGCGAACGCGAGATCGCAGGATGGACTGGCCCCGCCGCTGTCTCGAAGGCAGAAGATCTGCTTTTTAACATTGATGTGCTTCTTCGCGAGCACGGCGTTTCCAAACACGAGCTAGAGATGGTAGCAGTCTCCGCAGGGCCTGGAAGCTTTACCGGCATACGTATCGGCCTGGCGACCGCTCTGGGCCTAAAAACCGGACTTGGTATTCCAATGTCGAGCGAATCGGCCCTGAAAGCGATGGTTTACGGGGCTGATTTGGACGGCCCGGTCGTTGCTGCAGTTCCGTCTGGACGTAATACGGTATGCATGCAGACTTTTATGGTTGCCGGCTCAGCGATCTCCGAGATCGACGATCCCCACACTATTGGAGAGGATGAGTTTTTTACCGCTGAGTTTCACGACGTGAATATTCTGGTACACAATGCCCTTTTTGAGCGTGTAACGAATAAGCAGTTCATTGACTGCGGCACGAACATCGCCGGTTATATTGCCCGCATATGCCGTCAACGGCCGGGTGCCATCACGCCGCCCTTGTTTATCAGCAAGAATTTTTAATGCGTATCAAAAAGGTCGAAACATCAAATATTGCTGACCTGATCCGCATTGGTGAAAATGCGAATCTTAGCCCATGGTCTGCCGAGAGCTACCTGGACGAGCTGAAACACCCGGCGTCTTTAATGTATCGCCTTGCGGACGACGAAAATGAAACCGTAGGAATGGTGGTAGGCCGAATCATCGAAGGTGGTGCCGTCGAAGCAACGGTGGAAGCGGAGATCTACAATATCGCGGTCATCGAATCAGCTCAAGATCGCGGCTTCGGGCAAATGTTGCTTGATCATTTTATTGAGCTCGTTAAAAAGAATAAGGGCGTCGCCATATGGCTCGAGGTTCGAGAATCGAACGAGAGGGCCATCGCATTTTACAAAAAGAATGGCTTTCAAAAGATCCAAACGCGAAATCATTTTTACGAAAATCCTCGCGAGCACGCATTGCTGATGCGGCTTTTACTTGACGTTGAGAAGTCCTGATCGAGGCACGGATCTGGCTTGATTCTTTATCGGCTTAGGTCTAATATGAAACTTACTCGGTTACAAAGTAGTTAATTAGGGTAACTGGGAATTTTGACAAAGTGAGGAAAATTGCCATATGGATTTGTCAACGAACGATCCGGTGAGAGACGAACTGCTGAAAACCAACCCTGCTTTCCGCGATCTGGTTCATCAGCATCAAAACTTTGAGAATCGCCTTAGCGAACTCGCCCATTTAACCTATCCCAGCGACGACGAACAGTTAGAGGAGGTCACCCTCAAGAAAAAGAAGTTACTGATAAAAGACGAAATTTACTCGATGTTGCAGCAGCATTCCGTTTCACACTAGAAATTGGATTTGGCTGCTGAAGTTATTTTTGGGAAGCGGTTTAGGGAATTGACGCCCGGCCGCTTTCTTTTGTGCCCGGGCAGCCTGAGATCGAATGTTGGTGCACTGCCCGGTCGGTCAGGATGGTGAGCGATCCCTGGGCATAGGAGGGTGGTGCCGAGATAGTCTCATTTTCTGCAAAGGGTATTTGTCCCACAACCTTGCCGGTCAGAATGTCTGTTAAAATGGCTGACTTTTCGTCAAAACTTGCCGTCAACACATATTTGCCATTAATGATCGCCATCTGCTGAACTCGCCCGCCCAGCCGTTTTTTCCATTCCACATCTCCATTTCGCATCCGTAGCTGGTAGACAAAATTATCATGAGACGCCGCGATTACCTGCGAGCCATTGACAAAGATTCTCGATATCTCGCCCCCGCTTTTGAACTTCCAGAAAGGTTTTTCTGCCCCGTTGAGTACAGTGAGATTTCCCCGGCCGTCTCCTGCGATGGCTTCACCGGTTGGGGTCTTTGCAACAGCGGTTATCTCACTCGCAGAACGTCGCATCGACTCGATCTCGCCGTTCGCCAGGTCGATCGTAAAGATCTGCTTCGCGGTGGTCGCGATCATTACCTTTCCAGGAGAAAAAAATGGCTCAGCGACGAAGCCCTCGGCAACCTCACGCTTCCATTTGATGGCCCCGGTTCGATCCAACCCGATAACCTTTCCGTTGCGGGATACGAGTATGATCATGCCATTATCAGCCGCCAGAAAATAGCGGTCGGAGTTTGGCACCGGGATGCTCAAATTCGTGATGCCGGTTTCCGTGCTAAGTCCGCGAAGAAGACTGTCCGAACGACCAGCCTCAGCCGACGATGCGGTTGTGACAACCAGTATTCGGTTGTCCGTCGCGATCATATTGGAAACTATTGAGCCGCCGAGTTCGCTGGACCAAAGACGCGAGCCGTCCAGCATGAGCGCATCGACGCGAGCATTTTCAGAGCCGATAAATATTCCTGAATCGGTCGCGAGCAGTCGCGACGCCGGTTCTTCGGTGACAAAGCTCCAACATCTAGAAACAACGAGTTCCGCATCAGAAGTTTTTGCCCCTTGTGAAAATACGGAAAGTGAACCCGCTAATAAAAGAAAAGCTGCTAGAATTCTGCGGAAAAAGATGAGGTTCATCACAAGACAGAGATAAGAGAGACAGGCGACACGGCAAATTTTATCACAGCCCACTGGTCGTGTTATATTGATGCGATAAACATACAATTGGTTTAGATAAAATTCACACTCAAGAGGAAATCACACATGTCATTCAACAAGATCATTCTAGTCGGAAACCTTGGAAAGGATCCGGAACTTCGTTACACCCCTCAGGGCAAGGCTGTTTGCAGTTTTTCGATGGCCACCAACGAAAAACGCCGTGACAAGGCTGGCGAGCTGCAGGATGTGACCACCTGGTTCAAAGTCACACTGTGGGGAAATCAAGCAGAAAATGCCTCGAAGTACCTTTCGAAGGGCCGACCCGTTTATATCGAGGGCCGTCTAAGGATCGATGAGTGGACAGATCGGGACAATAACAACCGTTATACGCTGGATGTACAGGCAACCGATATGCAGTTCATAAGCGCGGGCCGTGATGACGCTGGAAACTACGCTAGCCCCGATCACGATGATGAACCAACGTACAGCGGCGGTCCTTCACCTTCGAGTTCTTCAGCAGGGGCGTCTTCAAGCGGCGGAGGCTCATCTGCCCCTTCACCGATATCGCAGCCGGCGGGCTCTGATGACGATATACCGTTTTAAGCTGCTGTGAGCAAACGTTTTGTTCTTTAATGTCCTCGTGCGTTAGATTTTATCTAATGCCGAGGACTTTTAGTTTCGGGTTAAACCCACTCGCCCATTTTTCGAAACTTCTTGTACCTGTTATCTAGTAAAGTCTTTTGATCCAGAGCCGTTAGCGTCTTGAGTTCCTTCAAAATGCTGCGCTTTAGATCAGCTGCGATCTTATCAAACCTCGCCTCAGCCTTTTTGTCATCCACCTCGGGCATCGTCCACGGTTCGGCCTCGGCGATGATCTCATCGATAATGTCGAACTGCTTCAAATTGCTTGCCGTAAGTTTTAAGCCCTCGGCGGCGTCCGGGGCTTTTTCAGCAGATTTCCAGAGGATAGCCGCACATCCTTCGGGGGTGATAACGCTGTAAACAGCATTCTCCATCATCAAAACCCGGTCGCCGATGCCTATCGCCAAAGCTCCGCCGCTGCCGCCCTCGCCGAGAACTACAACAATGATCGGCACCTTCAACCCTGCCATTTCGCGTAAATTAAATGCGATGGCCTCAGCCTGTCCTCGTTCCTCGGCATCGATCCCAGGATAGGCGCCGGGCGTATCGATTATCGTGATGATAGGACGGCCAAACTTTTCCGCCATATTCATCAGGCGTAGGGCCTTGCGATAACCTTCTGGTTTCGACATCGCAAAGTTTCGATGGCGACGTTCGTTGATATCACGGCCCTTTTGCTGTCCTATGACACAAACCTCAAGGCCGTCTATGCGAGCAAAACCCGTGATCATTGCCGGATCGTCGGAAAATCGGCGGTCGCCGTGAACTTCGACAAAGTCGGTAAAAATTGTCTTAAATAGGTCCATCGCATACGGCCGCTCAGGATGGCGAGCCATTTGTACGCGTTCGAAGGCGGTTTTCGACATAACCAAGATGATAGCTGATTCGGACGTAAACAGTTAGCGAAGCCAGCTGACCTCGCAGCCTTTTGCCTCGAGCTCGCGTTGAATATTGCGACTTCCTGTGATACTCAACGACCCGGATTCGACTCGAACTTTGGTGTCACCAGCTCTTATCGAGAGAACGACACCGCAGCCGCCGCGCTCCTTTTCAAGCAATTTATAGAGCGATTCGAAATAGTCCTCATTAAGCTCTCGCTCGTTTATCACGATATTTATCGCTCGGGCGGTAGAGGCGACTGCCTCGTCGAGCGATCTCAGTTCATTGATCATCAGCGTCGGCTCCTGGCCATCTGAAGATTCGATCTTGCCATCAGCAATGAACATCTGATCGTCAGCGAGCATCATGCTGAGTTTGGTAAAGTTCTCACCCAGGACGACGGCTTTCATGCCCGCCGATCGGTCTTCGAAACGAAACATCGCGAACCGATTTCCTTTCTTGCTCGTTCGGATCTGCAGCCCGCTGATCATTCCTGCGAGCCTAACGAGATCTCCAGATTGAGACTCCGCAATATCCGCGATCTGCCGAAGACTCATGCCATCGAGCAGCTGTTTATAATTGTCGAGCGGATGCGTAGAAAGATAAAAGCCAACTGCCGCCTTTTCACGACTCGCGAGATCGGTCTGGCTCCAGGGCTCAGCGTCGACGAGTGTTTGTTCAGCTGCATCTGAGGTCTCCGTGGCGCCAAAAAGGCCGCTCTGCCCGCGAAGCCGGTCATCTGCCGCTCGGGCGCCCTGCTGCAGGGCAGCGTCGATCGAGGCGTTCATTCTCGAACGCCACGACGCAATGTCGAATTCGACGGGTTTCAACGAATCGAAGGCCCCCGCACCGATCAGGCTTTCCATCGCCCGGCGGTTTACTGCTCCCGGCTCAATACGGTTGCAAAAATCGAAGATCGACGTGAACTTACCGGACAGCCTCGCCTGAACAATAGCCTGCACACTGGATGTGCCAATACCCTTGATCGCCGTCAGGCCGTATCGAACGGTATCGTCAATTGGCGTAAATCCTTCACCGCTTTCGTTAACGTCAGGCGGTAAAAGACTGAGCCCCATAGACTTAAGCTCAGTAGAGTATTTATAAACTTTTGCACTATCCTGGGCTTCATGCGAAAGCACGGACGCATAAAAATAAGCAGGGAAATGAGCCTTGAGATAGGCGGTCTGAAACGCAAGAACGGCGTATGCCATTGAGTGGCTTCGGTTAAACCCGTAATCGGCAAATTTTGCCATCAGGTCAAAGATCTCTTTCGCTGTTTTCTTCGGGATCTTATTTGCGACCGCTCCATCGACAAACGTCTGCTCGTGAACGGCCATTTCCTCGATCTTCTTCTTACCCATCGCCCGACGCATCAGATCGGCCTGGCCGAGGCTGTATCCGGCGAGCTTCTGGGCAAGCTGCATGATCTGCTCCTGATAAACGAGAACCCCAAACGTATTGCCAAGGATCGCTTCCATCTCTGGAAGTACATATTCTACGGGCTTCAGGCCGCGATGCCGGTCGATGAAGTCGTCGATCATACCTCCATCAAGCGGGCCCGGTCGATAAAGTGCGTTCAGAGCGGACAGATCTTCGAGTTCCTTTGGTCGCAGACGGCGGCACATATCAGCCATTCCAGATGATTCAAACTGGAAGATCGCCTCGGTCCGCCCTTCACCGAACAAAGCCATTGTCTTTTCGTCGTCCGTTGGTATCTTTGCCCAGTCGATCGTCACGCCGAGCTTTTCCTTCATAGAGGCCAGACAATCGGCTATTACGGTTAGGGTTGTCAGCCCGAGAAAATCCATCTTCAGCATCCCGACTTTCTCGAGATCGCCCATCGGATATTGGCTCGTAAGTTCGTCCTTCCCGGATAATGCGACCGGAACGAGTTCGTGCAGCGGTTTGGGGCTGATGACGACGCCAGCCGCGTGGACGGACGTGTGTCGCGAACATCCTTCGATACGTAAAGCCAGATCTACCAGCTCTTTGACCTTCGGATCTTTAGCCGCTGCTTTAAGTTCAGGAACGGTTTCCAGCGCCTGCGAAATGCTTACATTACGTCCGCGGACAGGCGGCGGAATGAGTTTTGCGATCTTTTCTACGTCGCCGTATGGCATGTTCAGGGCACGCCCAACGTCCTTGATCGCAGCCCTCGATGCCAGCGTTCCAAACGTTATGATCTGGCAAACTGACTCTTTCCCGTAAAACTCAGTAACGTGACTGATCACGTCGCCGCGCCCGCGAATGCAGAAATCGATATCGATGTCGGGCATCGAGATGCGTTCGGGGTTAAGGAATCGCTCGAAGAGCAGGTCGTGTTGTATCGGGTCGACGTCCGTGATGCGCATGCAGTATGCAGCCAACGAACCAGCAGCTGACCCACGTCCGGGCCCGACCGGAATGCCTTTATTTCGAGCGTAATCAATGAAGTCCCAGACGATCAAAAAGTATCCGGGAAAGCCCATCTTCTTGATCGTTGCTATCTCGATCTTCAGGCGTTCTTCGTATTCGTCGAGGCTGTGTTTTAACAGCCCAAGTTCTAACATCGGCTGCCATTCAGTTCGTTTCCGATCCTCAAAGCCATCCCATAGTACTTTTTCGAAATACTCATCGGTACCAATGTCGCCGGCGTCCGGCGGGATCGGAAAGTTAGGAAGCTGCCGAACGTCGTCGCCCTGCGGTATCTCAAGCTCGCACATTTCGGCGATCCGCACCGTATTCTCAAGTGCTTCAGGAAAATCTGAGCCGAATAGCTCCCACATTTCCTCGGCAGAACGAAGGTACTGAATGCCGTCGCCCTCACTCTCCGGCCCGATCGTCCGTCCGTCGCCGATCGCGATCAAAACCTTCTGTGCCCGTGCATCGTCCGCCTTTAGATAATGAACATCGTTCGTCGCAACCAGCGGCAACTGGAGTGATCTTCCAAGTTCAGCCGTTTTCTTCATTAAAGATCGATCACCGTCTGCGAGTTCTTTGATCTCGAGAAAGAAACAGCCTGCCTCAAAGTGCGATGCCAGCTCTTTCGCCCGTTCGGCGGCCTTTTCCGTATCTCCCGAAGCCAAATGATGGCCGACCGGGCCCTCCACGCAAGCTGAAATTGCTATTAGCCCCGCCGACCGCTCGCGAAGCAACTCCATATCGATCCGCGGCTTGTAATGAAAACCTTCGGTAAATGCTTTTGAAGAGAGGAATGCAAGATTGTGATAGCCCTCTAGGTCTTTTGCGAGAAGGATCAAGTTGTAATATCCTCTCTCGCCCGATTCAACCGATGAAATGCGGTCAAAACGGCTGCCGTACCGCAAAAAAGCCTCATAGCCGATGATCGGCAGGATACCGTTCCCGGACATCGCATTGTAAAAGGCGACGGCACCATACATGTTGCCGTAGTCGGTGATAGCACAAGCTTTCTGCTCAAGCTCACCAAGCCTTTTAGCTAAAGGCTTTAGTTGGATTGTGCTCTGCAACAGGCTATAATCGGTGTGCAAATGCAGGTGAACGAAGTCTTTCTTTCCGAAGATAGGGCGAGGCACTTTTTGCGGCATATATGAAAAAAGTGTATCTCGAAACTTTCGGCTGTCAAATGAACGTCTCTGACTCAGAGCGTATCTCGACGACGCTTGCCAAAGATGGTTTTGAGATGACGGCAGACGAAACGGTTGCGGACGTTGTGATCTTTAACACGTGTTCGGTTCGCGAAAAGGCCGAGCACAAGCTGTTTACGCGTGTCGGGCACGTTCGGCATTCCGGACGAAAACCCGTCGTTGGGATCATGGGGTGCGTTGCCCAACTCGAGGGCGAAACATTATTCAAAAAGATCCAGGGCGTTGATTTTGTCCTGGGCACGCGAGCCGTAGGCCGCGTATCTGCGGCAGTAGATGCCTCGCTGAGCGGTAACGGCAAGATCGTTGACGTAGGTGAACGTGATGATGACTACGATTGGACTGTCGCGGACACGCATCGGCACTCGCCCTACGTCGCATTCGTGCCGATCATCGAGGGCTGTAATAAATTCTGCACGTATTGTATCGTGCCTTTCTCGCGAGGCCGCGAGATCAGCTTTTCAGCAAAAAACATCGTCAGTCAGGTCGCCGATCTGCGGTTAAAAGGTGTCAGGGAAGTCCACTTGATAGGGCAGAACGTAAACAGTTACAAGCCGGAATCCGACGAAGGACTAGAGAGATTGGAAGGGAAGTCGGCGTTTACAAAACTGCTGCGTGCTACGGCTGCGACCGGGATCGACCGGATAAAATTTACGACATCATTTCCCCGCGATTTTCGTTCCGACATTGTTGACGCGATCGAAGATCACGAAAATCTCTGCAACTGGGTCCATCTTCCGGTCCAGTCCGGCAGCGATCGCGTGCTTCGCGGTATGAAACGCGGTCACACGATCGACAAGTATTTCAAGATCATTGATCGCCTTCGCTCTTCGCCGCGAGATATCTCGATCACTACCGATATCATCGTCGGATTTCCAGGCGAAACCGAAGAGGACTTTCGCGACACGGTTGAGCTTGTCGAATATTGCGGTTACGACATGGCCTATATCTTTAAATATTCGCCGCGGCCTGGAACGCCGGCGTTTGAGATGGAAGACGATGTCTCGCCGGCCGAAAAGACAATTCGATTTCTCGAACTCGAACGTGTCCAGCGGCGAGTGCAGAATGAGCGCCTTAAGCGTTATCTCGGTAAGACTGTTAAAGTATTGGTTGAAGGCTCGTCTGCTCGCAACGACAGCCTCACGGGGCACTCAACATGCCATAAAGTTGTAAATTTCGTCGGCAACAAAGAAATGCTCGGCGAGATCGTTGAGGTCGAGGTAAACGAGGTAAAGTCGAATTCACTTTTCGGCGTTCTCAAGCAATAGAATTTGGTTGTTCTTTGCGATCGATGCGTTGATAACGATCTTTTAACGGCAAAGAACGCAGAGCAAACCGCAAAGCAATGAAATCAGACGAAACACTTGTCGAAGTAAAGATCGGGGCCCTGATAATGGACCCTAACACAAACACGCCGATCGTCGTGCTCAAAGGAACCGAATCGGAGACCGTCCTGCCGATCTGGGTCGGCGCCTTTGAGGCAAACGCCATCGCTCTCGAGATCGAAAAAGTTGTGCCGCAGCGGCCGATGACGCACGACCTTCTGAGAAATCTCATCCTCGAATGCAACCTGCTCGCAAACTGCATCGTCATCACCGACCTCGTAGAAAACACGTTTTACGCCCGAATCGAACTGAAAGACCGAAACGGGGATCCGGTAATGATCGACGCCCGCCCGTCCGACGCGATCGCCATCGCGCTTCGGCTCGATTGCCCGATATTCGTCGAACAAAAGGTCATCGACCTTTCAGCTGCATCGAATCCCGTAGATACCGGTCTCGATGATAGTGATACCCCGGTCGATGAATGGCCAGAACTAATTGGTTAAAAATTCTTTCATTAATTCTTCATTTTTTGCTTGACAAATCGTTTCATTCGTGATACTTTTTTTCACTGTGAGGATTGTCATGTTACTTTTTCTTGTATTCTCAATGCTTTACGGAGCCGGGGCCTCTGTAATTTTTGGTCAGAATACAGCAGAAGACACGCCTTCTTCGCAGATACGAGGAACTGTCGTGGATCTCCTCGGTAGGCCGATCAACGGAGCGAGGGTCAAAATTCTGGTCGATTCGGCGACTGTCGCATACTCCGAGTCACGAGCCAACGGCAAATTTACGCTTTCCGAAGTACCGTCAGGAGGCGGTGAGATACATATTGAATCTGCCGGCTTCAAGAAAGTTCGAAAGTCGCTATATTTGAATCCCGGTGAGAAACTGGTGTTTGTTGCCGGACTCGAGGCGGGTTTGTTAAGTCCTCGCCTGACATCCATCTTCGAGGCAGGATACTGGATTCAAGATCAAAACCCGTGTCGTCCGCCAATGTAACGGCCCGCAGCATCTTTAACGAGAGTATCGCGGTGACGACCGAGACGACGCTAGGCGGTGACTATCATCTGAAGGTAGCATCGTTCGGGCAGTATTTTGTGACAGTTGATCTACCCGGACGTAAGGTTGAGGGGCGCATCGTCTTGCTCGATCAGGAAAGAACCTTCCGAACTGATTTTCGTTTGGGACGCAAGATAGTCGCATGGGTTCGAAACGAGACTCAAAGATCCTGGGACGCACATTCTGAGGTTCGTGCTAAGCACGATCGAAAAAATATTTTGGGACGCATAAGGTCCGGAGGTTCAGCTTCAGCTTATGATCCGAGCGGACTCGCACTACCTGAAGGTGCACTCCAAACCTTGGGACGCAAAACTTGTTTCGAACATAAGAGATACGAGCCAAGCACGAGCGAAACGATCCTGGGACGCATCTTATATACCTCCTCTAGCCTAACGTAAAAAATACATAATCTCTATTATCAGACGCAAGATATATCTTGGGACGCATCAGCGCTATGTTGATCCCGGAGCATATCTGCCCCTTCTCTTCCATTCGTTTTGGATTCTTCCACCTGTAACGCGATACCATATCTCCAATGGAACCATCCATCCGCCTCGCTGCTGCTGACGATATCAATATTCTTGCGGCGCTCGGCACCACTACATGTTACGAGGCATATTTTGAGTTAGACCCTTCTCAGGATCTTGCGGATTACTGTGCCCGCGTTTATAGCCCCGAGAATGTTCGGTCAGAATTCGAGGACACTGACTCGACATACCTGATCGCCGAGATAAATGACCGTGCGGTTGGATTCGCCAAACTCAGAGAAAATAAACCTGTTGAGTGCGTCGATGGCGAGAATGCGATCGAACTCCAGCGAATCTACGTGCTTGAACGTGTAAAGCGAGCCGGCGTCGGAAAGGCGCTGCTACAGAAAGGCATCGACATTGGCCGTGCACGTGGATACAAGCAGCTATGGCTCGGCGTATGGGACAAGAACATTCCCGCCCAGCGATTTTACGAGCGGCTTGGAATGGAAAAAGCCGGTACTACAGTTTTTAATGACGGCAAGAACGATTTTATTAATTTCGTTTTTGCGGTAAATATCTCAGATTCAGATGCCGGATAAACCACTAAAAGGCCTAAAAGTTCTAGAGATGGGCCAGGTCATCGCCGGGCCGTTTTGCGGTGCTATGCTGGCCGGATTTGGCGCGGACGTGATCAAGATCGAGAAACCCAAAACAGGCGATCCGCTACGCGTTTGGCGAAAACTCTACAAGGGCACTTCCCTTTGGTGGCTCTCGATGGCCCGGAATAAGAAAAGCATAACGCTCGATCTAACAAAACCGGAAGGACAAGCGATCGCAAGACGTTTGGCGGATAAGGTTGATATCCTGATCGAAAATTTCAAACCCGGAACGATGGAAAAGTGGGGTATGGGATTTGAGGACCTCCGGAAAACGAATCCCGGTCTGATCATGGTCCGAGTGTCCGGATGGGGCCAGACCGGGCCATATGCCTCGCGGCCAGGCTTTGCCAACGTTGCCGAAGGCATCGGCGGCATCCGCTATACGACCGGCGACCCTGACCGCCCGCCGGTTCGCACCGGCACGTCGCTCGGCGACACGCTCGCCGGTATGCATGCTGCATTTGGAGCTTTGACGGCGGTTTACAATCGCGATGTTAACGGCGGCACAGGCCAGGTCGTAGATGTCGCGATCTACGAGTCCGTATTTAATATGATGGAGTCAACGCTTGCTGAGTATGACAAGCTTGGCGTCATCCGTGAACGACTCGGAGCTAAACTCGAGGGCATCGTTCCAACATCGACCTACCCGACCAGTGACGGAAAATTCATTATCATCGGTGCAAACGGCGATTCGATCTTCAGACGTCTGATGAACACTATTGGCCGACCCGAGCTCGCCAAACACGCTGAAATGCAGGACAACGCCGGCCGAGTCAACCATGAAGCTGCGATCGACCAGGCGATATCAGCTTGGACATCTACGAAAACCTTTGAAGCGGCGTATGCTGAGGTTCTCGCCGCAGAAGTGCCCTGCGGCCCGGTCTATTCCATCGCGGACATTGTCAAAGACCCGCAATATAATGCTCGCGGGATCTTCGAATCGGTCGAGATCGAGCCGGGCGATAGAGTAAAGATCCCGTCAGTACTCCCGAAACTTACCGAAACGCCTGGTGGTACCGATTGGATCGGGCCGAAATTGGGCGAGCACAACGAGGAGATATATATGGGCCTACTCAAGATGTCGAAACGTGAATACGACGATCTTACTGCAGCGGCTATCATCTGAGGCTTTGCAATCTGAGTTTATGACCGAATCGAAGCAGAACAAGTTCTTTTACGGGTGGGTGATCGTCGGGATCTCGACTCTGGCACTGCTGATAAGCAACGGGCTGTCGATCGGCGGGATTCCAGTCTTTTATAAATTTGTTCAGGGCGACCTTGTCGCCTCAGGTGCTGTTCCGCAGAGCGAGATACAGTCAGTTTACGGCCTCGCTCCAGCACTTACATTCTTGTTCGCGGGATTTCTGGCTCCGGTAGCAGGATATTTGCTTCAATGGCTAAAGGCCCGGGCAATGATGGTGATCGGCTGCTTCATACTTGGTGCCGGCCTTCTCGTCTATTCCCAAGCGACGACTGCCACGATGGTCTATCTCGCACATATCTTGCTTGGAACTTCGCTCGGATTCGTCGGGGTTCTCGTCTGCTCAGTGTTGGTTTCAAACTGGTTCACTAAGCGCCGCGGCACGGCATTCGGCATCGTCCTTACTGGCACTAGTTTTGGCGGGGTTCTGGTTCCGCAAATAGCTACGCCGCTGATTCAGACATACGGCTGGCGGACCGCAATGATCGGCGTTAGTCTGATCATCTGGCTGATCTTGCTGCCAGCCGCTATTTTTCTCGTAAAGAATAGGCCCTCCGATGTCGGCGATGTGCCCGACGGAGATCCTACCGCAAGGCTCGCTCCAGAAACCCCCGCTCCGGTGCCCACGGGAATGACTCTTGGGGAAGCACTGCGAGCTCCGCTTTTTTGGATCTTCACCACCTGTGCGGCACTAATCTTTTATGCGATCTTTGTCGTTAGCCAGCAGCTTAATCTATACCTTCAAGGGCCCAAGATAGGATTTTCACCGCAGCAGGCGGCCGGTGTGCAGTCACTGCTCTTTGGGCTTAGTGTTTTTGGAAAGTTCTTTTATGGCTATCTCGCCGATAAATTTTCAACGGCCAGGGTAATGCTGTTTTCTGCAAGCACGATGTTTCTGTCGACGCTAGCATTTCTTTATTTTGATAGCACGACGGTCTATATTTTTGCCGTGCTGTTCGGGTTAAATTACGGCGGAACCTTTGTTTTGCTTCAATTGCTTGTCGCTGAGTATTTTGGCCTTAAGGAATACGGCAAGATCCTCGGTGCCGTGACCGTGATCGAGACTATGGGCGGTGCCGCCGGCACTATCATCACGGGAAGGCTTGCCGATGCCGATGGTGGCGACTATTCACGTGCATTTCTTGGGCTCATATTGGTCACGGGAGTATCGCTCGGTATGGTAGTTCTGCTAAACCTGATGCGTGGGAAAACGGACGTGGTACACGCGTCTTAGTACCCTGGTTTTGACAGCGATATGGTATAAAGCTATCATTAGAGTTTTGTTATAAGTCAAACGTCCTAATTATCGCCTTTCGAAAGGAGCTAGAGTAAACAATTGAGTAACGGAAATTTTTTATTTACATCGGAGTCTGTAACCGAAGGACATCCGGATAAGATCGCGGATAACATTAGCGATGCGATCCTTGACGCAATTCTTGCTCAGGATCCGACAGCGCGCGTAGCTTGCGAAACTCTCGTAACTACGGGTCTCGCGGTCATCGCAGGTGAGATCACGACCACCGCACAAGTCAACTACAAACAGATCATTCGCGAAACCATCGAAGAGATCGGTTATCACGACGCGGAGTACGGATACGATTCGAACACGTGCTCAGTGATCGACGCTATCGGAACCCAGTCTCCTGACATTGCTCAGGGCGTTGACACAGGTGGAGCAGGTGATCAGGGATTAATGTTCGGCTACGCCTGTAACGAAACCCCTGAACTTATGCCGATGCCGATCCAGATGGCGCACAATCTGACCAGACGGCTCAGCGAGGTTCGCCGTGACGGCACAGTTCCCTACCTTCGCCCGGACGGGAAATCGCAGGTTTCGATCGAGTATCGCGACGGCCAGCCGTTTCGCGTCGAAGCGGTCGTTATCTCGTCGCAAACCGCAGACCTGCCGATCGAGCAGATCCGTGCCGACATCATGGAACACGTGATCAAGCCGGTAATTCCAGCGAATCTTCTCGACGAGAACACAAAATATCACATCAACCCGACCGGTAAATTCGTTATCGGCGGCCCGATGGGCGATGCCGGCTTGACCGGAAGAAAGATCATCGTCGACACCTACGGCGGTTACGCCCCACACGGCGGCGGAGCTTTCTCTGGCAAAGATCCGACAAAGGTCGACCGCTCGGCTGCCTACATGACGCGCTACATTGCGAAGAACGTGGTTGCAGCAGGTCTGGCGGACAGATGTACTGTTCAACTCGCTTATGCTATCGGAGTTGCGGAGCCCGTTTCGGTTTTGATCGATTCACACGGTACCGGAACGATCGATGATGAGCGAATTGCTGACATCGTACGTGAGAATTTCACGTTAACCCCGAAAGCGATCATCGAAACGCTCGACCTGCGACGTCCGATCTATAAAGCCACGGCTCGTTTCGGTCACTTTGGCCGTACAAACGATGAATTCTCGTGGGAAAAGACCGACCGTGCAGAGGCTCTGCGTTCGGCAGGCGAAGAACACAAAGTAGCTACGAACGCATAGCTGACAAATAATGCATCGCGTCTTTTTTTGCCGATGCATCACAAGAAACTTTTAGTGAGAGACTATGGCAAATCCAGGAACATCAATGCATTACGACATCAAAGACATCAACCTTGCCCCGGAAGGTAAACAGCGCATCGAGTGGGCAGACCGCGAGATGCCGGTTCTCCGGCTCATCCGAGAGCGCTTTGAGGCTGAGAAGCCACTTACAGGCGTTAAAATGGTCGCCTGTGCCCACATCACGACCGAAACGGCGAATTTGGCCCGCACCTTCCAGGCCGGCGGAGCCGAAGCTTTGTTGATCGCGTCCAATCCTCTTTCGACCCAGGACGACGTCGCTGCTTCACTCGTCGCTGACTGGGGCATCCCGGTTATGGCGATAAAGGGTGAATCTACAGACACTTACGTCCGCCACGTTAAGGCAGCACTTGATACAAATCCCAACCTTATCATCGACGACGGATCCGACGTGGTCGCGACGATGATCAAGGAAAAGCCTGAGTTGATCCCAAATCTGATCGGAACAACGGAAGAAACCACCACCGGTATCGTTCGCTTGAAGGCGATGGTTGCGGCGGGCGTGCTCACCTTCCCTTCTATCGCGGTCAATGATGCTCAGACAAAGCATTTCTTTGATAATCGCTATGGAACCGGCCAGTCGACGCTCGACGGAATTATTCGTGCTACAAACGTCCTTCTAGCTGGAAAGACCTTGGTTACAGTAGGTTACGGATGGTGCGGCAAGGGCGTTGCGATGCGTGCCCGCGGGCTCGGGGCCAATGTTGTTGTTACCGAGATCGACCCAATCAAGGCGATCGAAGCGGTCATGGATGGCTTCCGAGTGCTTCCTATGAAGGAAGCGGCGAAAGTTGGTGATTTCTTTGTTACCGTCACCGGCAACCGCCACGTGATCGACAAAGAGCATTTCGAAGTTATGAAGGACGGAGCGATCGTGTGCAACAGTGGTCACTTCGATCTCGAACTCAACCTCGATGCTCTTCGCGAAATGTCGGCAGAAGCAGTCAAACGCCGTCCTTTCGTCGAGGAATACATCGGCGTCAATGGTGGAAAGAGCGTGATCGTCCTCGGCGAAGGCCGCCTGATCAATCTAGCTGCTGCTGAAGGCCATCCGGCTTCGGTTATGGATATGTCATTCGCGAATCAGGCCCTGTCTGCCGAGTACCTTGTAAAGAACAAGGGCATCCTTCCTGCTGGCGTCCACGTCCTTCCGGCCGAAGTAGATCAGGAGATCGCTTCGCTTAAACTGCGTGCGATGGGAGTCAACATTGACACTCTGACACCGGAGATGCTCGAGTATATGTCGAGCTGGGAGACCGGAACTTAATTGACCCAAGAATTCGCTTTAGCAAAAGGCCCGGCAGAAATGCCGAGCCTTTTGTTTTCCCTGTTTTGCCGCAATATCTATTCAGACACCTTCTTTTTTGCGGCACTTTTCTTTGATGCTACCGTCGGAGCGGCTTTCTTGGCGTTTGCGGCCGCAGTGGGTTTCGTGGTCCGTGCGACTTTGGCAGCTCCAGTCTGCTTTGTGCTTTCGCTCGCCTTCGCCTTCGCCGGAGGATTGAGCATTGCCGACCATCGGTAGTCCGGAGTATCAAATCCTACTTCCAGTTTACGCAGAATGAACTCTGTCATATTGTCGACGATCCATCGGTGATTTTTTTCTCCCACCGAAGCGAGCTCGGCGTCCGGCGCAGGATTCATAAAGTCGATAGCGTATGGAATGCCGTCCTTGATAGCGAACTCGACCGTATTTAGGTCATAGCCAAGTGCCGTGCAGATCGTAATGACATCCTTCTCGACGCGGGCGTGGAGTTCCGGAGTGAGATAGTCATCAACATCGACATACTGCATCCCCGAAAGATAAGGCTTCGACGGGTCATATGGCATGATCAGGACCTTTTCCTTGCCAACACAGTAACAGCGGACGAACTGGTCATATTCAATGCCCTCCTGCAGCGTCATGCAGAGCGTGCCGGACTCGTTGAACTCAATGAAAAGCTCTTCTAGCGAGTGGATCTTCGAAACATTCTTCCAGCCTCCGCCGTCATGCGGTTTTAGAAAAGCCGGAAAACCGACGTAATCAATGACTCCCTGCCAGTCGATCGGAAACTCGAGGTTACGGAGCGAGTCGCTGTTGATATCCTTAATGTAGCTGTGTTGCGGCAGGAGCACTGTCTTTGGAATGGCAACACCTATCTTTGCGGCAAGGCTAAAATTGAAAAACTTATCATCGGCGGACCACCAAAATGGATTGTTGATCACGTAGGTGCCTTCGAGAGCCATGCGCTTGAGCATTGCTCGGTAGTACGGGACCTCATGAGAGATCCGGTCGATAATGACGTCGTACTTCTTGGGTTCATCGAGGCGGATGCCGCCTACTGTCACCATCTCGGCCACGACTCTACCGCCGCCTTTCTCGTTAATGCTATTAATAATTGACTCGGGGAATGTCTGTTCACGCCCCACTAAAATTCCGACTCGTTTCATAATTGCGAATATATTTATTATCTAAGATCTCAGACAATTGTCTGAAACCCTTGATTTTAGTCGATATTCGCTGTTACGGCAATTCTGATCAAGGCGATATTAACCTAGCGGTTACTTGGCTCCGGGCAGCAACTCTAGATTTCCCATTTCACGATTGTACGAATCTAAAGCTCCTACCTCGTCCGCAGTGGCATCAAGCATTTGCTTGGTCATCGCGATCGAATCCGACAACTGCTCAAAGTCGAGAAGAGAGAATTTCTCTGGCGTGGTGATAGTTACGATCTCGTCGTTCAAGTAGCTAAAGAAGTTTTCTATAGATTGAAGCTGCCCTTCCACGAGTTTTACGCTTCGTTCTATCTCATCGAAGGACGAGATACGGCGTTTCAGAATTTCAACATTTGTTTGCTGGATACGCTTTGTCTTTTCGTCGCCCGCTGCTTCCATCGCACGAAAAGCCTGCGAAAGCTGGTTGTGAACCGCCTGTCTATTAATAGATTTCAGATGCTGCTTCCGGCGGCGATAGACATCGAGTAGATCAACGAAGTCTTCCCAACGTTGATCGAGAGCCTGAAGATTGGCAGGGATCTGCCCTGCACCCGTAAACTTCGTGTAATTATCCTGTATTTTCCCTTTCAACCATCGCAGGTATTCCACCGCTTCCCTTTCTCGGGGAGTAAACGATTTGATCAGCTTTTCTCTCCCGTCATTATGTTCTTTCAAGCGGCGGTATTTTTCCCGGTTAACGACAAGCTGGCGATACTGCGGAAGATTAGGAACGACGACCATGTAAATGGCCTCGCACACGAGAGCGATGAGCAACGGTATCACGCTGCCCGTGTAGGCGGCTGCGACGAGAAAGCCAGCCAATCCCCAGAAGTTCACCGGCTCTTTTAGAGCGGCTTTGGCATAACTCTGGTCAAACTTTGTGAGGTCGTTCCGGTATTTTGCGAGATCAGCCATATCAAACTAACAGATGCAATTTGCCGCTTTGGCGTTCGAATCAACTATTCGATCAGTTCGAATGGCTCTTCTCATTGACTTCATCAAGGATAGAACTGTTTAGTACCTCGGCCTCTTGAACATCGGAATTCGCAGCGATTTGCTTGCTAGCAGGAGAAGACCCCGCTCCGAGCATACCCATCTGAGATTTATACTCGAGCAACTTATCCTGAAGCTGAATATCCATCGCTTCGCGTTCAATGTCCTGCATCTGGGAATCGACCGAACTTGAACCTAGCTGCAATTTGGCTTCAGCGGCGGCAACGCGACGGTCGATCTTCTCACGCATTTCGGCGAAAGTAGACGAATCGTCACCAATATTAAAGGTGTCCATCGTCTGAGCGAGCTGCTCCTGAAGCTTTGCCTGCTTTGCGGCACTGATCAGCTGCATCGCCTCGGCACTACGCTTTTTCATGTTAAGGACGTAGTTGTCGCGGGCCTTTAGAGCCTGTTTTGATGCTAACTGAGCGTGGTCGGCCTGGGCGGACGTTCTTTCGAGATCCATCTGAGCCTGCTGTAGCTGGCCGATATAAGCGGTCGCGATATCATCACGGCCCATTTTGACGGACGCTTTGATCTTGGAATCAAGATCGACGACCTGTGTCGAGAGGTTCTCTTTCTGTTTGAGCAGCAAACGTTCCGTCGCCATGACTTGAGCGACGGAATTATTCAGTTCAGGAACTCGATCGCGCATATCGCGGATCGTTTGCTGCAGCACCAATTCCGGATTTTCGATCTTGTCGAGAGCCGCACCCGTACTAGCTCGAAATACTCTGCTTATTCTTGCCCACAATCCCATTTTTTCTCACTCGCTCCTCAAAAATGTGCTACCACAAACAACAGCCAAATTCTCTACGATACAGTATCCGGCAAAGTTGCAATTTCAGGCTTAAGTATATCAGGAAACATAGTTTTTCAAAGACGAATTCGTTTTTCCGACAAAACGTTTTCTCGGATTCGCCCCACCTGCTAGAGTTTAATACTTTCTATTTTCGTCAGGATGCATTTTTTCGAGAGTGTCTGAGAGCTGTTCCGCCTCCATCTCGCCGTCGTAAGGTCTCAGTAAGTCTTCATCCCCGGCTTCCAACCAGAGTCTTTGCTGGTCAGTGCTGTTTAAGATAACTGGCATCGCCTTTTCATGGATCGGGCGCATGAATTCATTCGGCTCGGTCGTAAATGTCGTAAACGAATATCTTGTCTGCCCATTCTCAAAATAGCGGCTCCAGAGGCCAGCAAGGGCAAACGGCTCTCGACCTTGGACAAAGATCTCAACTGGCGACACTCCTCTCCCTTTTATCGGCCATTCATAAAAACTGTCGATAGGAAAAAGACAACGCTGCCCTTTCTTAAGCAAGTCGGACCAAAGCTTCTTTTGGTGCATCGTTTCGACACGGGCGTTAAACGTCGGGAACTTTGTTTCGAACTGGCGAGCCCCATCCCACTGACACCACCAGCGACCTTCCAAGGTCCTGATCAAGCCATCTCCACGGCGGGCGACGATCCACGCCGGTTCGGTTGGGCGCAGGTTATTCCGCTCGATCGTTTCGTCGGGCATCTCCCAATACGCGATATACTTCTCGTATCGGCTGACATGTCTTTGCGAAGCTCTTCCACACATTGCTGTCGTCTAAAAACTACTACTCGTCACCTTCGATGAATTCGTAAGGGATCCGCTGACTCATCAGCCTATAACTGATGATCAAAACGATCCACATAAGAAGGGCAAATGAAGATACAGCCCATCCGATATTTGTGACTAGTTGATCCTCGAATACGAGACCGGTGGCTATGAGTGGCAGGGCAAATATGGCTATCCGTAGGGCCGTTTTTCGAGAACTGTCGAGAGTGCCGAGCATGTTTATTCGACCAACCTCAAGCTCCATATACTCGTCATCCGAATTAAGATTCGAGAAATACGCAGACTCGTTACGTGACCAACGTCGAAGGCTCGGCGTCTGCGCGGTTGAACCGGCAGATGCAAAATTATGAATAACGTGGGCGATCTTGCCTTCGCGAAGAGCGATCTCTGCCAAGCCGAGAGCCGTGCGGAAGTTAGCTCCCGCCCTGTCGATGACGCGCTGGAAGGCCGCGGCCGCCCGTTTCCACTCGCCGATCTGAAAGTACCATTCACCCAGCCGGGTGGTCAGGTCCAAGTCCTCTCTGCCCCGCATCTCCGATAAACGAATGGCGGCCAAAGATCTGTGTTCCATCTCTTTATCCCGCCGCACACCGGCATAAGCGTATAGGCACCTGGCAAAGTCAAAGAGCAGACGAGAATCCCGTGGTTTTATAACAAGGGCCCGCCGAAAAGCCTCAAGCGCCTGGAGCAAATATCCTGCTAATCGCAATTCGTTACCCAAGCTGCGGAGATCTTCGGCCTCGGCGTCATCGGCGATCGTTGAAGGTCTGGTCATTTCGGCAGCTCTGCCGCGAGAAATTGGCGTGAGAAGCGATTCAAGTACGTCAGCGTCCGGGATCCTTGCGAATTCTGCCCGCATCAAAGCCTCTTTCGGGTCTACGAGGTGATCTCGAAGTTCTATAGATCGAGTATCGAGAGCATTCTCTGGCAGTTGAACCAGTATCGACCTGACCATGTTCCGGAACTCATCGCCGCCCGACGCGATCGATACGCTCACCCCCTTTCCACGAAAAACAGTTCGATATCGGTAATAGATATTACCGCCCCGCCTCAGTACACGGATCGCGTGAGTTTCGACCTGTTCGATGTCGGAAATTTTAAGGCGTCGCCGAGCTACCGTGAGCCATGACCATAGTTGCGGAAGATAGCCGGTTCGTACAAGGCGTTTCCCGTCAAAGGTTATTCGGTCACGAAAGGCCAGGAATGGGACCACCACCCAGGAAACAATGAACGCCGCTATTGCGACACGGTCGAATTCGAGGTAGAAGAATAGAGCGGAAATGAATGACCCGACATAGATAGCTGCAAAATAACCATGTGGAGAAACACGAAGCGAGAGATCTTCCGTGAGGGCAAGGCCCCCGGTCGCTCTCTCGCTAACAGGTTCGGATATTTCACGTTCGTCCAATGTGGCCGGTGTCCGCATGAGAGAACAAAAGGTCGATTGAAGTAGAATTACCGAAAATTCGACTACTAGCCAAGTCCAAATGGCGATTCGGGTGTTTGTTCAGGTATCTCTTTCGCCTTTACAGGGTCGAGTTCGGTAACCTTTTCTTTCGCGTCGGTTGCAGTTTGAGTCGGTGTTATCGCCTTTCCGTCAGCATCTTTGGCTTCTGCCGCAGTTTTGGCAATGTTGAAATAGATCTCTACCGCCTCTGCTTTTTTACCTTGCTTTTCGTAGATCTTCGCGATCTCAAAATTGACCGTATCCTTTGCTACGATCGCATCATCCATTTTTGCGAGTTCTTGCAGCAAAACTAGGGCATCATCCAGACGGTTGTCGGCCACGCGAGTATTCGCGAGGGCAAATTTTGCCATCTTGCCGACCTCGTCAGTCTTCGAAGACAAGCCTTCAAGTTCCTGTATTGCGGCGGCACGGTCAACGTCAAGCTTACTGACGGCAATGAAGTATTTCGCTTTTTCGGCTACATCGCCACCGAACTGATCGGCAGCGGCCTGGAACTCTAATATCGCGGCCTCGGAACGTTCCTTTTCAGTCTTAAAGGTTTTTGCAGTCGAACCGGCCGGGGTACCCGTTTCTGAGATCCTCGCCTGCGAGGTTTCGATCGCCTTGCCCAAAGCGGCCTGACCCGCACTGCTGGCACGACGACTCCAGTTCATGAAGACCATGACAAGTACGGCAACGACAATAAGAGCTCCAACCGCGTAGAGGACGGTTCGCGTTTTGCCTTCGAAGTTCTTGCCGATCTCGTCAAGTTTCTCGCTTACCTGTTTCTGAACGGGGTTTGTGTAGACCCGATTGTCTTTGATCGCCGTGTCGGCCGCTGCGGCCTGAAGCTGTTGAAAACGTCTTTTTTTCTGTGCCATCGTTAAATATATTGCAATTTTATAAGCGCTGCGCGTTGTATAATCGCAATGAGCGGGCGCTTTTCAAAACACTAAATGTAGCCTAAATGCCGCTTAAGAGCAAATAACCGAAGGAAAATGGTCGAAAGACGAGAAAGTAAAGATTAATAGAACTCACCGGGAACAAATTCCTCCCGGTGGTGTCTAAGTAAACAGTCCGAGAGAAATCGGACGGGGCAACTTGGGCTTCTCGGAAAACGAGAATGTGAGAATAGGCGGGCGATGGTCTTCAGTAAGTCAATTACATTTGACGGCGAAGAAATTGGGAATGCCTCTGCGTCGACCGCGACGCTCTCTATTCGCACGGCCGAGGATTCCCTTTTTCTTGACAAATTAAAGGCTGGCGACGCAAATGCGTTCGACACGCTGGTCGACAGATTTTCAGGCGATGTTTACGCTCTGCTGTTTCGATTGACCGAGGATGCAGAGGAAGCACGCGATCTGACTCAGGAAACGTTTCTGAGGGTTCTAAGATCGATTAAGAGTTTCCGAGGCGATTCGGAATTGAAAACCTGGCTCTACCGGATCGCGATCAACGAATCTCGAAACCGTTTCCGCTGGTGGAAACGAAGGCGGCGCGACGTAACGGTTTCGCTAGATTCGACGATCGGCAGTACAGAAATGACCGTGGGCGAAACGCTGTCTGATGTTTCGATAAGTCCGGAAGACGCTGCCCTGCGGATCGAGCGCGAGACGGCAATCCGAGCGGCACTCGCGGACATGCCAAAAATATTTCGCGAAGCAGTGGTGCTTTGCGATATCGAAGGCCTTAGTTATGAGGAGACCGCTGTCGCACTAGACACCGGCATTGGGACGGTAAAATCCCGTATCTCGCGGGGTCGCGAAGAGTTGAGACGAAGGCTCAAAGATTTTTGACAACTTATGGAAGGCTGACTCGCCCCGGTCTCGGTATTGAAGACTTAATAAAAATCGGTGCCAAACGATAGGTCGGCGGGAGCAAAGACAGGTGATGAAAGAGCAATTAGCTGTGCGGAAAAAGCAGTTTGAAATCGACCAGCAACACTCGATGGAAAAAGCGGTTTCTACATTGCGATATCTCGATCAAAATCTTCTGAAGCGTTGCGGTTCGCGTGAACTGCAGCCGGGGTCAGTGAGCTTTCCATAAGTTAAATCGGAGCGATTTGCTATGAAATGCTCAGAAATAGATCAGGATCTCTCAATTTATGCCGACGGCATGACTGGCTATGCCATGGCTGATTCTATCGCTGCGCACTTGAAGGTCTGCCCGCTTTGTCGGCAAAAGAATTCGGAGTATCTGGAACTAAGGGCTGATCTTCGAAGCCTCAAACGGCCGGAACTGTCTTTGGCTTTCCGAAGCGATCTCAAACGATCGCTTCGCGGCCAAGAAAGGGTTGTGTCAGCTCCAAACTCGACCAAAGCTCTAGGGGAATGGTTTCAAATGCGGTTTATGCCGTATGTAGTGGGCGTTATCACATCGGCGGTCATTGGCTTTGGATTTCTCGGTACCTTACAGTCAGGACTCCTGCGGCCCGCGCCGGTCGAGACCGTTAGGGATGCTCGATCAGAACCTGTCATCCTTGCCAAAAACTATACGCCTGAGGAGCGGCGATCGATGGTGTCGCCAATTGATTTCGTGAATTCCAGATCGGCCTTTGCGAGCGAATCGCCAAGCATCAATCCAGAAGGAGCCCTGTTGGCGGTTACAAGATCGATGTTCCGCGGGAAGATGAAGGACGAAGAGGTAGTCGTAGTTGCCGAAGTCTTTAGCAACGGACTTGCCCGAATTACGGACGTCGTCGAATCGCCGGACGACAGGCTGACAGTCGACGAACTGGATCGTGCCTTCCGTTCAAATTCCGCATCCACGCCATTCGTTCCGGCAGTCATGGAAAACCGGCCCGAGAACATGCGGATCGTGTTGAAGTTTCAAAGCGTCGATGTCGAGACCAATCCGCGGCCAAAACGAACGCGCCTCTAGCTAGCTTTCTACATTCTGTCTATCTCGGCTTTAACCCTAGCCGCCAGATCCGCATCCGATGCCAATAAAAGATTGTACTGCTCTGTCGCAGCCGGCTTATTCTTTTTGCGCGTGTAAGCGATGCCGAGATTTGCCCTAGCCTTTAAGAACTTTGGACTGATCTCAAGACATTTAAGATACGCCTCTATAGCTTTATCAACCTGCTTGTCAGCGAAATAGGAATTGCCAAGCAGGTACCAAAGATCCGATTGTTCCGGATTCTTTTTCGTCGCTTCGACCAGCCCACGTACAGCATTTGAGTACGCTCGGGTTGCCTCTGCGGGCCTTTCTAAGAGAGCCTGAGCGTTACCGAGATAGAAATAGGTTTCTCCGTCTTCGGGCCGTATCCTCAACGAAGCGTTACAGGCGTCTACAGCTCCTCTGTAGTCTTTTGTTTCGTTTAGTGCTCGGCAAAGGTTTGTGTAGCCCGAAGCCTGATTAGGGAGGATCTGTACGCCCGAACGAGCAGCGGCGACCGCATCCGCCGGCCTACCGGCGAGGCTATATACCAGGCCGAGTTCGGTGTAAAAGTTGCCATCGAGCGGATATTGGATCAGCCCCTTTTTTAGAATATCTATCGATTCATCCCACCGGCTCTCAGCTTTGTAGAGGTCCGAAAGGCTTTGATAGATCTGATAAACGTTTGGCTTAACAGCGAGCGAACGCTTGTACGCATCTATCGCAGCAGCATTGTTTTTCAGCTTCTGATTAGCATCACCGAGCAAAAAGAAGGTTTCTCCGGGAAACCTGGTTCCCTTTTCGAGAGCCGTAGCGGCCGCCTCTGCCTGTGCTTTACTGTCATTCATGCCGAGAGCAACGCGAGCAATGTTGTAGTAGGTATCGCCGCCAGCCGGAGCGAGCTTTGCTACCTTTTGGAAAGCTACCAGAGCATCGTCGTATTTTTTCTGGGCGTACTTTATCTCGCCCAGGGCATTTAAGAAATTCTGGTCGTTTGGAGCAAGTGCCAGGCCCTTATCAATGTCAGCCAGCGCAGCGTCATAATTGCCCTGCTCAAAATAGATGAAATACCGTATGCGATAAATATCGAGTGGTTTGAAACCCTGATTGAGAGCAGTAGTAAATGCGCTTATCGCCGGTTCGTATTCCTTTAGGCTGAAATGCGCAAAGCCTTTACGATAATGAGCGTAATTATTAGTAGGAACCAGTTGCAGAGACTTGGCGTAAAGGTCTGCCGCATCTTTGTAGTTCTTTGCAGTTATCGCCTTATCGGCATCTTCCTGAAACTTTTTGGCCTGATCTCTATCTTTTCTCGATTGGGCCAAGACAGGTGATACCAAGGCAGCAACTGCTAAAAAACTGAAGATCGCTATTAAAAATGGGCTGCGTTTCATACATCTCACCAAAAATTTACTGCAAAATCACGGTCCGATCATCTTTCGGTTTTGCCTTCGGTTTATCTTTATCCGTCGCAGTCGTTGGCGGTTTCGGCGTTGTTGGCCGCGGCGGTGTGGTCGTCGATGACGTCGATCTCGAGTTAGCCGGCGGTGTCGTGACCGCGACGTTTGAATTTGAACCTGATGGAGTCATACCCGAACCAACCTCGGCGTTTGCGTTCGTGTCGCCCGCTGTGTTGGTATCCGTCAAAACCGGACTTTCGGGAGTAGGTGCTGGTGTCGAAACATTTGCCGGCTGCGGTGTAGGCGTTCCTGAAGCAGTCCCGCCGCTCGAACGATTCAGCATCCACCACCCAGCGCCGCCTCCGACGCCCGCAATTAAGAAAAAGGCGAGTAGCAGTCCGACAATCAGGCCAGTTTTAGAGCTTTTTTTCGGAGCCGCCTGAGGCTTCTGGGCCGGAACCGCCGCAGGTGCTTTCGGCATTGACGCAGCCTGGCTAGAGAGGCCGGCAGCTGCGGCCGCAGCCTTTTGGGGCTGAGCCGGCGGAGGCTCTGGAGCCTTCTGAACCGGTTGTTCGACTGCCGCGGGGATCGATGCAGCCACCTCTTCTGACTGAAGAACCGCGGTCTTTTGCTCGGACTGTTTTGCCTGGTCTGCCATTGACGGCATCTGGAGCGTAGCATCAAGTGGGATCGGAGCGGCTACTCTGATCTGCGTTTCCATCTCTGGCGTTTCCGCAGATTCCTTAACGACTGGGGCGGTTGATACTTTGGGGTTAGAAGTCGGCTTGGTCGGAGCGTTGGGCGATACAACTCCGGTATCCGCTGATGGCTTGGTGGTCAGATCGGACTTTTCAGCGTTGAACGCTCGGCGCAGGGCCTTTTGCATCTCGAGGGCCGTTGAATATCGCTCATCCTGACGGATCGAGATCGCTTTCAGGATCACATCCGAGATCGCTGGCGTTACCTCAGGGTTCAGTTCATTTAGGTGCCTGATCGGATCGCCCTTGCCGCCAAGTATCGCATCCGCTCGGGTCAAAGCATCGACCGGGATGACGTTGGTCAACATTTGGTACAGCGTTGCCGCGAGCGAGTATATATCGCTGCGAGCATCGGTCCCGGTACCGCGTATCTGCTCCATTGATGCAAAATGCGGCGAATAGCCCGCAACGCTCGCGGAGTTTAGGCCGCCGGAATTGCTATCGAAATCCTTTGAAAGTCCAAAATCGAGCAGTACGATGTGATTATCGTCTGTGAGCTTAAGATTCTGCGGCTTGATGTCGCGATGAACGATCGGCGGTTCATGCGAATGGAGATACGCCAAAGCGTCCAACATTTGATCGGACCAGAACATAACCCAACTGACGGGAAACGGCTTGTTTGCGGATTCGATCCGTTTGGCGATGTCGTCTCCTGAGATGTGCTCCATCACGAGATACTGATCGCCGTTCTCGGAAAAATGATCGATGACTTTTGGAAGAACCGGATGACGAAGGCGGGCGAGGATCCGTGCTTCGCGTTCGAAGGCAGTTCCGAGCGTACTATCATCGCTAAAGAACGTCCGCTTAAGAGCGACGGCACTGCCGAGCCGTTGGTCGACAGCGAGGTAGACTTCGCCCATACCGCCTTTGCCGATCGGTTGAACGATCAGATAGCGGCCCTGGATCATTGAGTTCGGATTAAGTGGTTTCATCTATTCGCTGAACCTGAGCTATCTCTGGCCTTTTCTATCTTTTGTTTCTGCGACTGTCATCGAAGGCATCCCCTGATGCTGATAGCATCGCGTGGCTTCTTTTACCCTTCTCGAACACGGCGTGCCCTTCTTTGTTTCGGCCCCGCAAAAGATCGGGGATTCCTCGATCACGACCTTAGGCTTCTTGATGGCCGCAATTTGCTGCTCTGTCGTTGATGCTAAATTGCGAATTTCTGGTTGTATCTCTTTTGTTGGAGCAGCTATGCTCTGGCCAACCGGCTCGAAGCCCTCTTTACGTTTTTCTACTACGGTATCTTTCTTGGTTTCCTGCTTCAGGGCCTGCAATTCACTTGACCTTGACCTTGTCGAGAACGCGATGCCGACCGCGACGATAGTGATCAAGGATAGGATGATGCCTATCGCCTTCGGCAGAATTTCATGCTCTTTCAGCTCAACTGCGCAAACCTCACAAAACCTACGGCTGGTCCACAGACGCCATTCGGCCCGTTCGATCTTTACACCACAATTTGCACAAAAGCTCGGCCGGAAAAACATTTGTTTTGCTCCATTCAGGCCACCATAAGTACACTCGACGACAGGCTCACGAAATCCTTTGGTTGAAACCAAAGTATAACTCATAAATGTAAACCTGTTAAGGCATTTACGTAAAGTCCGGAATACAACCGCCTTTCGAAAATCAGCGTCCAATTGGTAAGATTTAAGTATGAGCTTTTTCAAGATGATGTCCGCGATAACTGCACTGTTCGTTTTCGCGGGCATTTCTTTTGCTCAGGACGACGATCCGATCCGTGTTGACGCTTCGTTGGTTCGCCTCAATGTCGGTGTTGTCGATGCGCGAGGACGTCCGATACTCAGTCTCGACCGCTCGAATTTTGATGTGTACGAAGACGGAGTAAAGCAGGAAATATCCAGGCTCGAACCAAGTTCGGCTCCGTTCAGCGTTGCCATTCTGCTGGACATGAGCGGGTCGACGCTTGGGTTTCGTCAGGTCATTAAACAGTCGGCTTTCCGCTTTATCGATGCTCTCGGGCCTGAGGACCGGATCGCGGTCATCGAGTTTTACGACAAGGTAAATCTGCGAAACGACTTTACTACCGATCGGGGAGCGGTCGCCAACTCGATCGCCGTGGCGAACGGGCGTGGTAAAACTAATCTCTACAAGGCTCTTGATCTCGCCCTCGACAGGCTCTCGAAGGAGAAAGGCCGTCGAAAGGCGATCATCGTGTTGACCGACGGTATCGATTCGAACGCTCAGGACAAGGACCGCAAGATACTGGAGCGTCTGGCTGACGACAAGATCGCGGCCGCTATCAAGCCAGAGAACAACGAGGAATTGGTGCAGCTGCTGAATCGCTCCGATGCTCAGGGGGTAACGATCTATCCGCTTGCTCTGCCAACCGGTGACCCTGAAAAACTGGCCGACCCGACGCCGCGACAGGTTGCGATGTTCCAGGCCGCTCGCGACCGATTGAAAATAGTGGCGGACCGAACGGGCGGAACCCTCAATACGATCAACCGCCTTGAGGAAATGGGCCGACTTTATGCCCAGGTCGCCGCCGATCTCAGAACGCTTTACACAATTGAATATCAGTCGACGAATGACAAACGCGATGGCAAGTGGCGAGCTATTCGCATCGACGTAAAAAATCCGGATCTTATCTCTCGCACTCGTCAGGGCTACTTTGCCCGCTGAATCATTGCGGAAAACTTGACAACACGCCGCTGTGATAGTTAGTCTATCAGTTCGCCTTTTGTGCACCCGTAGCTCAGCTGGATAGAGTACTTGACTACGAATCAAGGGGTCGCATGTTCGAATCATGCCGGGTGTACCATTTAATTTCAATTCTGCCAAGGCAGGCCTGTTAGGCCTGCCTTTTTTGCGCAGATTTTCCGAAAAAACATTGGTTTCGCAGGGTTTGGCGGTTGAGTTACGGTTATGTTTCGTAGCATAATCATGTTTCGTCATAAAAATTGCATTCAGATACATTTCTTTAATATCTTGCGGAAAATAAAGCGGGGATCGTGACCGCTGAAACCCTGCACGTTTTGGCCACGTATTAAACGACCTGAGGAGAAACATAATGAGAAGGACCTTGAGTAAATTCCTGCTGGCGGGCGTTCTGTGCGCTTTGCCGGCTTTCAACACTTTTGGGCAGGATCCGCCGCCGGATACCCCGCCAACGCCGCCGGGAGCCGGCCCTGCGGGAGCCCGGCCGGGCGGCACGCCCAGTACTGATCCGCAGCCCTATGACCGAGTGATAACCAAAGATGCCAAAACGAAAGATGGTGTTTTCAAGGTTCATCAGATCAAAGACAAATATTATTACGAGATACCCAAAGCTCTGCTGGATAAGGAGTTTCTCTGGGTAGCTCAGATCGCAAAAACCACGCTTGGCGTTGGTTACGGCGGCCAGGCTCTCGGTAGACGCGTTGTCCGCTGGGAACGCAACGAAAATCGAGTTTTCCTGCGTAACGTCAATTACAGCATTGTTGCCGACCGAGCATTGCCGATCGCAGAAGCTGTCCAAAACGCCAACAATGATTCGATCATCATGGCATTCCCGGTCGCGGCCTGGGGGCCGAACGAATCAGCCGTCATCGAAGTGACGAGGCTTTTCAGCACCGACGTTTTCGAGCTTAGTGCTCGCCAGCGTCTGAATGCGACGGCGCTCGACCCGACGCGTTCTTACATCGAGCGTATCAAGACGTTTCCGACCAATATCGAAGCCAGGACGTCGATGACCTATACCCGCGTTGCCCCACCGGCTGGTGCGGGCGGCGGACCTGGTGGCGGCGGTGCTCAGCAGCAAGGAATGCCTCCGGGAAGTGCCACGGTCGTACTCCATCATTCGATGGTCAAACTGCCCGAAAACCCGATGCTGCCTCGTCTTTTTGACGAACGCGTCGGCTACTTCTCGGTTGCGACGACTGACTTTGGCCGCCCTGAACAACGAGCCGAGGAACGCCGGTTTATTACTAAATGGCGCCTCGAAAAGAAAGATCCGAACGCTGAGCTTTCGGAGCCTGTGAAGCCGATCGTCTATTACGTCGACCGTGCTACGCCGGCTTGGCTCGTGCCATTTACCATTAAGGGCATCGAAGTTTGGCAGAGAGCATTTGAGGCTGCCGGCTTCAAGAACGCCATCATTGCCAAGCTCCAGCCGTCGGCAAAGGATGATCCTGATTTCGATCCGGAAGATGCCCGCTATTCGGTAGTCCGCTGGCTGCCGTCGAACATCGAGAACGCATCCGGCCCGCACATCAACGATCCGCGTACCGGCGAGATCCTCGAATCTGACATTCAGATGTATCACAACATCCAGAATCTTCAGCGTTCGTGGTACTTTACGCAGGTCGGCCACCTCGATCCGCGTGCTCAGAGACTGCCTATGCCGCAGGATCTGATGGGCCGCCTTGTTGAATACGTAGTTGCTCATGAAGTCGGCCATACACTTGGTTTCCAGCACAACATGAAAGCCAGTTCGATGTATCCGTTCGAAAAGGTACGGGACAAAGAATGGGTCAAAACGATGGGCCACACGCCCACGTTGATGGACTATTCGCGTTTCAACTACGTGGCACAGCCCGAGGACGGCATTGCCCTCGAAGACCTGATCCCGAACATCGGCCCATATGATAAATGGGCGACGATGTGGGGCTACAAACCCATCCCGAGTGCCCGTACCTCAGATGCTGAGCGGGCAACGCTCGATGAATGGGCACGTCAGCAGGACACGACTCCGTGGCTGCGATTTTCGACCGCCGGTTCTGCGGGCAGCGATCCGGGTGAAATAACCGAAGCTGTCGGCGATGCTGATGCTGTCAAAGCAACGACCTTGGGGGTCAAAAACCTCCAGCGTATTGCCAAGCTTCTCGTTCCGGCGACAACTACGCAGAAGGGCGAGACCTATGACGATCTGAGCGAACTCTACGGCCGCATGCTGGGCCAGTGGACGCTCGAGATGAATCACGTTGCCCAGATCGTAGGCGGCTACAATTCGCAGCAGAAGCATGTTGGCCAGGCCGGAGTTCGCTTTAATGTGATCCCGAAAGCACGCCAGACCGAGGCGGTAGCGTTTCTTAACGACAATGCATTTGCAACGCCAACGTGGGCGATCGATCAGGACATCCTGAGAAAGATCGAACCGATCGGTGCCCTCAACCGCGTGCGGAACGCTCAGAATAGTGTGCTTAACAACTTGCTCTCGAGCGCTCGTTTTGCACGCCTCGTCGAGCAGCATGCTATGGAACCGACGGCAGTTTACGCTCCGGATCAGTTCCTGACGGACGTTCGCACAGGTGTTTTCCGTGAGCTTAACGCTCCGACGGTGACCATCGACGCGTATCGTCGCAATCTGCAGCGTGCGTATCTCGACATCGCGAACAATAAGCTGAACGCTCCGGCTCAGGCTGCTCCGCAAGGACTGCCGGCGGGATTTGCGGCAATGTTTATGACGAGCGGTGACGAGCGTGCTCTCTATCGTGCTGAACTCAAAGCACTTAGTGCAGCAGCGGGTACCGCTATGGCGAAATCGCGAGACAAGGCAACCCGTGCCCACCTGGATGCGGTCCGTGACCAGATTTCGAAGATCCTTAATCCGAATTTCTCGGGTGTCGGAGCTTCGGCAGGTACGCAGAACAGAACGGCGATGGAAATGCTTGAGCTTTTCCTCGGCGATCACAATTCGTGCTGGGTCGACTATCAGGTCAAACCGTAAATTGCCAAGTTGCAATTGAACAGCAAAAAGAGGCTTCTTCGGGAGCCTCTTTTTTTATGCTTTATGCGACTTGCCCCCCAAGAGTCGAATTAAAACCTAAACAACTTATTATTCGTCTTCCGGCTCATTTGGACGCCGAGCGAGACCGCATCGATCTGGTCGTCGTGCGTCCCAAGCGGAAAGGCGAGGCATTCGTCGATAAAGTCGCGATTCCAGGCGGCTCTGGTCAGGAACACCTTGCCCTGTTCGGCGAGGGCTATCCACGGCAGGGCACGCGGGATCTTTCCATCACGAACGTCGACCCCGAGCAGCGGCTTCCCTATCGCCGAACGCTCGCGTCCCAGGTCCTGTTCGAGAGCCCGCCCATGGGCGCTGCGTTCGACACCGTGCTCGAGCGTGTCGTGCTCTCGCTGCATGCGTCCCAAAACAAATCGGCGAAGCTCTGGGTACTCGAGCTGCTTGCGAAAACCGCCGTCGATGTACATGTTGTTCTCGCTGTCGAATGCCACACGGAAACTCGCTGTGTAATCCGCCTTCGCGTTCGAGGTCAATCCCGGGTCGGTCGCCCGCCGCCAACGCAGCCCGTGCGGGGCACGCGGGATTATCTTGAACCAACCTCGCTTGAACAATCCGCCATCCGCCGGAACCGGACGCTGCTGATAAAGCGAGCCAAATGAATAACTTCCGAGCTTTTTCTTAATGCGATGCAGCAGGTCTGCAGAGAAACGCTCCGGCCAAAGAGCTTCACCAGGAGCTCTGTCTAGAGGGTCGGGTGGAGTGGGTTGGGGATAATTCCCCTCCTTGACAGGAGGGGTGGCCCGGCTTTGCGGGCCGGGGTGGTTGACGGCCGTGGGGATTGTGCGAGTTTGTTGCAGCTGGCTTTCGTTCATGTGTGCGTTGCGCGGTGCCGGGAGTTCATCAACCACCCCGTCAGCCGAAGCGGCTGCCACCCCTCCTGTCCAGGAGGGGAGTTTTTCTTGATTCCCCTCCTGGACAGGAGGGGTTGCCCGGCTTTGCGGGCCGGGGTGGTTGAGGGCCGTGGGGATTGTGCGAGTTTGTTGCAGCCGGCTTTCGTTCATGTGTGCGTTGCGCGGTGCCGCGAGTTGGTCAACCACCCCGTCAGCCGAAGCGGCTGCCACCCCTCCTGTCCAGGAGGGTAGTTTCTCTTGATTCCCCTCCTGGACAGGAGGGGTGGCCCGGCTTTGCGGGCCGGGGTGGTTGACGGCCGCGGGGATGGTGTACGCATTTCGTAATCGAGTTTCGTGTGTATGTAAGTTGTGAGGAGCCGCGAGTTCGTCAACCACCCCGTCAGCCGAAGCGGCTGCCACCCCTCCTGTCCAGGAGGGGTGTTTCGAATACAGACGCGGATACCCGATCACCCGCGGTTTAACGCCGGGAACGCAGGAGCCCTCGCCTGCAAGCGTTCCGCTTCGGGACGCTGACGCATTCTCGGATCGTTCGAGTCGATCATTGTCCAGCTTCGTCACGCCAGGGGGATCGGCGTTGAAGGCAGGGATGCCCGCGCTCCAGTTGCCGCCTTCGGCGAGAGCGGGCAGGTTTACGACGGTCCATTTCTCACCGCCTTCGGCCTCTTCGCGGAGAAGGCGGCCGCAGAGGTCGTCTTCGTGCCAGCGGGTCTGGATTATGCAGACCTTTCCGTCGGGTTCGAGGCGGGTGTAGATGTCGTCGTTGAACCAGTTCCAGACGCGGTCCCGGTAGACGGCGGATTCGGCCTCGGCACGGCTTTTTATCGGGTCGTCGACCATGATGGTATCCGCCCCGAAACCGGTAACACCGCCGCCAACGCCAACCGCCCGCAGCCCGCCGCCCATCGACGTTTCCCATTCCGCGTCGCTGTTAGCCCGGCGGCGTGAGGCGAATGGGAACGGCGAACCGTTCTCGTAGCGACGATCGTCGGAACCGCCTGCGTGAGCGGGCGGCAATAGTGCAGCGGTAGATCGACGGTCCGTCACCTGATCGCCCCGTCCGGCCTTGCCCCTGCGTCCAACGTTATCTGTCGCTCCGTTTTTGCCGCCCGCTAACGCAGGCGGTTCTGACAGTGCCCAGTCATCCGCGAGCACGCCTTTGATCTTTCTTGAGAAGCGATTGGCGAGGCGCTGGGTGTAGCTGGCGACGATGATATTTTTTGACGGGTCGTTGCGGAGCTCCCAGGCGGTGTGACGCACGGTCACCATCTCGCTTTTGCCGTGTCGCGGCGGCATCCAGATCATCAGCCGCTTTATGATCCCAGCGTCGAAATCACGGAGCGTTTTGTAGAGATAGACCTGATGTTTGAAGTCCCAGTCGTAGTTTGGGCTGACGAATTTAAGCCAATCGTGAAATTCACCGAATGTCTTCCTGCGCGCCTTTAAGCCGGGAACGCAGGCGCCCTCGCCTGCAAGCGTTCCGCTTCGGGACGCTGATGTGCTCTCGGCTTGGTCAAGTTGATCATTAACCAGCTTCGTCACGCCGGAGGAACCGGCGTTGCAGCCGAGGGCGGCCGCGTTCCCGGCGACTGGCAGATCAAAACTGTATTTCTCGACCCAGCCCGGGGCGTGGCGGCCGCGTTCGAAGCGACTATACAGCAGGCGACGGTGAAAAGTGGCGTGGCCGAGGGCACGCATTTCCCTTTCGATCTGTTCATGCTGACGCCCGCCGTATTTTGCATAGATACGGCGACAATCCTCGATCCGCTGCAATGTGTATCGGTCCTGAAAGCGAGTCTTTTTGTCCATAACGGACGACAGACTACCCTAAACCGATGGGCAAAAGATATACAGAACCGCGTGAAATGTAGTATTTTGCGTGAAATGTATAAAAATGCGTAAAAAAGAAAACTCCTTTCCTGGACAGGAGGGGGGCGATTTTTTGGTAGCTCCGGAGGAGCGGCCTGTTTGTAGATATGCGAACAGATTGAGAAAAAAATCCCCGTCAGGGGCGTCACGCGACTGATTCCTTATCGAGAATAGGTCGCTCCTATGGAGCTTTTGTCTTTGACTAACGATCCTTGCTACAAACAGGCCGCTCCTATGGCGCTACCATCTTCACCGATGTTCCATCGTACAAACAGGTCGCTCCTCTTGAGCCGATGCATATTTAAAGAAGAAAGAGCAGTAAAGGCGGTTTGCCTTCACTGCTCTTAATAAAAGAACCTGATTCGTACAAAGGACTAAGGAGCCGTAGGTGCACAGAGGCCGACCGGGTTGCAGTTGGTCGTCGACGGGCAAGCGCGGCCGGCACAGTTCGAGTTCGTGGTACAAGTACACGAAACCGACGCCAGAGCGTTTTGCGGTGCGACGAGCGAAGCGATCACCGGCAGGGCGACCATTGACGCGAGGCCGATGGTTTTGAGAACTTGACGACGCGACTGGCCCTGAAAACGCGGAGCAACCTCATTCGAGAGGAGGCCGTTTTCGCCGAGCTGATCAATAGCGAGCCAAACGAAGTCTTCGGTGACCTTTCCGCCGCCCGTAGCTTCAAACTGCTTAACAATATCGCCGACAGAGTTCGTGCCGTCGCATGATTTCCATACGAAAGCAGCTGACTTGTTCAAGCAATGAGCTTTATTGCTGTCCAGGTCATAAACGAGCACCTCATCGGGCATTTCCTGGACCACAATGCCATTTTGGCGGGCCAACGGATTATTTGGGTTATTCATCTTCATCCTCCAAGCGAATAGGTAGTAGCGTAAAGCAAAATAAGGTCAAGGTTATCGAGTTCAGTGTTACGTGAATTTTTACCGATCTCGATGAACCAAATTTATATAAGTAATTCTATCTCAATTTACGTTTTTGTCAACGAAATCAAGCAATGTTCTAGCAAATCTTTCTGCGGAACCCCTAAGACTCGAAATGATTATGGCACGGCTCGATAGTTTATGCAACACCCCCATCGCAAAATCAGGCTGTTTTCTGATGGAAAGTGTGAAAGGGATTAGCTTTAGCACGCCGGTGCCGGGTGTTTCAAAAATGGGAGCAAATTCCGCGTCTTCCTGAAACGCCGTCAGCAAAACCACGCCGGGCTCGATCGCCGCAGTTCCCGTCTTTCCGCCGATATCGTCGATCGAGAGTTCGTAGGTCTTAAAATCCTCGGTCCGGCGAGATATTTTTCGCGGAAAAGGACGCAAATACGCGTTTTCGTCGAGCACGGCAAAATCGTCGCTGTAATACTCACAGCCCGCCCTGACGAGTTCCGTGACCAGGGTCGATTTGCCCTGAAAACTCTCCGCCGGCATGATGATCGACTTCCCTTTCCAACCGACCGCTCCGGCGTGCAGAAAAACGAGGCCCGGAGCGTGTTCGCCGACCGAAACCCGCAGGATGCTGTCAAAAAAACGGTAAGCCTTTAATTCACTATCAGATGCCCCGAGCTCGGTTCCGTCCTGAACGAGCATGATATCGCCATTGTCGAGCCGGTTCAGTTCGAAGACAATGTCAGGCTCGCCGCCGTCCACCTCGGTTACCCGCCCAAGCAGCGAGACCCTGGCAACCGCTACCAACCCATCCAGCGTCGATCGCTCGTTGCTCGACAGCCGTACGCGGGCGCCGTAGGATTCGAAGGTGAATGTGAATGATTCGATCATCGTATGCCAAACCGGTTGCAGAAGCCCGCACGAAGTAAGGGCTCTTTTGCGACCTTTGGTCGCGTTTATTTCAACGCACCGGAGCCCTTACTTCGTGCGGGCTTCTGCAAAAACGTCAGGTCAGCACCTTTTTCCAAATGCACAACGCCAGGATCACCGACGTCAGAACAATGACGACCGGGAACATTATCAGCCCGATGTCTTCGCGGACCTGGACTGAGACCAGCACCGAGATCGACAGGATAGATGCCAGAACGCCGTACAGTGCTGTTACAGACCGGTGCGAAAAACCCGCGGAGACGAGGCGTTGGAAAAGGTGTTCGCGGTGAGCGGTCCAGATCTTTTCGCCCCGAACGAGCCGCCGCAGGATCGTCGAAAGCGAATCAAAAATAAAGAACCACAGAAATAACACCGCCGCGATCGGCAGCAGATCGGGGTACCGCAGCACATTCTCCCTAGCCATCAGCGGCAGTGCGGCGAACGTGAATCCGATAAAGGCGCTCCCGACATCGCCCATGAAAATGTGGGCGGGGTTTATGTTATGCACCAGAAACCCAAGACTCGCCGCAGCTAAAACGCCCGCAAAGAGGTACAAAACCGGCATCCCGAGCATTACGCCCAGGATCGCCCAGCCGATGCCCGCGATCACTGCCTGCAGTCCCGCGATGCCGTCGATGCCGTCCATGAAATTGAACGAATTGACCATCCAGACGATCCAAAGGAACGTGATCGGGTATCCCCACCAGCCGAGTTTCAGGTTGCCGAGCATCGTGATGCCGTGCCAGGTTTCCAGATCTACGATCAGCAGAATAGCCGCTGCCGCATGGACCAAAAGCCGTATTTTGAACGAGATAGGCTTGATGTCGTCGAGAAAACTGATCGCCGCTATCATCGACGCTCCGCCGATGTATCCCCACGATAGACTGCCCGGCAGGGCTTGTGCGATCGGCACATAAGCGACCAGGCAGATCGCGACGATCACGATGCCCGCGCCATGAGGCGTCGGCTGATCGTGCGAACTTCGTTCGTTCGGCTGTTTGAGAAAGTTCTGCTTGACGCTCCATCGACGATACAAAGCGACGCCAATATAAGAAAGGGCAAAGATCGCGGCGAATATGAGAATGTCGATGAAGTTGATCACAGATCGGTTCGGAGATTGCGAAACAAAGGATAATTGAAACGAAATGAAAGAGACGTGTCAAACGATGTCGCCATCGGCGACGAATATTAAAGCCTATGGTGAAATGAGCGAAGCGAATGCAACTCTAGGTAACGAAGCCAAACGATCCCCGTCGCTGAAGGCGACGTATAATTTCCGACCGCGAAATAGCTCGCCTTCAGCGAGAGATCACCATTGTCGATCGCTACCTAGGGTTCCGCCGAAGCGGCTGTACCCTAGGCTTTAATCTTTGTCGCCGTTGGCGACTAAGATCGACTTTGAAGTGGGTGAGCTCAGGGCCTGTGCGTAATCCTCCACAGCCTTCTCCGTCGAATATTTCGCCTCAGCCGCCATTCTCGCCCGTTTGCCGAGGTCGGGAAATCGGTCACGCATCGCATAGATCGCTTCGATCTTTTGAACTAAAAGAGCAGCATCGCCGGGGGCGAGATGCAGGCCGATTCCCTCTTCATCGATCACGCGGGCGAGTTCTGAGCCTTCGTCGGTGAGGGCGAGGATGGGTTTGCCTGCAGCCATTATGTTGTACGTCCGGCTGGGCATTGCGGTGCCCCACATACCTTTTATCAGCGCGACGAGGCCGACGTCGCAGGCGTTCAGGAAAATATTCTGCTCGGAACGGGGGCGGTAATCGAGGACGGTGACGTTTTTTAGCGACTTGTCGGCGACTGTTTTTTCGAGCCAGGCTTTTTTGACCCCGGCACCGATGAAAACGAAATGGTACGTTTCGTTATCAGCCAACTTTTCAACCGCCGCGATGATCGTTTCGACATCGGTCGGGTGGCCGATGTTTCCGGCATACATAAAGACAAATTTGTCCTCGATTCTCAGCTCTTTTAGCAAGCTGTTTTCGTTTCGCGGCGTCGGGTGGATCGTTTCGAGATCGGCCCAGTTGGGGATGACAACGACCGGGATATCGAGGCCTTTTGTTTTCTTATTAAATAGCTCCTTCATGTCGCGGCCCATGACGATGATCTTTGACGCGTGCTTGTAAACCCAACGATTTACGTGATTTACAAAGTTTACAAAGAAAGAATCAGGCTTTGCCGCACCGACCGCGACCAGAATTTCCGGGTAACTGTCCTGCACACAGATCGTATACGATGCCCCTTTGATAAGACACGCGAGGGCCGTCGTCACCGGCAGACTCGGCGGCGCCGTCACGACCATCACGTTATCGCCTTTCTTGAAAAGTTTTAGGGATCTAGCGAACACCGAGAGGCCGATCGTAAGCATGTTGATCAGCCGAAAGATGAAGACATTCTTGTCAAGCGTCGTGCCGCCGGAGCGAAATATCTCGACGCCGTTATGCATTTCGTGCTTGGGGGCTTTCAGGCCGCGAGACATGTGTTTCGGCTGGCCGGTAATGACCTTGACCGTACGCTGTTTCGCGATCCCCTCGGCGATCGCCGTTAGGTAATAGCCCGTCGAAATATCTTCGGGGTAATAAACCTCGGTGAGGATCCAGAGAGTGTTTTCAGGATTTCGCGGCATTACAGAAAAAGTATCGGCCGAGGACGCTGAATGCAAAAGCCCGCGCGTAAGCAAGGGCGATACGCGCACCTTGAAGGTTTCGCCATTGCTTACGCGCGGGCTTTTGCAGTGGACGCATCAATGCCGCCGCAAACTATGGTGCCCGAGAATGATCTTGCTCACGGTTTGCGAGACGTTTGTAACCTGATACTCGGGCGGTGCGGTCCATGCGGCCGGTTGGGCGATAGCGAGGCCGACGGCGTCGACTATGTTAGCAGTTTCGGCACCGCTGACGATGTTGCTGCCGCATTCGATGGTCTCGGGGCGTTCGGTCACGTCACGTACGGTCACGTTCGGGATGCCGAAGATCGCACATTCTTCCTGCACTGTGCCGCTGTCTGTCAGAACTGCGAGCGAATTTTTCTCAAGTTTTACGAAATCGAAAAAGTTCAGAGCTTTGAGCAGGCGAATTCTTGATGCGTCGACCTTGATGCCGTGCTGTTCGAGCTTTTCGGCGGTCCGCGGATGTACCGAAATGAGCACGATCTTGCCAAATTTCTCGGAGACGGCGTTTAGCCCGTCAAATATCTTTTTCAAACGCCCGGCGTCATCGACATTTTCGGCCCGGTGTAGCGTGACGATAAAATATTCGAACGGAACGACGCTCAGGGCCTTCATCACCTCGCTGCCGTCGATCTGGCCGGAAAAATGATCTAGCACCTCTCTTATCGGATTTCCGGTTACGTAAATGCGGTCGCGTTCGATGCCTTCGCGAACGAGATTTTCTTTTGAACGCTCGGTATACGGCATCAGGATCGTACTGGAATGATCGATGATGCGGCGGTTTATCTCTTCGGGAACGCGGTCGTCGTAGCAGCGGTTGCCCGCTTCCATATGAAACACCGGAATGCGGCGACGGGCCGCTGGGATCGCGGAGAGTGCACTATTCGTGTCGCCGAGGAGCAGCACGCGATCGGGCTTGTGCTTCTCGAAAAGCTCGTCTGTTCTCGCGATGATCTGTGCGGCCTGGTCGGCGAAACTCTTCGATTTGATCCCGAGATGAACATCCGGCGTCCGGATGTCGAGGTCGCGGATAAAAATATCGCTCAAACTCTCGTCATAATTCTGCCCGGTGTGCACCGTCGTATGCTCGCTATGCTGATCGAGCACCCCAAGCACGAGACTAAGCCTGATGATCTCCGGCCGAGTGCCGAAAATGGTCATTATTTTCATAGATCCTTAAAAGCTCCCCTCCTGGACAGGAGGGGTGGCCCGGCTTTGCGGGCGGGG
>LNFM01001660.1_pt1 | contig 72945 bp, 67 predicted proteins | sample 596031 | NCBI WGS metagenome assembly LNFM01 (sample SAMN04254537, study PRJNA301005) | activated carbon metagenome | isolation source: dual media filters at the Ann Arbor, Michigan drinking water treatment plant | place: USA: Ann Arbor
GCGACTACGTGCGCGGGGTGGGCTGGGCGCAGAAGTTCGCGGCGCGCAACCGCGAGGTGATGATGACCAACCTGATCGCGACGGTTCGCAAGGTGATCACCAAGCCCTTCGAGTCGCACGTCGAGGCGGTCAACTGCCACCACAACTACGTGCAGCAGGAGCGCCACTTCGGCGAGGATGTGTTCGTGACCCGCAAGGGTGCGGTGAGTGCGAAGCGCGGTCAGTTGGGCATCATCCCTGGCAGCATGGGTGCACGCAGCTACATCGTGCGCGGCCTGGGCAATGCCGAGAGCTTCGAGAGCTGCAGCCATGGCGCCGGTCGCGTGATGAGCCGCACCCAGGCGAAGAAGCTGTTCACTGCCTCCGACCTGATCAAGGCGACCGAAGGCGTCGAGTGCCGCAAGGACAATGACGTGATCGACGAGATCCCGATGGCCTACAAGGACATCGATGCGGTGATGGAAGCGCAGAAGGACCTGGTGGAGGTCGTCTACACCTTGAAGCAGGTGGTGTGCGTGAAGGGCTAGTGTTGGGGGAGAGCACCGGATGGTTCTCACCCCGTTTCAAGATGAAAGGGATCGAGCCTTGAACAACGAAGCACTGATCAGCGCGCACCCGATCGACCCGGCGATGCGGGAGCAGATCCTTGGCTGTTTGCAGCGACTTGAGACCGATCACGATGTGAAGGTGCTGTTCGCCAGCGAGTCCGGAAGTCGGGACTGGGGATTCGCCTCCCCGGACAGCGACTACGACGTGCGCTTCATCTACGTGAACCGCCTGTCGTGGTATTTGACGGTGGAGCCTGGCCGCGACGTGATCGAGCAACCGATCAGCGGCGACCTGGACGTGAACGGCTGGGACCTGCGCAAGACGCTCATGCTGCTGCGTCAGTCGAATCCGACGCTGCTGGAGTGGCTGCGCTCGCCGATCGTCTACCGCGAAGTGCCTTTACGTGCTGCGGCCGCTGTTGGCGGCCCGGTGGATTCGCGACGGCAGAGGCGTACCGCCGATGCGCTTTGCCGCACTGGCGGAGGCGACGCTGAACGACCGTTCGCTTCTGGACGAGATCAACCGACTGCTCGAAATGAAGATGCGTGCCGGAAAAGCCGCGACGAGCCCGCGATGGGCGGGCATCCACGACTTCATCGAAAGCGAGCTCGCGGTGGCTGGCGCACATATGGTCGCAGATTCGTCTCGACCGGAGGCCTCGATGCTTGACGCCTTTCTGTGCCAGACGGTACAGAAGCATGAACGAGAGAAGAATGGAACTGATTGAAATCGATGGTTCGGCTGGCGAGGGCGGTGGCCAGATCCTGCGCACGGGCCTGGCTCTGTCGATGTGCACGGGCCGGCCGATGGCGATCCAGCGCATCCGCGCGAAGCGTGCGAAGCCGGGCTTGATGCGTCAGCACCTGACGTGTGTGCAGGCGGCTGTGGCTGTCTGCGGCGCGAAGGTGGAAGGTGCCGAGCTCGGCTCGCAGAACTTGGTCTTCCAGCCCGGTCCGGTGCGCGCAGGCGACTATGCCTTCAACGTCGGCACGGCGGGCAGTTGCACCCTCGTCCTTCAGACGGTGCTGCCAGCGCTGATGCAGTGCGCCGAGTCCAGCCGCGTGTCGCTCAGCGGTGGCACCCACAATCCGATGGCACCTTCCTTCCACTTCCTGGAGCGCAGCTTCGCACCCTTGCTGCGGCGCCTGGGTGTGGGTCTCGACCTGGAACTGCGTCGGCTGGGCTTCTACCCGGCCGGCGGGGGCGAGGTTTCAGCGGTGGTGCATCCGGCCATCTCAGGTCTGCAGCCCTTCGAGCTGACCGATCGTGGCCCTTTGCAGGATGCGTACGCGGAGTGCCTTGCGCCGGCTTTGCCGAGCGGTGTGGCGGTTCGTGAGCTGGCGGCACTGGCGCGTGCACTGGGTTGGACTGGTGAGCAACTCCGCTCGCCCGCAGTACTGCAAAACGAAGGTCCAGGCAATGCGCTTTTGGCCACGCTGGGCTATGCGCATGTGAGTGAGGTCGTGACCTGCGTCGGCGAAAAGGGCGTCAGTGCAGAGCAGGTGGCGGACGCCGTGGTCAAGGAAATCAGGGCGCATCAAGCGAGTGAGGGTGCGCTGGGCCAGCACCTGGCGGATCAGTGGATGTTGCCGCTGGCACTTGCGGTCGTGGATCGGGGCGGGGCGGCGTCTTTCACCTGCACGGCGTTGACTGAACATGCCACGACCAACATGTGGGTGATCGAGAAGTTCCTGCCGGTGCGATTCAATGTCACGCGGGGCGATGCCAGCTCGTGCGTGCGGGTCGTTGGCGCGAGTCCGATCGCGCAAACCAAGGTCGGTGGAGGAAACGAAGCCCTGGCGGTTTCGTTGGGCCTTCTTTTTCCACTTGCAGGTATCGCTGCCTCGACGAGAGGTGCACCGGCTTGAATGGCTCCAATCGCGGTAAGGCAGACCGACTGCTGGACGCAGAAGACCGTGCATCGATCAAGGGCAGCCTGCCTTACGATGTTTTCACCATGGATCTTCAATCCCGATCACGATCTGTACCCCGGTCGGTGCGTCCATCGCGCCGCTGCGTCCTCCGGGCGCTTGGGGCCGTTGGGCTGTCGTTCTTTGCGACCGGCAGAGCCCACGCCCAACCCGCGGCCACGGTCGCCGCCGCCTCCGACCTGAAGTTCGCTCTGGAAGAGGTGGCTGCGCAGTTCGAACGGCAAACCGGCCAGAAGCTGCGCCTCGTCTTCGGCTCGTCGGGCCACTTCAAGACCCAGATCCTCCAGGGCGCGCCTTTCCACCTGTTCTTGTCGGCCGACGAAGACTTCGTGTTCGAACTGGCCGACGCCGGCAAGACCATCGACCGGGGCCGCGCCTACGCCGTCGGCCGCATCGGCATCATGGTGCCGCCGGGGTCGCCGCTGAAGCCCGACGGCGAACTGCGCGACCTGGCCGCAGCCCTGAAGGACGGCCGATTGCAGAAGTTCGCCATCGCCAACCCCGAGCATGCCCCGTACGGAACACGTGCGATGGAAGCGCTGAAGCACGCCGGCGTGTGGGAAGCGATCCAGCCGCGGCTGGTGTACGGCGAGAACATCTCGCAGGCGACCCAGTTCGCGGTGTCCGGGTCGACCCAGGGCGGCATCATCGCCCTGTCGCTGGCGCTGGCCCCTGCCGTCGCGAGTACGGGCCGATTCGCCCTGATTCCCCAGGCCTGGCACCAACCCTTGAAGCAGCGCATGGTGCTCATAAAAGACGCGCCGCCGGCCGCGCGTGCCTTCCACGATTACATCGCCACCCCGGCTGCGCAGGCGGTGATGAAGCGCTACGGCTTCGAGATGCCTCCGCCTTAGGCCATCATCGCTGATGGACTGGCAAGCTCTGACCCTGTCGCTGGAACTGGCTGGCGCCACCCTGGCCGTGTTGCTGCCCACGGGCCTGTGGCTGGGTCGCTGGCTGGCGCGCACCCGCTTCGCCGGCAAGGCCTGGATCGAGGCCATCGTCGTGCTGCCCCTGGTGCTGCCGCCCACGGTGCTGGGCTACTACCTGCTGGTGACGCTGGGCGGGGCTTCGCCGCTGGGCGCCTGGCTGCGGGAGACCTTCGGCCTGACGCTCACCTTCAACTTCCTGGGCCTGCTGATCGCCTCGGTCATCTTCAACGTGCCTTTCCTCGTTCAGCCGGTGCAGCGTGCCTTCGAGGCCATCCCGGCCAACCTGGCCGAGGCCGCAGCCGTCAGCGGACTGTCGGCCTGGCAGACCTTCTGGCGGGTGGAACTGCCGCTGGCCTGGCCCGGGGTGCTGTCGGCCTGCGTGCTGACCTTCGTGCATACGCTGGGCGAATTCGGTGTCGTGCTGATGGTGGGCGGCAGCATTCCGGGCGAGACCCGTACCATCGCCATCTCGATCTATGACCGCGTGCAGTCGTTCGACCTGGCCGGTGCCAATCAGATGGCCTTGCTGCTGCTGGTGTTCTCGCTGGCGGCGGTGGCGGCGTCGTTCTTCGCCTCTTCGCGGCTGGTGGTGCGCCGGTGAACCTGGCGCCGCTGCCGGCAGCCGAGTCGGGCCTGGTGGTGGACGTCGACCAGGCCCGGCCCATGCCCTTGCAGGGCGGGCTGCGCTGCCAGCGTGGCGAACTGCTGGCCCTGGTGGGGCCTTCAGGGGCGGGCAAGACTTCGCTGATGCGCGTGCTGGCCGGGTTGATGCGTCCGCAGCGCGGGCGCGTAGCCGTGGATGGGGAGGTATGGTGCGACACCGAACGCGGCATCTTCCTGCCGCCACAGCAGCGCCATGTGGGCCTGGTGTTCCAGAACTACGCGCTCATGCCGCATCTGGACGCCTTGGGCAACGTGGCGCTGTCGCTGTTGCACCTGCCCGCACCCGAGCGGCAGCGCACGGCGCAGCGCTGGCTGGATCACGTGCAACTCAGCCCCGACCAGCAACGCCGCCGCCCCGCCGATCTGTCCGGTGGCCAGCAGCAGCGTGTGGCGGTGGCGCGGGCACTTGCGCGGGAACCCCGGCTGCTGCTGCTGGACGAGCCCTTCTCGGCCGTCGACCAGATGATGCGGCAGGGCCTGTACCGGCTGCTGGCCGACCTGAGGCGAGAGCTGTCGGTGCCCATCGTGCTGGTCACGCACGACCTGAACGAGGCCCGGATGCTGGCCGACCGGCTGGCGGTGATGGACGCCGGCCTGGTGCTGCAGCAGGGCACGCCGGCACAGATCCACACCCAGCCACGCAATGCGCGCGTGGCCGACCTGGTGGGCATCCAGAACCGGTTCCACGGCCTGTGGCTGGGCCCGGCCTCCACGCCTGGCCAGGGCCTGCTGCGCTGGGCATCGGCCGGGAAGGTCCCGGCAGACGATGCACCCGTGCTGCAGGTACGCGACAAGAGCCGCCTGATTCCGGGCGAGCCCGTGAACTGGGTCATCCCCAGCGACGGCATCGGCCTGGTCGACATGGCGGAGCGCGGGGCCGATGACTTCGTCGCCGAAGTCACCGAGGCCCGTCATCTCGGCGAGATCACGCTGGCCACGCTGGCGGTGGCTGCGGTGCCGGGCTCGCGGCTGGTGCTCACCCTGTCAGGATCCCAGCGCCGGCGCCTGACGCCTGGTTCCGTGGTGGCGGCGCGGCTGGACCGGCAGTTCGTCCATGTGATGCCGGTGCGGTCGGCCCAGGGGGCCAGCGGGCAGCGCCCCTGATCTGCCGCCATCCTGGTCCTGCGGCGCCGGTTCGACGCGGCGGCCATTCCAGCGGGGCCGGGCCGTCGCGTGCCCCGAGGATCGGCGCCGGCAGCGTTCGCCCCTGCCGATGCCAGATGCGATGGCCGCGCCGGGCAGGGCAGGGCTTTGTCTTGCACGCAGCGCAGTCGCAGTTGAAGACCGGCATGCACCGACGCGGGGTCAGTTCGGGGGCTGCTTGCCCGGCTGCAGGTGTTCCAGGTGGAAAGCGGCGATGGCATCGAATGCGCGCTGCCGTTCTGCCGGGTCGAAACCGGGTTCGGGGCTGCCACCCCGCACCTGTTGCATGGCAGTGCGTGAAGCCAGGTCGGCCGGCCAGGGCGCCAGCAGGTCGAAGTGTCCGGCTCCAGGCAGTACGGCCACCGTGCGGCAGGCGCGACATTCGCGCAACACATGCTGGCTGTGCCAGGCCGGCAGCAGCAGCGTGTCGCGGCCGGCGCTGATCACCCCCACGGGTACCCGGATGCGCACAAGGCTGGCCGCTGACAGCGGTGCTGCCACGGGCACGGCCACCGTCACCGACGCAATCCTGGCGTCCAGGCGTGGATCGCCGTCGCCCGGCAGGCCGCCATGCTCTTGCACCAGTTCAGCCGGCAGGGCGTCTTCCGGCGCGCCGCGAAGACCTTCGAACCGGGCCCGGCGGGCTTCGCGGGCCGGGGCGTCGATCGCGCCGTTGAAGCAGAAGCCGGCGTCGTCGTCACCGTGGGCCAGGCAGTGGCGCACCAGGTCGAGCAGGCGCCAGCGGCCACCGGCCAGCGTGAGCGCTGTCATCCCGCCGGCAGACATGCCGTGCACCCCCACACGGTCCAGCGCCAGCCGCTGCCCCCAGTCCGGGTGTGCGGCGAGCGCGTTGATGAGCTTCAGCACTTCCTGCGGGCGTGTCTGCCAGGCGGCCGGCCCGGCCCGGCTGCTGTCGCTGAAATTGTCGCCGGCATGCAGGGGCTGGGCCACGATCAGGCCGGCGCGGGCCAGCGTGGCGGCCATGGCGTGGTCGGCCATGTCGCTGCCACCGGTGCCATGCGAGAGCACGACCAGGCGCCGGGTGCCGGCGGCGGGCGCGCCCTCGGGTGCCACCTGCAGTTCGAAGCTGCCCCTGCGCCATGCCTGCGTGGGGGCGCTGCTCGGGTAGACCAGCGTCACCGGAACGCCGTCCAGCGTCAGTCGGGTCAGGCCGACAGCCTGGGGCTGGGCGTGCGCGAAGCACGCTGCCATCGACAGCAGCAGCGCACCGGCAAGCCGGCTGGGCCAGCGGCTGGCCACTGCAAGGAATGCCGCCGACGGGTCCTTGCGGTGGTCTGGTCTGGATGAAGGGCGTGATGGAAAGATCGGCATGGCGGTGGCTCCTGGACAAACCCTGAACAGGGTTTGGAAGCCTCACTCTGGCCAGGTGCCGGCCTCATGGCCAGCGTCATTCGACGGGGTGGCCTGCCACGTCGCGAAGCGACGCTGCCAGGCCTCGAGCCGCCCGCTCGGCGAACCTGCGCGCCCCGGTTCGCCCCGGTTCGCTCGAGCAGGGCAGTGGCCTCAGTGGTGCGGGTTCAGGCTCGGGTAGTCGGTGTAGCCCTTGGCGCCACCGCCATACCAGGTGCTGCGGTCGGACTCGGCCAGCGGCGCGCCGGCCTTCAGGCGTTCGACCAGGTCGGGGTTGCCGATGTAGGGCCGGCCGAAGGCCACCAGGTCGGCGCCTTGTTCGACGGCCAGGGCTGCGGTCGCACCGTCGTAGCCGTTGTTGACCATCCAGGCGCCCTGGCCACCGGCCTGGCGGTAGGCGGCCTTGGCGGCGGCGTAGTCGAACGGCCGGTCGGGCAGTTCACGGGCACCACCGGTGGCGCCTTCGATCACGTGCAAGTAGGCCAGTCCCAGCGGGGCCAGCCCGCGCAGCACATGTTCGAACAGGGCCTGGCTTTCGCCGTCGACCACGTCGTTGGCTGGCGTCACAGGCGACAGGCGGATGCCGACCCGGCCGCCGCCGATGGCGGCCACCACCGCAGCCGTCACTTCCAGGCCGAAGCGGGCACGGTTGTCGATGCTTCCACCATAGGCGTCGGTGCGCGCATTGCTGCCGCTCTTGAAGAACTGGTCGATGAGATAGCCGTTGGCGGCGTGGATCTCCACGCCATCGAAGCCGGCTTCGCCCACCGCCGCCTTCGCCGCGCGCACGTAGTCGGCCACGATGCCCGGCAGTTCGGCCGTTTCCAGCGCGCGCGGTGCCGAGGTCTGGACGAAGCTCGGCACGCCGTTCTCGATCAGCACGGTCTTGGTCTTGGCGGTGATGGCCGACGGCGCCACGGGGGCGGCCCCGCCGGGCTGCAGGCTGGTGTGCGAGATCCGGCCCACGTGCCACATCTGCGTGACGATGCAGCCACCGGCGGCGTGCACGGCGTCGGTGACCTGCTTCCAGGCGGCCAGCTGCTCAGGGGCATAGAGGCCCGGCACGTCGGCATAGCCCTGGCCCTGGTGGCTGATGGCGGTGGCTTCGGTGATCAGCAGCCCGGCGCTGGCGCGCTGGCGGTAGTAGTCGACAGCATGCGGGCCTGGCACGGCGCCGGGCGACCGGTTGCGCGTCAGCGGGGCCATCGCGATGCGGTTGGCCAGCTTGAGTGCGCCGGCGCGGAAAGGTTCGAAGAGAGAGCTCATGGAGGAAGACAGGGGTGCTGCCCAAGTTGAACGCAACGCGGGCAGATGGGGGCGACGTCAGGGCAGGGCAAGACCCGACCCTAGAATTCAGGCCTTGGCCAAGCACGGCCCCTCATTCAACCACTGCCCCAGGGATCCCATGAGCCTCAACGATGTCACCCCCGGCGCGAAGGCGCCCAACGAATTCAACGTCATCATCGAGATCCCGATGAACGGACCGCCGGTGAAGTACGAGGTCGACCACGACAGCGGCGCCTTGTTCGTCGACCGCTTCATGAGCACCGCCATGCACTACCCGTGCAACTATGGCTTCATCCCGCAGACCCTGGCCGACGACGGCGACCCGGTCGACGTGCTGGTGATCACGCCGGTGCCGCTGATCCCCGGCGTGGTCGTCACCTGCCGCCCGCTGGGCATGCTGCGCATGGACGACGAGGCCGGCGGCGACAACAAGCTGCTGGCCGTCCCCATCGACAAGAAGCTGCCGATCTACGCCGCCGTGCAAAAGCCCGACGACCTGCACCCGCTGCTGTTGCAGACCATCCAGCACTTCTTCGAACACTACAAGGACCTGGAAAAGGGCAAGTGGGTGAAGGTGAAGGACTGGACGGGCAAGGAAGAGGCCGTCAAGGAAGTGGCCGACGGCATGGCCAACTACGCGAAGAAGCACGCCTGAGCTTCAGTCGCCGTTCTTGAACGGGTTGCGTTCGCGCAGTTCGTCCACGTACTGTTCGATGCCCTGGCCTTCGCTGGCCAGGAAGTCGGCCACGGCATCGGCAAAGCGCGCGTCGCGCAGCCAGTGAACGGAGTTCGTCTGCACCGGCAGCAGGCCGCGGGCCATCTTGTGCTCTCCTTGCGCGCCGCCTTCGAAGCGCTGGTAGCCACGGGCCAGGCACCAGGCCAGCGGCTGGTAGTAGCAGGCCTCGAAGTGCAGGCAGGGCAGGTACTCGGTCGCGCCCCAGTAGCGCCCCCAGGCGTGGCCACGCTGCGGGTCGATGGCGATCAGGGAAGCCGCCAGCGGCGGTGCGTCGGCGCTGCCACGTCGTGCCACGAACATCAGCCAGTGCTGCGGCATCCGGGCTGCCATGCGTTCGAAGAAGTCGCGCGTGAGGTAGGGCGTGCTGTGGTGCGCGGCGTAGGTCAGCGTGTAGCAGTGGTGGAAGAAGTCCCACAGCCCTGGGGTGATGTCGCGGCCTTCGTGCGCAGTGAACACCACACCTTGTTCGGCGACCCTGCGCCTTTCCTGCTGGATCTTCTTGCGTTTCTCGCGCTGCAAGCGTGCCACCAGTCCGGCGAAGTCGGCGATGGGCGCTGCACTGTCCTGGGTCCAGTGGAACTGCACGCCGTGGCGTACCAGCCAGCCTTGCGCGGCCAGGGCTGCGGTGTCGGCGGCATCGGTGAACAGCAGGTGCGCCGATGACAGCTTTTCCTGACGCGCCAGCGCGCCGATGGCCTGGGCGAGCCGCTCTCGCCAGGCCTCGTCGGCGGCCAGCAGCCGTGCCCCCGGCACGGGAGTGAAGGGCACGGCACCCAGCAGCTTCGGGTAGTAGGCCAGGCCGTGGCGACGGTAGGCGTCGGCCCAGGACCAGTCGAACACATACTCGCCGTAGGAATGGTTTTTCAGGTACAGCGCGCAGGCGGCCTGGAGCCCGGTCGCATCTTCCATCGTGATGAACTGCGGCGCCCAGCCGGTGTCAGGCACGGCACTGAGCGATTCGTGCATCGCCAGCAGATATTCGTGGCGCATGAAGGGCGTGGGGGCTGCCTGCTTCTCGAGCAGCGCGTTCCAGGCTCCAGCGTCCACGCTGGCGGGGCTGGCATGGACCCGGATGACATAATCTTGTCTGTCTACTTCGACCTGTGTCATTCAGGGCCTGTGATGGTGAAACCCGCATGAAAGCAGCCCTGGCGCAGATCAATGCCACCGTGGGCGACCTCAGCGGTAATGCCAGGAAAATTGCCGATGTGGCCCGCCGGGCGTACGACCAGGGCGCACGGCTCGTGGTGGCTCCCGAACTTGCGCTGACCGGCTACCCGCCCGAAGACCTGCTGCTGAGACCGGCATTCATGAAGGCCTGTGCCGACGCGCTGGCCGATCTGGCACGACAGGTTTCCGATCTCGATGGCTTGCATCTGGTGGTGGGTCATCCGCATCAGTTTGCAGGGCAGGGCGATGTTAGGACCAAGTCCCTGTCGGTGCTGCAGCGCTTCAATGCAGCCTCGGTGCTGGCAGGGGGGCGCGTGCTGGGCACGTACTGCAAGCGTGAACTGCCGAATTACCAGGTCTTCGACGAACGCCGCTACTTCGTGTCGGGCCGCGACGCCGGCCTGCCTCCGTTCGTCTTCGAGGTCCAGGGGATGCGCGTCGGCCTGCTGATCTGCGAAGACGCCTGGTTCGACGAACCCGCGCGCGCCGCCACCGACGCTGGCGCGCAACTGCTGTGTGTGCTGAACGCCTCGCCCTTCCACCTGGACAAGGCTGGCGACCGCCAAGACCGCATGTGCGAACGTGCCCGCGGCACCGGCTGCGCGCTGCTGTATGCGCACCTGGTGGGCGGGCAGGACGAAGTCGTCTTCGACGGCGCCTCCTTCGCCTGCGACGCGCAAGGTGTGGTGCGGGCCCGGGCGGCGGCATTCGAGGAAGACCTGCTGCTCGTCGACCTGTCCGCAGATGGCACCGTGACCGGTGCCCTGGCACCCGAGCCAGAGCTCGAAGCCCAGGCCTGGCAGGCGCTGGTGCTGGGTGTGCGCGACTACCTCGGCAAGAACGGCTTCCCGGGTGCGCTGATCGGCCTGTCGGGCGGCATCGACTCAGCGCTGGTGCTGGCCATCGCGGTCGACGCCCTGGGTGCAGACAAGGTCCACGCCGTGATGATGCCCTCGCCCTACACGGCGGAAATTTCGTGGGTCGATGCCCGCGACATGGCCAGGCGCCTGGGCGTGCGCTACGACGAGATCGGCGTTTCGCCGATGTTCGATGCCTTTCGCGCCAGCCTGGCCCCGCTCTTCGCCGGCCGCGCCGAAGACACGACCGAGGAAAACCTGCAGGCGCGCATCCGCGGCACGCTGCTGATGGCGCTGTCGAACAAATTCGGCGCCATCGTGCTGACCACCGGCAACAAGAGCGAGATGGCCACGGGTTACTGCACCCTCTACGGCGACATGGCCGGCGGCTTTGCCGTCATCAAGGACGTGGCCAAGACCCTGGTCTACCGCTTGGCCGAGTGGAAAAACCGCCAGCCCACGCGCCTTGCCGACGGCAGCACGGGCGCCGTGATCCCCGAGCGCATCATCACCCGGCCGCCTTCGGCCGAGCTGCGCCCCGACCAGACCGATCAGGACAGCCTGCCGCCCTACGAGGTGCTCGACGCGATCCTCGCGCGCTACATGGAAGAGGACCAGGGCGTCGACGAGATCGTGGCCGCCGGCTTCGACCGCGCCGTGGTCGAGCGCGTCACGCGCTTGATCAGGCTCAATGAGTACAAGCGCCGCCAGGCGCCCGTGGGCATCCGAATCACCCACAGGGCGTTCGGGCGGGATTGGCGCTATCCCATCACCTCGAAGTTCCGTGCTTAAATCCTCGTCAATCCAGCACCCATACCGGAGTTCGCCATGAAGCAAGTCACCGCCATCATCAAGCCGTTCAAGCTGGAAGAAGTGCGCGAAGCGCTGGGCGAAGTCGGCGTTTCTGGCTTGACGGTGACCGAGGTCAAGGGTTTCGGCCGCCAGAAAGGCCATACCGAGCTGTACCGGGGTGCCGAATACGTGGTCGACTTCCTGCCCAAGGTCAAGGTGGAAGTGGTGGTGAAGAACGACGACGTCGACCGCTGCATCGAGGCCATCGTCAAGGCTGCAAAGACGGGCAAGATCGGCGACGGCAAGATCTTCGTCACCAGTGTCGACCAGGTGGTGCGCATCCGCACTGGCGAAACCGACGAAGCGGCGATCTGACGGGCCTCAGGTACGGCTGAAGTCGTCCTTGGCGCGGGCTCCGGGTACGGCGGCGGCCAGCAGCTGCAGCAGGGCCAGGGGTTCGGTGCCCACCACAACGTTGCCTTGCTGTTCGGCAGATAGAAAGCCCTGTGACACGCTGTGGTCCATGAACGCCAGCAGCGCGTCGTAGTAGCCCGCGGTGTTCAGCAGGCCTATGGGCTGGTCGTGGTAGCCCAGCTGCCGCCAGGTCCACACCTCGTACAGCTCTTCCAGCGTGCCGATGCCGCCGGGCAAGGCCAGGAAGACGTCAGCCCGCTCGGCCATCAGCTGCTTGCGCTGGTGCATGGTCTGCACCACATGCATTTCGTGCAAGCCAGGATGGCCGACCTCGCGGTCCTGCAGGGTCTGGGGGATCACCCCGACCACCCGACCACCGGCTGCGAGCGTCGCGTCAGCCACCTCGCCCATCAGGCCGACCTTGCCGCCGCCGTAGACGAGTTGCCAGCCACGTTCGCCAATGGCCTGGCCCAGGGCCACTGCAGCAGCGGTGTAGGCCGGCTTTGCGCCGTGGCGAGAGCCGCAGTAAACGCAGACGCTCAGGGGACTGTTTTTCATGGTCGCGGCTCAGGGGTCCAGGGCACGAGCCGGGTGCCACAGACGACGTCATGCAGGAATTGGCGCTGCGGGTTCAGGAACACCAGCGCGGCATAGACCACCACCCCCACCGAGATGGCGCCGAATGCGGGCCAGGCCCCTGTCACGCCCCAGAACGACAGCGTCATCAGGGCTGGCATGAACCAAAGCCAGGACAACACGTAGCGGCAACTGGCGCGCAACAGGCCCGGGCGGTCGCCCTGGGCCGTGACGATCTGGATGCGCCAGGTGCGCATGGCCAGGGTCTGGCCTTGGCGCCTCCAGAACCAGACGAAGTACAGCCCCAATACGCAAAACAGGTAGATGCGCAGCCCCAGGCTGCCCTGCAGGGCATGGCGTTGATTCGTCACGAGTGCATAGACCAGCCCGGCCGCCATGACCACACCGAAGAGAAGCAGGCCTTCGTAGATGAAGGCGCCGAGGCGGCGACTCAGTCCGGGCGCGCGCATCGCGTCTTTGGGAAAGGGGGCAGGGGTGGTCACTTTGAAGTCGGGGCGTCTGCTTCGCGGGTCTTCTTGCCTGCCGTGGCGGCCGCCTGAGCCCCGCGCCTGGGCAGCAGGGTCGTTGGGTCGACAAAGTCGGGTGTCGCGGCGATCTTCGGCAACCCTGATTGCTGGAACGGTGCTGGCCGCGGCGACTTCGACACTGGGTTGGTCGTCGCACCCGGGCGGGCCTGAACGACGGCCGGTGCCACGACCTTGCCGCGTGAGTTGTCCAGCAGCGGCATGGTGTTGTGCTTGGATTGCAGGCTGTTGCGGTCGGCGGTGTCGACAGCAGACAGCGGGCCGTTGCGGCTGCGCTGCTGGCGGCTGCCGGCCTGGTCGGCCAATTCACGCCGCTCGTCGGGCGAGAGCGCCTGGTACTCGAGCCAGCGTGCCTGGCGTTCGTCCAGGCTCAGCTTGCGGCTTTCCTGAAACTGCTGGCGGGCTCGCGTGCGTTCGCCGTCAGGCAGTCCGGCCCAGGCTGCCATGCGTTCCTGGACGCGCCGGCGTTCCTCAGGGGGCATCTTGTCCAGGCGGCCTGCCAGGTTCAGCCACTTTTGCTTGCGTGCGGTGTCGATGCTGGACCAGTCCCAGCGGAGTGGGGCGAGCTGTCGCTGCTGGCTGGGAGACAGGCTGCTCCAGGATGGCTCGCTGTCTTCATCGGCCCTGGCGGGCTGCGCAGCCAGGGCAGAGAAAGCCAGCAGGACAGCGCCCAGAATGCCCGGGATCGCTCTCGGTGACGGAAACTTCATCGCGGTGCCGACCGCAGGAATTCGCCGAAGCCTGGGTCGCTGTAGGCCCCGGGTGGAAGGTCGTCGGCCAGCAAGACGGCATCGACATCGGCCGCGGCCAGCACTTGTTCGCGCTGGCTCCAGTGTTCCACCAGCCCCAGCCCAGCCAGCAGGAGCACCAGTGGAACCATGGCCAGCACACGCAGCCACCAAGCAGGTGCGTCGGACGAGCCGAGTGCGACCGAACCCCCTTGCACGATGCCGGGTGCTGCGGCTGTTCGCTGCTGGCGCGCGCGGCTCAGAGCTTGCTCGCGGGCGAAGCGCAGGCGTTCGGTGAGGTCGGGCGCCGTGCTGGCCGCGCTGGTGGATAACAAGCCGGCGATGCGCAGCCCCACCCTGGCCTGCCGGGCCTGGGTGGATGGATCGTTGATGCTGCTGCTCATGTCGACAAAACTCCTTTTGCGCGAAGTGCCTTTGCCAACGCCACGATGGCCCGGGAGCAATGCGTCTTCACGCTGCCTTCCGAGCAACCCATGGCGCTTGCGGTCTCGCTCACGTCGAACTCTTCCCAGTAACGTAACAGAAAGGCTTCCCGTTGACGGCCTGGAAGTTCGGCAACGGCGGTTTCGATCAGCCTGAGCATCTGTGTTCGGGCCATGGCATCGGCAGCACTTTCCGTACCGGCACGATCTTCCAGCACCTGCAGGGCTTCAAGCAGGTCGAAATCGCCGTCTTCCCCGGCGCTTTCGAACGCCGACAAGCTCTGAAACACGCCAGCCCGCACCTTTTCACGCCTGAACCAGTCCATCGTTGCGTTCGACAGGATGCGCTGGAAGATCAGCGGCAGCTCAGACGCCGGGCGGTCGGCGTACTTCTCGGCGAGTCGGATCATGGCGTCCTGCACGATGTCCAGTGCCGCGTCATCGCTGCGCACGGCATAAACCGTGCGCTTGAAGGCGCGCTTTTCGACGCTCTTGAGGAAGTCAGAGAGTTCTTGGTCGGTGGCCAACGCGTGTCGGTCGGGCGGCGCGCCCGGCTCGGGCGTTGCAAATTATGTCATCGCACCGCCACAGTGCAGGGGTGTGGCGGGCCCCTGCCGCCCTGGATGCCATAATCATGGGCTACACCCGCTCTTTACGGTCTATTGCCGTGCGCCCAACCCGGGCACCGGTACACGCCGCGCAGGCAAGTTCGCCAGCAGCACCAACGCCGTCTCACAAGGACGAGCCGCAGGTGCACCGATGGTTTTTCGTCAGAGAAATTCACAAAGGTTCCCAACAAGTCATGGACATTTCTGCCGCGGAAGTCAAGCGCGCCGCCCTGGCGCAGCCTTCTTCTCAAAACGCCTCCTCCCAAGCTTCCCCTGCCGACCCCAACGGTTCGGAGATCCTCGTGCGCTGCCTGCAGGCCGAGGGTGTCGAATTCCTCTGGGGTTACCCTGGTGGGGCCGTGCTTTACATCTACGACGCGCTCTACAAGCAAGAGACCATCCAGCACGTGCTGGTGCGTCACGAGCAGGCCGCTGTACATGCTGCCGACGGCTATGCCCGCGCCACCGGCAATGTCGGCGTCGCGCTGGTGACGTCCGGTCCGGGCGTGACGAATGCCATCACCGGCATCGCCACCGCCTACATGGACAGCATCCCGATGGTCATCGTCACCGGCCAGGTGCCGACGCCAGCCATCGGACTGGACGCCTTCCAGGAGTGCGACACCGTCGGCATCACGCGCCCGATCGTCAAGCACAACTTCCTGGTCAAGGACGTGCGTGACCTGGCGCTGACGATGAAGAAGGCGTTCCACATCGCCCGCACTGGCCGCCCTGGTCCGGTGGTGGTGGACGTGCCGAAGGACGTCTCGCTGAAGACCGCGCCTTTCCACTACCCCGAATCGGTGGAGATGCGCAGCTACAACCCGGTGAAGAAGGGCCATGGCGGGCAGATCCGCAAGGCCGTGCAGCTGCTGCTGGCTGCAAAGCGCCCCTACATCTACACCGGCGGCGGCGTGATCCTGGGCAATGCCTCGGCAGAGCTGCGGCAGCTCGTGGACATGCTGGGCTTCCCCTGCACCAACACGCTGATGGGTCTGGGTGCCATCCCGGCCAGCGAGCCGAAGTTCCTGGGCATGCTGGGCATGCATGGCACCTACGAAGCCAACATGACGATGCAGAACTGCGACGTCCTGCTGGCCGTGGGCGCCCGTTTCGACGACCGCGTGATCGGCAACCCGAAGCACTTCGCCTCGGTCGAGCGCAAGATCATCCACGTCGACATCGACCCCAGCTCGATCAGCAAGCGCGTGAAGGTCGACATCCCCATCGTCGGCGACGTGAAGGAAGTGCTGGTCGAGCTGATCGCGCAGATCAAGGAAGCCCAGGCTCGCCCCGACGCGCATGCGCTTGGCGCCTGGTGGAACCAGATCGCCGAATGGCGCAAGCGCGAATGCCTGGCTTACCGGGGCAGCAGCGATGTCATCAAGCCGCAGATGGTGGTCGACAAGCTCTGGCAGCTGACCAAGGACCGCGACACCTACATCACCAGCGACGTCGGCCAGCACCAGATGTGGGCGGCGCAGTACTACCGCTTCGAAGAGCCGCGCCGCTGGATCAACTCTGGCGGGCTGGGCACGATGGGCGTGGGCTTGCCGTACGCGATGGGCATCAAGCTGGCCAAGCCGGACGCCGATGTGTTTTGCATCACCGGCGAAGGCAGCATCCAGATGTGCATCCAAGAGCTGTCCACCTGCAAGCAATACGACACGCCGGTGAAGGTGGTGAGCCTGAACAACCGCTACCTGGGCATGGTGCGCCAGTGGCAGCAGCTGGACTACGGCGGCCGCTATTCGCACAGCTACATGGACGCCCTGCCTGACTTCGTCAAGCTTGCCGAGGCCTACGGCCATGTCGGCCTGCTGGTGGAAAAGCCTGGCGACGTCGAAGCTGCGCTGCGCGAAGCCATCCGCCTGAAGGACCGTACGGTCTTCCTGGACATCCGCACCGACCCCACCGAGAACGTCTGGCCCATGGTCCAGGCGGGCAAGGGCATCAGCGAGATGCTGCTGGGGTCCGAGGACCTGTAAATCCGGTCGCGGGGCCTGTCTCGGTTGCCCCCGCGCTGAACTTCACCGAAGCGTGGCCAAGGGCCCGTGGGCAATCCGCCCCGGCGTCTGAAGAGCGCGCACAGGAAAGCTGAACATGAAACACATCATTGCGGTGCTGCTCGAGAACGAAGCCGGCGCCCTGTCTCGCGTGGTCGCCTTGTTCTCGGCTCGCGGCTACAACATCGAGAGCCTGACGGTGGCTCCCACCGAAGACCCCAGCCTGTCGCGCATGACCATCGTCACCACTGGCAGCGAGGAAGTCATCGAGCAGATCACCAAGCACCTGAACCGCCTGATCGAGGTGGTGAAGGTGGTCGACCTGACCGAGGGCCCGTTCACCGAGCGCGAGCTCATGCTCATCAAGGTGCGTGCTGTGGGCAAGGAACGCGAAGAGATGAAGCGCATGGCCGAGATCTTCCGCGGTCGCATCATCGACGTCACCGAGAAGAGCTACACGATCGAGTTGACCGGCGACTCGAGCAAGCTCGACGCCTTCCTGGTGGCCATCGATCGCGCCGCCATTCTGGAAACCGTGCGCACTGGCGCCAGCGGCATTGGCCGCGGCGAACGCATCCTTCGCGTCTGAACGGCGCCTGAACCCGGAACACCATCCCTTTTTTACGGAGAGAACCATGAAGGTCTATTACGACAAGGACGCCGATCTCAGCCTCATCAAGGGCAAGAACGTCACCATCATCGGCTACGGGTCGCAGGGCCATGCCCATGCCCAGAACCTGAACGACAGCGGCTGCAAGGTCACCGTCGGGCTGCGCAAGGGCGGCGCCAGCTGGTCCAAGGTCGAGAAGGCCGGCCTGAAGGTGGCTGAAGTCGCAGAAGCCGTCAAGGGCGCCGACGTCGTGATGATCCTGCTGCCCGACGAGCAGATCGGCGCCGTCTATGCCCAGGACATCGAACCGAACATCCGCGAAGGCGCGTCGCTGGCTTTTGCCCACGGCTTCAACGTGCACTACGGTCAGGTCGTGCCGCGTGCCGACCTCGACGTTTGGATGGTGGCGCCCAAGGCCCCCGGCCACACCGTGCGCAACACCTATACGCAGGGTGGCGGCGTGCCGCACCTGATCGCCGTGCATGCCGACAAGAGCGGCCGCGCACGCGACCTCGCGCTGAGCTATGCCGCGGCCAACGGTGGTGGCAAGGCCGGCATCATCGAGACCAACTTCCGCGAAGAAACCGAGACCGACCTGTTCGGCGAACAAGCCGTGCTGTGCGGTGGCACGGTCGAGCTGATCAAGGCCGGCTACGAGACGCTGGTGGAAGCCGGCTACGCGCCCGAGATGGCCTATTTCGAGTGCCTGCACGAGCTGAAGCTGATCGTGGACCTGATCTACGAAGGCGGCATTGCGAACATGAACTACTCGATCAGCAACAACGCTGAATACGGCGAGTACGTCACCGGCCCGCGCATCGTCACCGAAGCGACGAAGGAAGCCATGCGCCAGTGCCTGAAGGACATCCAGACCGGCGAATACGCCAAGAGCTTCATCCTGGAAAACCGCGCTGGCGCGCCCACCCTGCTGAGCCGCCGCCGCCTGACCTCCGAGCATTCGATCGAGGTCGTGGGCGAAAAGCTTCGCGCCATGATGCCCTGGATCAAGGCCAACAAGCTCGTCGACAAGACACGCAATTGATGGCTATCCGGCCGGGCGTATCCTTCACTGCATGAACGACGACTTGCGCTCCGCCGGCGCCGAAGCAGGCGAGGGCACCGACCCGGCCACCTTGCGCCCCCGGCGCAAGGGCATCTACATGCTGCCCAATGCCGTCACCCTGGCGGCCTTGTTCGCGGGCTTCTACAGCATCGTGATGGCGATGAACGGCCGCTTCGACGTGGCCTGTATCGGCATTTTCTGCGCTGCCGTGCTGGACAGCCTGGATGGCCGGGTGGCGCGCATGACGAACACGCAAAGTGCGTTCGGCGAGCAGATGGACAGTCTGTGCGACATGGTCAGCTTCGGCCTGGCCCCGGCGCTGATCATCCTGGAATGGTCGCTCAAGGGCCTGGGCAAGCCGGGCTGGATCGCGGCCTTCGTCTATTGCGCCGCGGCTGCATTGCGGCTGGCGCGCTTCAACACCAACATCGGTGTGGTCGACAAGCGCTTCTTCCAGGGGCTGCCCAGTCCGGCGGCGGCGGCTTTGGTCATCGGCTTCATCCTGGTGATGGACGATGCAGGTTTCAAGGACGTTTCGAACACGCCCTGGATCGCCTGGACGGCCTGGGCCATCACGCTCTACGCCGGCCTGACGATGGTCACCAACGTCCCGTTCTACAGCTTCAAGGGCTTCGGCGGACGGCGCAGCGTGCCATTTGCGGCCATCGTCGCGGTGGCGCTGGGCATCGCCTTCGTCAGCATCCATCCGCCCATCGTGCTGTTTGCCGTGTTCGTGGCTTACGGTCTGTCGGGCTACGGCATGTATGTCTGGCGCAAGATGAAAGGCAAGCCGGTGAGCGTGATCGCAATCTCGACCGACGAGCCCGACGAAAAGGGTCTGCATCAGTGATGGCTGGTCCGTGCTACATTCCAAAGGTGAAAGTGTCTACAGCCATCATCGCGCTAAGCCTGCTAGGAGCCCTGCGGGTGCGCTGATCGCTGCTTGACCTTATTTCCCATTCATTCCGATCAACGGCCCGCCAGCGCAAGCAGCGGGCCGTTTTTCGTTCTTCACGCTGCCTGCTTGAACCCCACCGAAAGCCCGCCATGACCGACAAGCTCATCATCTTCGACACCACCTTGCGCGACGGCGAACAGTCGCCCGGCGCCTCGATGACGCGCGACGAGAAGCTGCGCATTGCCCGGCAGCTCGAGCGCCTGCGGGTGGATGTGATCGAAGCCGGCTTCGCCGCGTCAAGCAACGGCGACTTCCTGGCCGTGAAGGCGATTGCCGATGCCATCAAGGACTCCACCGTGTGCTCGCTGGCCCGGGCCAACGACCGCGACATCTCACGCGCCGCCGAGGCCCTCAAGGGCGCCGCCAGGGCCCGCATCCATACCTTCATCGCCACCAGTGCGCTGCACATGGAGAAGAAGCTGCGAATGACGCCAGACCAGGTGCACGAGCAGGCCCTGCAGTCGGTGCGCTTCGCGCGCAACCTGTGCGACGACATCGAGTTTTCGCCCGAGGACGGCTACCGCAGCGACATGGACTTCCTGTGCCGGGTGCTGGAAACCGTGATCGACGCTGGCGCGACCACGGTCAATATCCCCGATACCGTGGGTTATGCCATTCCAGAGCTCTATGGCAACTTCATCCGCACCCTGCGCGAACGCGTGCCGAACAGCGACAAGGCGGTCTGGAGCGTGCACTGCCACAACGACCTGGGCATGGCGGTGGCCAATTCGCTGGCCGGGGTGATGGTGGGCGGCGCGCGCCAGGTCGAATGCACCATCAACGGCCTGGGCGAACGCGCCGGCAACTGCAGCCTGGAAGAGGTTGTGATGGCCGTGCGCACGCGGCGGGATTATTTCAAGCTCGACCTGGGTATCGACGCCACGCAGATCGTGCCGGCCTCACGCATGGTCAGCCAGACCACCGGCTTCGTCGTGCAGCCGAACAAGGCCGTCGTCGGCGCAAACGCCTTCGCCCATGCCAGCGGTATCCACCAGGATGGCGTGCTGAAGGCGCGCGACACCTACGAGATCATGCGCGCCGAAGACGTGGGCTGGGCCGCGAACAAGATCGTGCTGGGCAAGTTGTCGGGCCGCAACGCCTTCAAGCAGCGTCTGCAGGAACTGGGCGTGACGCTGGAGTCGGAACAGGAGATGAACGCGGCCTTCGCCCGCTTCAAGGACCTGGCCGACCGCAAGAGCGACATCTTCGACGAGGACATCCTGGCCCTCCTCAGCGACGAAAGCGTCACTGCCGAGGCCGAGCATTACCGCCTGCTGTCGCTGTCGCAGAGGTCCGAAACCGGCGAGCGGCCGCATGCCAAGGTCGCCTTCGCCGCAGGTTCCGAGGAGTTCCACACCGAGAGCGACGGCAACGGCCCGGTCGATGCCAGCCTGCGTGCGATCGAGTCGAGGGTGAAGAGTGGCGCGGAATTGATGCTCTATTCGGTCAATGCCATCACGTCCGGAAGCACAGAATCCCAGGGAGAGGTCACTGTCCGCCTGCAGCATGGCGGGCGCGTGGTCAACGGCGTGGGTGCCGACCCGGATATCGTCGTGGCATCCGCCAAGGCCTACCTGTCAGCCCTGAACAAGCTGCACAGCAAGGCCGAGAGGGTTGCCGCACAGGGCTGAACCGGTCTTTGCGCACCTGCCGTTGCAGACGAAGTTCGACTTGAAGAAATAGTGCCAAGTTTTTGATCTTGCATGTGTTTTTCGAGTCGCCTACACTTTGGATCGGCAGGTGAGCGAGGACGGCCATGGAACACAGATTTCGACGAGTACTGAATGGCCTGGCCGGGTTCCTGATCGCCCTGAGTCTGAGCGTGGCACCCGCTCTGAGCCATGCCAGCACCCAGTCAAAGCCGAAGGCCAGCAAGACCGCCAAGGCCAAGGAACAGCCCGTTCGCAAGGCAGCCGCCAAACCGGCCCGCGCCGCCAACAATCCGAAGCAGGCCAAGGCTAAGCAGGGCAACGCCAGGGCGAAGCAGGCCAAGGCCTCGGGTGCTGCCCGTGCCGCGAAGGTCCAGCCCCGCAATCGTGGTCAAGCCAGCACCGTGGCAGGAAACGGCCTGCGGGCACCCAAGCGCCGCGCTGCTGCCCGCCTGGCGCCACCGCCACCGCCTCGTCCGTCCTTCGGCCAGATCTACGGTCTGCACGCCGTCGACGACGAACTCGACCTGAAGTCCAGCGTTGCCCTGGTCGTCGACCAGGACACCAACGAAGTGCTTTTCAGCAAGAACTCCGAGGCGGTGCTTCCCATTGCCTCGATCACCAAGCTGATGACCGCCCTGGTCGTGACCGAAGCCGGGCTGCCGCTGCACGAGCACCTGGCCGTGGTCCAGGACGATGTCGATGCCACCGCCGGCAGTCGTTCACGCCTGCAGATGGGCACCGAACTCAGCCGTGGCGAAATGCTGCACCTGTCGCTGATGGCGTCGGAAAACCGTGCGGCTCACGTCTTGGGCCGCACCTACCCGGGTGGCATGCGGGCCTTTGTTTCGGCCATGAACCGCAAGGCACTCGAACTGGGCATGTTCGACACCCGCTATGTCGAGCCCACCGGCTTGTCCAGCGACAACCAGTCCAGCGCGCGTGATCTGACGCAGCTTGTGCGCGCCGCCATGCAGCACCCGATCATCCGCGAGCTGTCGACTTCGCTCGAAGCCAGCGTGCCGGTCGGCGCCAGGCAGGTGCAGTTCCGCAACACGAACGGTCTGGTCAGCAACCCGGAATGGGAGATCGGCCTGCAGAAGACGGGCTACATCGCGGCCGCCGGGCGCTGCGTGGTGATGCAGGCCGAGCTGGCCGGCCGCAAGCTCATCATGGTGCTTCTGGACTCGGCAGGCCGATATTCGCGCATTGGCGACGCCGAGCGCCTGCGCAAGTGGATCGCCGAGACGCAGTTCCTGCCTTCGCTCGACGCCAGCTCAACGAAGTTCATCCCGGTGTCGGCCAGTGCGCCTTCGGTGACGCCCGCGGTTCAGGCGCGATAACCCAGCGCGGTAGAGATTTCTGCAGCCGTGGCTTTGACGCGTTCCAGCCACGACTCTTCCAGTCGGTCGGCCGGCGCAGACACCGACAGACCCGCCACCAACCTGGCCTGGTCGTCGAAGATGCCTGCCGCCATGCAGCGTACGCCCAGTTCCAGCTCTTCGTCGTCGCGTGCCCAGCCGTGCAGGCGCACCTGTTGAAGTTCTCGTTCCAGGCGCGCCAGGTCGGTGATGCTGTTGCGGGTATGGCCGGTGAGGCCCGTGCGGGTGGCGTAGTTGCGAACCCTTGCCGGGTCGTCGTGGGCCAGGAACAGCTTGCCCACAGACGTCAGGTGCAGCGGCGCGTGGCCTCCTATGGCGCGCACCACCTGCATGCCCGAACGTTCGCTGTAGGCGCGTTCGATATAGACGATCTCGTCGCCTTGGCGCATGGACAGGTTCACCGGCTGATGGGTCAGCTTGTGCAGTTCGCGCATCGGCACCAGCGCCGCATCGCGCACGTCCAGCCTGGCCTTCACCAGGTTGCCCAGTTCCAGCAGGCGCATGCCCAGCCGGTAGCTGCCGGCCTGGGGTCGGTCGACGTAGCGGCCGATGGCCAGATCGTTCAGGATGCGGTGCGCCGTCGACGGGTGCAGGCCGGTGCGCTCGCTGATGTCCTTCAGCGACACCGGGTCCTGCTGTGAGGCCAGCATGTCCAGCACGGCAAACGCCCTTTCCAGAACCTGGATGGTGGGGGTGGCTGCAGCCTTGTCGCTCATGTCGATACGATGGAGTTCACGTTCCTGGTGGGCGGATGGGCGTCGAATGACATTTTGCATCGCGGAAACCGGAATTGCATACCGGAACTTGGCTCGGAGCTTGCCGGTGTCCCTGGCCGCAGGGCTGGTCGTGGCGGGTGGCGCCGCGGCAGAACATCCGCCAGGCTGCAGAAGCCGCCAGCGCTCCGGCGCCACGCTATCCGGTGTTGCCGCCAGCCGCAGCCCAGCGGCCCGCCGAACCGGCGGCCTCCACGCAACTGCCGCCCAGCCCTGCGCGCCCGGCGCCAGCCTGGGTGGCGGTGTCGCGCATCCAGGGCCGATTGCGGGCTGCCGACATCGGGCTCGTCATCAACACCGCTGACCCGTATTCGGTGGCCGTGGGCGAGCACTACGTGCGCCGTCGCGGCTTGACACGCCAGCAGGTGTTGCGGGTGAGCCTGCCCACGGGCAGCACGCTCACGGTCGAAGAGTTCGAGCATCTGCGCGGACGCATCGACCTGCGCTTCGGTCGCAAGACCCAGGCCGTCGTCCTGGCCTGGGCGCAGCCCTATGCGGTGGGTTGCAACTCCATCGGAGGCGCACTGGCCCTCGGCTACGACGCAGCGCTGTGCGAAAACAGCTGCAAGCCGTCACGGCCCTCGAAGTACTTCAACTCGCCGACGGCCGAGCCCTACGCCGAACTGGGCATGCGCCTGTCGATGCACCTGGCGGCACCCAGCATCGAAGCAGCGCGGGAACTCATCGACCGCGGCGCGCTGGCCGATGGCAGCCTGGCCCTGCGTGACCGGCAGCCGGTCAGCGTGATGATGCTGCTGACCAACGACACGCCCAGGGCAGTCCGTACCGTCCTGTATCCACCGGCCGGGCCGATGGCCGGGATGGGCGTGAACGTGCGCGTGGAGCCTGCGCTCGTTTTGCCAGCCGCGCGCCGCGTGCTGCTGGCGACGACGGGTTCGGCACGGCTGGACTTCGCCAGCCCGCTGGATTGGGTACCGGGTGGTCTGGGCGACCATCTCACGTCCTACGGCGGAGCCATCGACCCTTGGCACGGGCAAAGCACGGTGATGGAGTGGATCGCCTCGGGCGCCACGGCCAGCCACGGCACTGTCAGCGAGCCCTGCAACCACCTGCAGAAGTTTCCGCACCCGCAGGTGCTGCTGCTGCACTACCTGCAGGGCAGCACGGCGATGGAGGCCTACTGGAAGAGCGTGGCCTGGCCGCAGCAGGCGATGTTCGTAGGCGAACCGCTGGCCGCACCCTTTGCGGTCCCCGATTCGGTTCGGGCTGCGGGCGCGGCGGGAACAGTCCGGGCCATGCCCAAGCCGGTGCCGAGCCCGGCGCCCCCGCCTGCCGAACCTGCGGTCGATGTTCCCCCTACGACGAGCCCGTCGCCACCGTCGGTGGAACCGGCGCCTGGCTCGGGCGGGACGGCGGGTTCCGCGACGCGGCGTCCATGAGCACGACGGCCGCTTCGCCGGAGCGGACTGCACCTTCCAGCGTCGCCGGGTAGGGACCCTCGATGTAGTCACCGGCGGCCAGCAGCCCTGGCATCAGGTGCATTGGCGGGCGGTCGAGTGCGGGTGTGCAGCGGAAGGTGGCGCGCTTCTCGACCAGCACCTTCAGCAGCACGGGCGGTGTTGGCCAGGTGCCCGCGGCAAAAGCCGAGCGGGCCTGCTGCAGCACGGCCCGGGCGGTGACTTCCGCGCCGGCTTCAGCCCAGCGCCGGGCGCCGCTGATGACGAAGGCGAACACGCCGGGGCTGGCGCCCAGCGCACCGTGATCGAAGGCAAATTGCGCTGGCGCCTGGGTGCCTTCCACCAGTGCCGTCATGGCCGAAGGCAGCTTCGCGCCCGGGCACTGCAGGTAAACGGTGACGATGGGTTCGTAGGCCAGGGCCTGGGCCCGTGGTGCCCAGGCTGGGGCATGTGCCTCGGCCAGCCGGGCTGCTTCGGCCGCGCTGCAGGCCAGCAGCACCTGGTCAAAGGGGTCGCCGTCAACCTTCCAGCCGCCATCGTCCTGGGCCTGCAGCTTTTGCACCCGGCGGTTGAAGCGCAGCTGTGCGCCACGGGCTTGCAGCCAGGCGTGGGCGGGGTGGGGCAGAAGGGCGTCGAGCGGGCGCCGGGGCAGCAGCAGGTCGGCCGACCCGCGGCCGGAGAACAGCGCGTCTTTCAGTACCGTCAGCAACACCTGGGCGCTGGCGTCCTGGGCCGGTGTGTTGAGCGCGGCAACGCACAGCGGGTCGATCAGGATCTCGCGCACGGCCGGGGTCAGGCCGGCACACAGCTCGGCGACCGTGGTGCCTGGGGCGCAGCGGAATCCCGCTGCCGCCCAGTGGCCTGCGGCCGTGAGCAGCGCGCTGCGGTCGCGCCAGCCCCAGCCGCGGCACTGGGCCACTGCCCGTACGAAAGCCAGCACGGGGTGGCCGCTGCGCATCTGCAGCCCGCGGCCGTCGGGGTAGCGCAATGTCAGCGGCTGGCGGTGAAGCACGGTTTCGGGGTCGACGCCGATGCTGCGCATCAGGTCCAGCGTGCGCGTGTAGGCACCGATCAGGATGTGCTGACCGTTGTCGAGTTCACGCGTGCCCACCGTCACGCCGCGCGCCCGGCCCCCCAGATGGCCGGCCATCTCGAACAGTGTGACGCGGTGACCGGACTGGGTGGCGCGCACCGCGGCCGCCATTCCTGCCCAGCCGCCACCCACGATGGCAAGGCGCTGCGGCACGCTAGCGACCCCGCAGCTGCGTCATCGCCGCCAGCCACAGCTTGCGCACAGGGGTGAGCGAGGTGCGCTGATGCAGCACCTGGAAGCCCTGGGCTTCGATGTCGCGCAGCAGCGTGCGGTAGATGTTGGCCATCATCAGCCCCGGTTTCTGCGCCGTGCGGTCGCTTTCCGGCAGCAGCGCCAGGGCCGCGTCGTAGGTGGCGTGGGCGCGATCGGCCTGGAACTTCATCAGTGCCGTGAAACGTTCGCTGTAGCCCCAGGGGCGTTCGCGCTTCAGGATTTCATGGGCCTTCACCTCGAAGCGCTGCAACTCGTTCACCGGCAGATAGATGCGGCCGCGGCGCGCGTCGTCGCCCACGTCGCGGATGATGTTGGTCAGCTGCATCGCCTGGCCGAGCTGGTGGGCGTACTGCACGGTGGCTTCGCTGCTGCGGCCGAAGATGTTGGCCGCGACTTCGCCCACCACTCCGGCCACCAGATGGCAGTAGCGCTGCAGCGCCGGATAGTCGAGGAAGCGCGTCTGCTGCAGGTCGGTGAAGCAGCCGTCGATGACCGCGTTCAGGTGCTCGGCCGTGATGCCGTAGTCCGTGGTGCGCGGCATCAGCGCCAGCATGACCGGGTGGCTGGGTTTGCCGGCATACGAACGCACCACTTCGTCGCGCCACCAGGCCAGCTTCACCGCCGCGACGCTGGGGTCGGCAACCTCGTCGACCACGTCGTCGACCTCGCGGCAGAAGGCGTAAAAGGCGGTAATGGCCGCGCGCCGCGGTGGCGGCAGGAACAGGAAGGCGTAATAGAACGAAGACCCGCTGCGCGCGGCCTTGTCCTGCACGTATTGTTCGGGCGTCATGCGGCCAGTCGCTTCAGCGTGGCGGCGCGCCAAAGCAGCCAGGGCAGGTCGGCGGACGACAGGGTGGGGCGGCGGGACAGGGCGGCATGGTCCATCTTCGCGATTTTCTCCAGGATGCGCAGGCCGCCTGCGACGACGCCGCGCAGTTCCCAGCCCGCGCGGCCGGGCACCCGGGTAGCCAGCGGGGCACCTTGCAGCATCAGGTCATGTGCCCAGCCGCACAGTGCGGCCACCAGGGCGCGGCCGGCGGCGCTGTCGCGCGCAGCGCGCAGGTCCGCTGCCGACACGCCATGCGCCTGCCTGTCGGCTTCGGTCACGTAACACCGGCCACGGGGTCCGTCGACGCTCAGGTCCTGCCAGAAATTGATGAGCTGCAAGGCCGTGCAGATGGCGTCCGACTGCTGCAGCGACCTCGCGTCCTGGATGCCGTACAGGTGCAGCAGCAGGCGGCCCACGGGGTTGGCCGAACGGCGGCAATAGTCGAGCAGGCCCGCCCGATCGGCATACACCGGGTTGCGAACGTCCTGCTCGAAGGCGTCGAGCAGGTCGTGCAGGGGCGCGGCCGGCAACTGGAACTGAGCCGCGCGCTGCGCCAGTGGCCCGAACACCCCAGGCCACCGCGGCCCGGCAGGCTGGCCGGCCAGGGTCAGCCGCAGATCGGTGCGGTAGGCCTGCAAGTCCGCCAGGCGCTCGGCGCTGCCGGCCATGCCTTCGTCAGCAATGTCGTCGGCGGTCCTGGCGAAGTGGTAGATGGCCACCACGGCCGGGCGCAGGGCCGGCGGGCAGAGGAAGGAAGCGACGGGAAAGTTTTCGTAATGATCGACGGGCACGGCCCCGATTCTGCCGGTGGCCGGGTGCCGCCTCGTTTGCGCAAGGCTGCGCGGGGTTGATTGACAGTGCGATTCGGCCTTCTTATATTACTGACCGGTCAGTCATTAACGCCTGACCCGCCCTGAACGCCAGTCACGGATCCGCCCCATGCTGCTCTTGCACGCCCCGAAACCCACCCGATTGCTCGTGCTGCTCGTCATCGTGGCCGGTCTGTCGGCCTGTTCCAGGCCGGCTCCGCCACCCGAGCCGGTGCGGGCCGTGCGTACGCTCACGGTGTCTGCCCAGAGTGCAGGCTCCACCCAGGAATTCGCCGCCGATGTGCGCGCACGGACCGAGTCTCGCCTGGGGTTCCGCGTCGGCGGCAAGATGACCAGCCGCAGCGCGGACCTCGGCGATCGGGTCAAGGCCGGTCAGGTGCTGGCCCGGCTGGACCCTGCAGACCTGAAACTGGGCCAGGACGCCGCGCGGGCCGCGCTGCGGTCGGCCGAGGCCAGCCATGCGCTGGCGGCCGCCGAACTGCGGCGCTTCAAGGAACTGAAGGACCAAGGCTTCATCAGCGGCGCAGAACTCGAGCGACGAGAAACCAGCCTGCTGGCGGCGGCCTCGCAGCTCGACCAGGCCCGGGCCCAGGTCGGCGTGCAGGGCAACCAAGCCGGATACGCGGTGCTGTTGGCACCGGCGGCAGGCATCGTCACCGCGGTCGAGGCCGAACCCGGGGCGGTACTGGCCACTGGGGCACCGGTCCTGCGCCTGGCCCACGACGGCCCGCGCGATGCGGTGTTTTCGGTGCCAGAGGACGCGGTGGCTGCGTTCCGGGCCCTGGAAGGCCGGGCCGGTACGCTGCAGGTGCGCCCCTGGGGCAGCACCGCCCTGTTGCCGGCCACGGTGCGCGAAGTGGCGGCCGCGGCCGACCCGACCACCCGCACCTTCGCCGTCAAGGCCGACCTCGGCAACACCCCTGTGCAGCTGGGCCAGACGCTGACCGTGCTGGTGCCTGGACCGCGGGCCGAAGGGGTGGCCAAGATCCCGCTGTCGGCGTTGTTCCAGAGCCAGGGTCGGTCGGCCGTGTGGTTGGTCGACGAGGCCAGCATGACCGTGCGGGTGCAGCCCGTTGCCGTGGCCGGGGCCGATGCCAACAGCGTCGTCATCGCCGGCGGGCTGAGCCCTGGCCAGCAGGTGGTGACAGCCGGCGTGCACGTCCTGTCGCCCGGGCAGAAAGTGAAGCTGTATGCCGCGCCGGCCGCCGCCGCCCCGGCAGCCAGCCGCTGACCCGCCGAAGGCCGCCATGGACAACGCCGACACCGGCCAGAACGCCAGCCCCGCCGCGCCCGCTGCAATCACCGTGAGCCGTTTCAACATCAGTCGCTGGGCGCTGGACCATCCCGCGCTCACCCGCTATCTGATGGTGGTGCTGCTCGTCATGGGCAGCGTCGCCTACTTCCAGCTGGGCCAGGACGAAGACCCGCCCTTCACCTTCCGCGCGATGGTGGTGCAGGCCTTCTGGCCCGGGGCCACGGCGCAGCAGATGGCCGAGCAGGTCACCGACAAGATCGAGAAGACCCTGCAGGAAGTGCCTCAGGCCGACAAGATCCGCAGCTACACGAAGCCCGGCGAGTCCCTGACCATCCTGCAGCTGAAGGATTCGTCACCGCCAGGTGAAGTGCCGAACAGCTGGTACCAGGTGCGCAAGCGCATCGGCGACATGCGCAGCACCCTGCCGGCCGGCGTCATCGGCCCGGTGTTCAACGACGACTTCGGCGACGTCTACGGCTCCATCCTGGCGATCACCTCCGACGGTTTCAGCCCCGAGGACATGCGTGTCTACGCCGACCGCGTGAAACAAGTGCTGCTGCGCGTGCCCGACGTCGCCAAGGTCGAGGTCTTCGGTGCCCAGCCCGAAAAGATCTTCGTCGAGATCTCGCACAAGCGGCTGGCACAGCTGGGGCTGGACTTCGGCCAGGTGCTGACTCAGATCGGCACGCAGAACGCAGTCGAAGGGGCTGGCGTGCTGAACGCCGGCGCCGAGAACCTGCAGGTGCGCGTGGCCGGGCAGTTCACTTCGGTCGATGCCCTGAAGCAGCTGCCCATCCGGGCCGTCAACCCGGCGACTGGCGCGGCCAGCACGCTGAGGCTGGGCGACCTGGCCGACATCCGCCGCGACTACAGCGACCCGCCGGCCGTGATGGTGCGCCACCAGGGCCAGCAGGTCGTGGCGCTCGGCATCTCGATGAGCAAGGGCGGCGACATCATCACTCTGGGCAAACGCCTGGAGGCGGCGGTGGCGCAGGCCCGGCTCGACCTGCCGGTGGGCCTGAACATCGAACAGGTGCAGGACCAGCCCAAGGCGGTCAGCCGTTCGGTGAATGAATTCGTGGCCGTGCTGATCGAGGCGGTGGTGATCGTGCTGGCGGTCAGCTTCGTCAGCCTGGGGCTGCACACCAGACCCGGGTTCCTGAAGTTCAGCATCGACATCTGGCCGGGGCTGGTGGTGGGGATCACCATACCGCTGGTGCTGGCCATCACCTTCGTCACCATGTACTACTGGGGGGTGGGGCTGCACAAGATAAGCCTGGGCAGTCTGATCATCGCGCTGGGCCTGCTCGTTGACGACGCGATCATTGCGGTGGAAATGATGGTGCGCAAGCTCGAGGAAGGCTACGACAGGGTTCGCGCCGCCACCTTCACCTACGAACTGGTGGCCATGCCCATGCTCACCGGCACGCTGATCACCGCGGCCGGTTTCCTGCCCATCGGCCTGGCCCAGAGCGTGACGGGCGAATACACCTTCGCGATCTTCGCAGTCACCGCAGCGGCGCTGGTCATCTCCTGGGTGGTGTCCGTGTACTTCGTGCCCTACCTGGGCTGGCGGTTGCTGAAGACCCGAGCCACGGCCGCGAGCGGCACGCCGCACGAGCACGAGCTTTTCAACTCGCCCTTCTACCGGCGCTTCCGCGCCACCGTGAACTGGTGCGTGCATCACCGCTGGATCACCATCGGCCTGACCCTGCTGAGCTTTGCGCTGGGCATCGTCGGCATGGGGCGGGTGCAGCAGCAGTTCTTCCCCGATTCGAGCCGGCCCGAACTGATGGTCGACCTGTGGCTGCAGGAAGGCTCGACCATCCAGCAGAGCGAGGCCGTGGCCAAGCGCTTCGAAGCCCGGATGATGCAGGAGCCCACGGTCGCCAGCGTCACCACCTGGGTGGGCAGTGGCGTGCCGCGCTTTTACCTGCCGCTGGACCAGGTCTTTCCGCAGGCCAACGTCAGCCAGGCGATCGTGCTGCCCAAGGGTTTGCAGGAGCGCGAGGCGCTGCGCCTGCGCATGGCTGAACTGCTGGCCACCGAATTTCCGGAAGTGCGTGGCCGCGTCAAGCTGCTGCCGAACGGCCCACCGGTGCCCTACCCGGTGCAGTTTCGCGTGGTCGGCGTCGACGTGGCCGAACTGCGCGGCTGGGCCGACCAGGCCAAGGCGCTGCTGCGCGCCAACCCCAGCATGCGCGGCGTCAACGACAACTGGAACGAGCAGATCAAGGTGCTGCGCCTGAATGTCGACCAGGACAAGGCAAGGGCGCTGGGCATTTCGAGCCAGAGCATCGCCCAGGCTTCGCGCACCATCCTGTCGGGCACCAACATCGGCCAGTTCCGGGAAGGCGACAAGCTGATCGACATCGTGCTGCGGCAGCCGATCGACGAGCGCCGCGCCATCACCGACCTGAGCAATGCCTATCTGCCCACCAGCAGCGGCCGGTCGGTGCCGCTGACGCAGATTGCGAAGATCGAACTGCGCTGGGAACCTGGCGTGCTGTGGCGAGAGGGTCGCAACTACGCTGTCACGGTGCAGGGCGACGTGGTGGAAGGGGTGCAGGGCCCCACCGTCACGGCCCAGCTGTGGCCCGAACTGCAGAAGCTGGCGGCGCAGATGCCGCCGGGTTACCGCATCGAGATTGCGGGTGCGGTCGAAGAAAGCAGCAAGGGCCAGGGCTCGATTGCCGCCGGCGTGCCGGTGATGCTGTTCATCATCTTCACGCTGCTGATGTTGCAGCTTCAGAGCTTCAGCCGCGCGATGCTGGTGTTCCTGACGGGCCCTCTCGGGATCATCGGCGTGGCTGCGGCACTGTTGCTGCTGAATCGGCCGTTCGGGTTCGTCGCGCTGCTGGGGGTGATCGCGCTGATGGGCATGATCATGCGCAATTCCGTGATCCTGATCGACCAGATCGAGCAGGACCGCCGTGCTGGCGTGCCAACCTGGGACGCCATCGTCGAAGCCGCGGTGCGGCGTTTCCGGCCTATCGTCCTGACCGCGGCGGCGGCTGTGCTGGCGATGATTCCGCTGTCGCGCAGCGTCTTCTGGGGGCCGATGGCGGTGGCCATCATGGGTGGCCTGATCGTCGCCACGGCCCTGACTTTGCTGGCACTTCCGGCGATGTACGCCGCCTGGTTCCGCGTGAAGAAGGAGCCTGCGCCGGTGGCAGGGTGAGCTCGCGCTAAACTCGCGGGTTCGCCGCTGAGCGACCCAACCACCTGCGCGGGTGGCGAAATTGGTAGACGCACCAGGTTTAGGTCCTGACGCCTTCACGGGCGTGCCGGTTCGAGTCCGGCCCCGCGCACCACGCATGCGTTGCCCCAGCCCCAGCAATCTACAGACCCACCCACTTCAAACCATGGCCGTCCAAGTCGAAACCCTCGAAAAGCTCGAACGCCGCATCACCCTGACCGTGGCGGCCGAAACCATCAACGGCGATGTGCAGTCGCGCCTGAAGAAGCTTTCCCGCACCGTCAAGGCCGACGGCTTCCGCCCCGGCAAGGTGCCGATGTCGGTGGTGGCCCAGCGTTACGGCTACTCTGTGCAGTACGAAGTGGTCAACGACCGCGTCGGCGAGGCCTTCAACCAGGCCACCAGCGAAGCGCAGCTGCGCGTGGCCGGTGCCCCGCGCATCACCCAGAAGGACGATTCGCCCGAAGGCCAGCTGGCTTTCGATGCCACGTTCGAGGTCTACCCCGAAGTGAAGATCGGTGACCTGGCCGAGGCCAGCGTCGAGCGCGTGTCGACCGAAGTCTCGGAAGCCGCCATCGACCGCACGGTGGAAATCCTGCGCAAGCAGCGCCGCACCTTCGGTCTGCGTGGCAAGGACGAAGGCGCTGTCGAGGGTGACCGCGTCAGCATCGACTTCGAAGGCAAGATCGACGGCGAACCCTTCGCCGGCGGTGCCGCCGAGGATTTCCAGTTCATCATTGGCGAGGGCCAGATGCTCGAGCAGTTCGACCAGGCCGTCCGCGGCATGAAGCTGGGCGAGAGCAAGACCTTCCCGCTGCAGTTCCCGGCCGACTACCAGGGCGCGGAAGTGGCAGGCAAGGAAGCCGATTTCCTGGTCACGGTGAAGAAGATCGAGGCTGCGAACCTGCCCGTCGTGGACGAGGCCTTCGCGAAGTCGCTGGGCATCCAGGACGGCACCGTCGAAGGCTTGCGCGCTGACGTGAAGAAGAATCTCGAGCGTGAAGTGAAGTTCCGCGTGCTGTCGCGCAACAAGGCGGCCGTGATGGATGCGCTCAGCCAGGCTGCCGAGCTCGACGTGCCCAAGGCGCTGGTGGCTGGCGAGACCGACCGCCTGATCGAAGGCGCCCGCGCCGACCTGAAGCAGCGCGGCGTGAAAGACGCCGATACGGCGCCGATTCCCGCCGAGATCTTCCAGCCCCAGGCCGAGCGCCGCGTGCGCCTGGGCCTGGTGGTGGCCGAACTGGTGCGCACGCACAAGTTGCAGGCCAAGCCCGAGCAACTGCAGGCGCACATCGAGGAAATGGCGCAAAGCTACGAGAAGCCGTCCGAGGTGATGCGCTGGTATCTGGGTGACCGGCAGCGCATGGCCGAGGTCGAAGCCGTCGTGATCGAGAACAACGTCGCCGAGTTCGTCCTGTCGCGCGCGAAGGTGACCGACAAGGTGCTACCGTTCGACGAATTGATGACTGCATCCTGAGGAATCCAAGAATGAGCGTTCAAGACACCGTCGGCCTGGGCTTGGTGCCCATGGTCATCGAGCAGTCTGGCCGTGGCGAGCGTGCCTACGACATCTACAGCCGGCTGCTGCGTGAACGCATCATCTTCCTGGTGGGTCCGGTCAACGACGGCACGGCCAACCTGGTCGTGGCGCAGATGCTGTTCCTCGAGAGCGAGAATCCCGACAAGGACATCTTCCTCTACATCAACAGCCCGGGCGGCAGCGTCAGCGCAGGCCTGTCGATCTTCGACACCATGCAGTTCATCAAGCCCGACGTGTCCACCTTGTGCATGGGCATGGCTGCCAGCATGGGCAGCTTCCTGTTGATGGCTGGGGCGAAGGGCAAGCGTGCGGCACTGCCGAATTCCCGCGTGATGATCCACCAGCCCAGCGGCGGTGCGCAGGGCCAGGCCAGCGACATCGAAATCCAGGCCCGCGAGATCATCAAGACGCGGGAGCAACTCAACCGCATCTATGCCGACCGCACCGGGCAGCCGGTGGAGCGCATTGCCGCCGACATGGAACGCGACCTGTGGATGAACCCCACCGAGGCCCGAGAGTACGGCCTGATCGATCAGGTGCTGGACAAGCGCCCGGGCTGATCAAGCGCGAAAGCGTGCCAGCTTCGGGGCCCAGTTCCTCCCAGCGAGGTCCTGGGCCTTTGATCTATCATCATCCGCAGCACTTGCGCAACTCCCCCCGCTCACACTGACATGGCCGAAAAGAAGGGCGCTTCCGCCGAGAAGGTTCTGTACTGCAGTTTCTGCGGCAAGAGCCAGCACGAGGTGAAGAAGTTGATCGCCGGTCCGTCGGTGTTCATCTGCGATGAATGCATCGAGCTGTGCAACGACATCATTCGCGATGAGGTGCCGGCCGAGACCGCAGGCGGCAAGACCACCAAGTCGGACCTGCCGGTTCCCAGCGAGATCAAGGCCAGCCTGGACCAGTACGTCATCGGGCAGGAAGTGGCCAAGCGCACCTTGTCGGTGGCGGTCTACAACCACTACAAGCGCCTGAAGCACATGGCCGGCAGCAAGGACGAGGTCGAGCTCACCAAGAGCAACATCCTGCTGATCGGCCCCACCGGCAGTGGCAAGACGCTGCTGGCCCAGACTTTGGCACGACTTCTGAACGTGCCCTTCGTCATTGCCGACGCCACGACGCTGACCGAAGCCGGCTACGTCGGTGAAGACGTCGAGAACATCATCCAGAAGCTGCTGCAGAACTGCAACTACGACGTCGAACGTGCTCAGCGTGGCATCGTCTACATCGACGAGATCGACAAGATCAGCCGCAAGGCCGACAACCCCAGCATCACGCGCGACGTGTCTGGCGAAGGCGTGCAGCAGGCCCTGCTGAAGCTGGTGGAAGGTACGATGGCCAGCGTGCCGCCGCAGGGCGGACGCAAGCACCCGAATCAGGACTTCTTGCAGATCGACACGACCAATATCCTGTTCATCTGCGGTGGCGCGTTCGACGGCCTGGAGAAGGTCATTGCGAACCGCACCGAGAAATCGGGCATTGGGTTCGGTGCCAGCGTGCACAGCAAGACCGAGAAGCGCGCTGCCGACGTGTTCCGCTTCGTCGAACCCGAAGACCTGATCAAGTTCGGCCTGATCCCCGAACTGGTCGGCCGCCTGCCGGTGGTCGCCACCCTGGGCGAACTGACCGAAGACGCGATGATCCAGATCCTGACCGAGCCGAAGAATGCTCTGGTCAAGCAATACCAGCGCCTGTTCCTGATGGACGGCGTGGAACTCGAGATCCGGCCTTCTGCCCTGCTGGCCATCGCCCGCAAGGCCCTGGCGCGCAAGACCGGCGCCCGGGGCCTGCGTTCCATCATGGAGCAGTCGCTCATCGACACCATGTACGACTTGCCCACCCTGGATGGCGTGGCCAAGGTCGTCATCGACGAGCACATCATCGAGGACGGTACCAAGCCTTTGCTGGTGTACCGCGAGCAGAAGGCCAGCGCGTAAGGTGAGCCCCCAAGCTCGCTGGCGCTCGCTGCCCCCCGGGGGGGCCGTCCGCCAGCGGACCGGCAGAGCCGGATCCGCGGCGGGAAGCTTGGTTTAATACCTCCGGCACGCTGCTCTGTATTTCTTGCATTCCTGGTCTTGGGCCCCACGTGGGTTCGAGAAAGAGAGGTCTCTCAATGTCTGGACATCCGATCCTCCCGTCAGAACCGATCACGCTGCCGCTGCTGCCGCTGCGTGACGTGGTGGTGTTTCCGCACATGGTCATCCCGCTGTTCGTGGGCCGGCCGAAGTCGATCAAGGCGCTCGAAGCTGCCATGGAAAGCGGCAGGCAGATCATGCTGGTGGCGCAGAAGGCCGCCGGCAAGGACGAGCCCAAGGCCGACGACATGTTCGAGATCGGCTGCGTCAGCTCGATCCTGCAGATGCTGAAGCTGCCCGACGGCACCGTGAAGGTGCTGGTCGAAGGCATCCAGCGCGCCACCACCACCAGCATCACCGACGCCGAAGAGCACTTCATCGGCGAAGTCGTGCCTGTGGCGCCCAGCACCGATGCCACACCCGAAATCGAGGCCCTGCGTCGCGCGGTGACGCAGCAGTTCGACCAATACGTCAAGCTGAACAAGAAGATCCCGCCCGAGATCCTCACCAGCATCGCCGGCATCGACGACCCGGGCCGCCTGGCCGACACCATCGCCGCACACCTGCCGCTGAAGCTGGAAGCCAAGCAAAGCGTGCTCGACCTGTTCAGCGTGGCCAAGCGGCTGGAGAAGCTGCTGGAATTGCTGGAGCACGAAGTCGACATCCTGCAGGTGGAAAAGCGCATCCGCGGCCGCGTGAAGCGGCAGATGGAAAAGAGCCAGCGCGAGTACTACCTGAACGAGCAGGTCAAGGCCATCCAGAAGGAACTGGGTGACGGGGAAGAAGGCGCCGACCTCGAGGAACTCGAGAAGAAGATCGCCGCGGCCAAGATGAGCAAGGAAGCGCGCAAGAAGGCCGACAGCGAGCTGAAGAAGCTCAAGCTGATGAGCCCGATGAGCGCCGAAGCCACCGTCGTTCGTAACTTCATCGACACCCTGATCAACTTGCCCTGGGCCAAGAAGACCAAGATCAAGCACGACCTGACAAACGCCGAGGCGGTGCTGAACGAGGACCACTTCGGCCTGGAGAAGGTCAAGGACCGTATCCTCGAGTATCTTGCCGTGCAGCAGCGTGTGGACAAGGTCAAGGCGCCCATCCTGTGCCTGGTGGGCCCCCCGGGCGTGGGCAAGACCAGCCTGGGTCAGAGCGTGGCGCGCGCCACCGGCCGCAAGTTCGTGCGCATGGCGCTGGGTGGCATGCGCGACGAGGCCGAGATCCGTGGCCACCGCCGCACCTACATCGGCAGCATGCCTGGCAAGGTTCTGCAGAGCCTGAGCAAGGTGGGCGTGCGCAACCCGCTGTTCCTGCTGGACGAGATCGACAAGCTCGGCATGGACTTCCGCGGCGACCCGTCCTCGGCCCTGCTGGAAGTGCTGGACCCGGAACAGAACCACACGTTCAGCGACCACTACGTCGAGGTCGACTTCGACCTGAGCGACGTGATGTTCGTGGCGACATCCAACAGCATGAACATCCCGCCGGCGCTGCTGGACCGGATGGAAGTGATTCGCCTGGCCGGCTACACCGAAGACGAGAAGCTCAACATCGCCCAGCGCTACCTGCTGCCCAAGCAGCAGAAGAACAACGGCGTGCACGACCACGAGATGCTCGTCACCGAAGACGCCATCCGCGCCATCCTGCGCTACTACACGCGGGAAGCCGGGGTGCGTTCGCTCGAGCGCGAGATCGGCAAGATCTGCCGCAAGGTGGTCAAGGGCATCCAGCTGAAGAAATACGTCGGTCTGGTCACCGTGACGGCCGAGAACCTGAACGACTTCCTGGGCGTGCGCAAGTTCGACTTCGGCCGCACCGAGAAGAAGAACCAGATCGGCCAGGTGGTCGGCCTGGCCTGGACCGAGGTGGGCGGCGACCTGCTGACGATCGAGGCCGCGGTGATGCCTGGCAAGGGCAACATCACCCGCACCGGTTCGCTGGGCGACGTGATGAAGGAATCGGTCGAGGCCGCGCGCACGGTGGTGCGTTCACGCGCGCGCCGGCTGGGCATCAAGGACGAGTTGTTCGAGAAGCGCGACATCCACATCCACGTGCCTGACGGTGCGACACCCAAGGACGGCCCCAGCGCAGGTGCGGCCATGACCACGGCCTTCGTCTCGGCGCTGCTGGGTATCCCGGTGCGGGCCGACGTGGCGATGACCGGTGAGATCACCCTGCGCGGCGAGGTCACCGGCATCGGCGGTTTGAAGGAAAAGCTGCTGGCAGCGCACCGCGGCGGTGTGAAGACGGTTCTGATCCCTGAAGAGAACGTCAAGGACCTTCAGGACATTCCGGAAAACGCAAAGAACAACCTCGAGATCGTGCCTGTGAAGTGGATCGATCAGGTGCTGGAGATTGCTCTGGAACGCATGCCAACGCCCTTGCCCGAAGACGAGCCACTTGCGGTGGTTCCGCCTGTCGAAGCGGCGAAGCCCGCAACGCCGGCTGCGCCCCTGGCGGCCGACGGGCTTCCGCACTGAACGCCGTAGTGGGCTTGCAGCCCGCCGAGAGTTGCTGGTATAGTCATAGGCTCGACATCGCGACAACGCAATGTTCGACGCGGGAGTAGCTCAGTTGGTAGAGCGCAACCTTGCCAAGGTTGAGGTCGAGAGTTCGAGACTCTTCTCCCGCTCCAGTTCTGCAGGAAAAGGGAAGCTCAGGCTTCCCTTTTTTATGCCCAACCCGAGGCTTGTGGGACACTGCAGGTGAAACCTTCACGGTTTGTGGGTTGGTGGTTGGATAAAGTGGCGCGATAGCAAAGCGGTTATGCAACGGATTGCAAATCCGTCTAGTCCGGTTCGACTCCGGATCGCGCCTCCAGACTTTCCAGTTTTTCCCAGTGTTGACGGGCATTTAGGAACCCCTCACTTCAGTCCGCCGGTGATTCAGGCGGGCATTGAGTCGAGGTCTTCGAAATGTCAAAAGGTATTCAGTCCGCCGGTGATGCGGCAATGGCGACTTGCGGCGCTACTGCCACCAGCTTTCCGGCCCCCGAGGGGTTCACGCCCCTTCGGTTTCTCGATCCTGATCCCGAGGCGCCTGCAGAGGTGCTCGACCAGGTCAGGCGCCGCGCCGCGCGCGTGCGGTTGATCGCTGAAGGCGCTGAAGCGCTGTTCGAGCAGAACCGCGGCTGTGAGATCGACCTCCGCGATGTGCTCGACCTCTTCGGGCAGATCTTCGAGAGCGCCTGGGAGATCGAGCAGGCGGCCGGCAAGGCCGCCAGGGCCTTTGCAGCAGCAAACCAGGGGCGTGGCCAATGAGCGCGCTTGTGCAAGCCGCGCAGCCCCGTTCACGCGACGGCAGCGTCACGATCGCCGAGCTGGTCGACCAGTACATGGCCTGCTACGCCGGGCGCGACTCGACACGCGTGCAGCGGCTGAGCTGGTGGGTGCAGCGCATCGGGCCCGTGAGCCTGGCTGAACTCTCCGACGACCAGGTGGCGGCCGAACTCGACGCGCTGGCCACCAAGCCGTCGCGCCACTTTGCGGGCCTGGACGCGGACGGGCAGCGCATTTACAAGGCCAGGGCCAAGCCGATGGCGCCAGCCACCGTCAACCGCTACGCGGCGGCCTTGTCGGCCGTCATCACGTGGGCCATCAAGCGCCGGATCGCGCCCAAGGGCTATGTGCACCCCTGCGCGTCGATCGAGATGCGGCCGGAGAACAACGCGAAGACCCGGTTCCTGACCGATGACGAGCGCGACCGCCTGCTGCAGGCCTGCAGGGCGTCGAAGTGGCCAGGGCTGTACCTGCTGGTGCTGCTGGCCCTGAGCACCGGCGCCAGGCGCGGCGAGCTGATGGGCCTGCGCTGGCGCGACATCGACTTGCAGCTCAAGACGGCCTCGATCGAGCAGACCAAGAACGGCGACAGCAAAGTCCTGCCCATCATCCCGGCCGCCCTCGAGCTGCTGCAGGCCGGCAAGGCCAAAGGCCGGCCCGATGGCCTGGTGTTCGCCTCGAAGCGTGCCAGCGGCGTGCCTTACGCCTTCGAGCAGCGCTGGGCGCAGGCCCTGGCGGCCGCGAAGATTCGGGGGGTGACCTTTCACACGCTGCGCCACTCCGCGGCCAGCTTCCTGGCCAAGAACGGCGCGACGCTGCTGGAGATCGGCGACCTGCTGGGCCACCGCAGCCTGGTCATGAGCAAGCGTTACAGCCACCTGGCCACGAGCCACCGTGCGGCGCTGGTCAATCGAGTCCTGGGGGACCTTCGATGACGCCCGCGGTGCCTGACCTGGTCGACGACCCAGCGGCGCAGCGCAACGTGTTTATGGTCGCCCAGCGCCACTACCTGGCCTGGCTGAAGCTCGACGCGCCGACCGTGCTGTCCGAGCCAGTCGATCGCAAGCTGTTCAACCGGCTACAAAGCGCCGCCCATGAGATGCAGGACGCTCTGAGGCAGTTGGGCAGGGGCGCTAACCTATCGCTCCTGCTGGCATTGATGCAGCAGGCGGAGGGGGCTCGCCAGCCCCAGGCGGCCTACTTCGAGCAGCTGGACGCCTTGCCGGAAGTTCTGGGCCTGCTGTCCCTCGCCGCTGCGCAAGCTGGCGGGCGTGGCGGCCAGGCCGACATGAGCAAGCGCGCATGGGTGTGGTGCGCCGCCTGGCGCTGGCGCCTGCAGTTGGGTGACGAGCCAAGCGGCGCAGAGCGCGGCCGGTTCTGGAACGCGATCGATGAGTTCCAGTCGGGGGCTGACCGGTGCGCAGAGGTGCCCGAGGTGACACGGTCAGTCGTCGTCGAGGGTCTGAAGCTGTTCCGGCAGGCCGGCCCCGGGGCTGACGAATCGGCGGACATTCAACGGCTCTGAGATTCTGAGTCTGCGCGTGAGCATCGGTGTTGGTGGGTTCCATTCGGAGCCCTTAGGGGTCCGCAAGACCCGCCAACACTGGGGTTCTTCACGATGTCAGACCAGGCAATCGAGCCACACGCCGAGACGGCACCCGCTCAGCTGATCCAGCTGCAGCAGCCCGACGAATACCGGGCTGCACGCCCTCATGTCTTCGAGACCGCGGACTCTTTCCGCTGGTTCGTTCGCAACCACCGCGATGAGCTGATCCAGGCCGGAGCGCTGCTCATGCCCACGGGCAGGTGGCTGGTGCGACCGGAGCTGTTCGACCTGTGCCTGGTGGCCATCGGCCTGCGCAAGGCAGCGGAGCGCAAGAGTGACTAGGGCCACGGTGCAGGCCCGCAAGGCCACGCTGCTGCTGCAGCTCAAAAACCCGGCCCTGCGCGACCCGACGCCACGCAATCGCGAGCAGCGCCGGATTCTGGCGCGCGCTATCCAGCGCGCGCAGGCGAAGCCGCCCAAGCGTTCCAAGTAGCACGTGCAGACGTCTGCAGATCGTGTAATGGCGGGCCTGGAGCGCGTCCGCGGGCGCGGGCCTGGTCGCTGGGTCGCGCGGTGCCCGGCGCACAAGGACCGGACCGCCTCGCTCTCGATCCGGGAGCTGGAAGACGGCCGCATGCTGCTGCACTGCTTCGCCGGGTGCGCAGTCGAGAGCGTGGTCGCTGCGGCGGGCCTGACCCTCGAGGACCTCTTTCCCCCGCGAGCGCCTTCGCCTGGTGGCGGGCGGCCGGCAGAAAAGCGGCCCTTCACAGCGCGGGAGCTGCTCGACGCCTTGGCCAAGGAACTGGGCGTGGCTTGGGTGCTGCTGGCCGACCTGGCAGCGGGGCGCGAGTTCGCAGAGAAGGACAGGCGCCGCGCCCAGGTGGCGCGCGATCGCTGCGCAGCGTTGATCGAGGAGTTGCGGCATGTCCGCTGATCGAGAGTCCGCCGTCGCTGACCTGGCCGTCGAGCGCCAGCGCAAGCGGCAGGCCGCTGCAGAGGACGCAGATGCCACCCACCACACCCTGGCGCACGCCTGGTGCGATGCGCGTTCACTGCCGCCGGCTCGACCGGTCTACACCGCCGGCAGGTTCTACGTGCCGCATGAGGAAGGCCTGTGGGCCCCGCTGTCGCACGAGCAGGTGCAGGTCGAGGTCGCGGGCATGTTCCCGGGCCGCAAGCTCTGCCGCAGGAACTCGGACTTCAAGCAGATCGCCGACCACATCGCGGCCCTGGTAGAGGTCGAGGGTTTCTTCGACGAAGCTCCTCCGGGCATCGTCACGCCGGCGGGCTTCCACGTCCTGACGGCCGCTGGCGCGATCGAAACAGTCCCGCTGATGCTCACCCATCGGCAGACCTTCTCGCTACCTTGGCGGCCTGAATACGACGCGGACGCGCCACTGCTCGACGCGCTGCTCGCCGATGCCTTCGAAGGCGACGATGCGGCCGCGCAGATCGACCTGTGGTGGCAGGCGGTCGGTGCGACCGTGTTCGGGTTGATGCCGCGCCTGCAGCTGGTGCTGCTACTGCTGGGCCGAGAGCGCAGCGGCAAGAGCTTGCTGCAGCGCTTGCTCGAACGGATCTTCCCGGCCGAGGCTGTGGGCGCGGTGTCGCCAGCGAACTGGGCCCATGAGTACCACGTGGCCACGCTGGCCGGGAAGCGGCTGAACGTGGTCGGCGAGCTGTCGGACGATGCCCCCATCCCGGCGGCCAGCTTCAAGAACGTCACCGGGCAGAACCTGGTCGCCGGCCGGCACCCGACACACCGGCCCTTTTCCTTCCGCTGCCAGGCTGCCCACGTCTTCGCTTCCAACGTACTGCCGCCCACGACAGACCGAAGCGAGGCCTTCTATCGGCGCTGGCGCGTGCTGCGCTTCGCGAACACCGTGCCGGCCGAGAAGGTCGACCCCGACCTCTGCGAAAAGATCGTCGAGGGCGAGATGCCGGCGCTGCTGGCCATGGCGTTCCTGGGCGCGGAGCGCGTGGCTAGGTCGGGCCGCATCTGCACATCGAAGGCGCACGACGCGGTGCTCGCACGCTGGCGCCTGGCGGCCAACCCGCTGCAGCAGTTCCTCGCCGATGAGGAATGGGTCGAGCTCGATCCTGAACTGCGCGTGCATAGCCCGGCCGAGGTCTATGAGGGCTATCGGAAGTGGTCCGCTGCGGCTGGCTTCCGCAACCCGTTCGGCAGGAATCACTTCCTCGAGCTGCTGGAGTCCACCGGCGCTACTCGCAGCATTTCCATGAAGCGGGTGGCCACTCGGAACGTCGTCGCCGGCATTCGGCTTCTGCCCAGGCCCTGAGCAATTACATGCTTTGCATCGTTTCACGGACCCCCTCCCCCCTTCATGTGCGCGCGTGCGTGATGCGCGCGCACACACACGATGGGGGGGAGTGGTCCTCTGAAAGCATGCAAAGCATGAAGACCCAAACGAACGGGTCCTTCCAGGCACCCGACAACACGGGTCATTCGCGATCGCGTTTCACGCACCCGCAGCGCCTTCACCACTTGAGGGACAGCACGGGACATCGGGACATCTGTCCCTTCACCATGGAAAGAGAGACCATGAAGCACTTCGCCATTCCGCCCCTGGGCATGACTCAGGAAGACATCGAGCGCCTCGACGCCCAGTTCGACGAGAAGCTGGCACAGCAGCAGGACTTCCTGCTCGCCTACTACAGCGAGCCGAGAAAAACGGTGCTGTTCGCCTGGACGCTGGGCGGCCAGGCCCAGGGCTGGCTGATGATGCCTTGCGCCAGCCGTGACGCGATGGGCGTGCTGCAGGCCTGGTACGCCGGAGAGGTCGCATCCCAGCTGCGCGAGCAGGAAAACGGTGCCGCGGCGACGACGGTCGCGGAGCTGGATCGCATCCGCAAGCCTTTCGGTTGAGAGTTCTACCGGTGAGCGCTTTTGGGTAGAGTCTGGGCCGTTCGAGTCGCATCGAACACGCATGGCAAGACCCTGTCGCCTGAAGAAGGCGTTACCTCTGCCTGCGATGCCTGAGCGGTGAGCCGGGCCCACGGTGCGACGAGCGACTGTTCCACGGTGCCCGGTAAGGGCGCCCAGGCTTCAGCTCTGAACGCGAGCCCCTCTCACGAGGGTTTGCGATCTTGGCCGGCGCCTGACTGACATGCCGGCCGAAAGGAAGGCGATGCAGTTCCGAGAACTTCGCTTCGAGGGCAAGGCCGATTCGAAAACGCGGTCGGTGCCCATCACGATCTCCAGCGACACGCCGGTCGATCGTGGCGACTACGTCGAGATCCTCGACCACTCCCCGGGCAGCGTCGACCTGTCGCGCGCGCCTTTGCCGCTGATCGAGTCGCATGACGCCGGCCGCTTGAACATCGGGATCGTTGACGACCTGCGCCTGGAGGGCGGCCGTCTACGGGGCACCGCGACCTTCGGCCATTCCGCACGGGCGGCCGAGGTCTTCGCCGACGTAAGGGCCGGCATTGTGCGTGGCGTGTCGATCGGTTACGACCTGCTCGACAACGGCAGGCCCGTGCCCCATTCCAGCGGTCGAGGCCGCCTCTTCAAGTTCCGCCCCGTGGAAGCGTCGGCCGTCGCTGTGCCGGCCGACACCAGCGTGGGCTTCTACCGTTCAAAAAGGACCCCCCAAATGGAAACCCAATTCGAAACCGGCACCGCCGGAGAGCACCAACACCAGAGCCGTTCGGAGCGCCGTGCAGCCGCCTACCAGGCAGGCGGCGACAGCGCCGCTGTCGAGCGCGAACGCTGCACGGGCATCATGGCCCTGGCCACCAGCCACAACCTGCGCGAGATGGGCGATCGGGCCGTGGCTGATGGCACGCCGCTGGAGCTGTTCCGCGGCATGGCCCTGGACGCGCTGCACCGGCGCGGCAGCGATCGGCCGCTGTATCAGCCCGCAGCTCAGATCGGTCTGAGCGAACGCGAGACGCGGGACTTCTCGCTGACGCGCCTGTATCGATCCATCTTCGAGGGTCGCCCCGACGTGGCGCCGTTCGAGCGCGAGTGCGTCAATGCAGTCGAGACGAAGCTGCAGCGCTCTGGCATGCCGGCGCATCGCGGCGGGCTGCGCTTGCCGTACGAGGTGATGCGTTCGCCGATTCCCGGCCTCGAGGTGCGTGGCGGGCAGCTCATGGTCGGCGACCGTGTTGTGATGCAGCGCGATCTCGGAAAGACAGTCGGTGCCTCAGGTGCCTCGCTGGTCGGCACCGATCTCCTGGCCGGCAGCTTCATCGACTTCCTTCGCGCAAGGACGCTGGTCTACGCGATGGGCGCCATCCGACTCAGCGGCCTGGTTGGGAACGTGTCAATTCCCAAGCAGCTCGGCAAGACCAGCAACGGGTGGGTGGCAGAGGCCGGCGCGGCCACTGAGAGCGACATGACCTTCGGCGCTCTTACGATGTCGCCCAAAACGGCGCACGGCATCCAGGACGTGACGCGCGACATGCTGATCCAGAGCACCCCGGCAATCGAGGGCATCATCAGGGCGGACCTTCTGGCAGTGATGGCCGAGACGGTCGACTACGCAGCGATCAACGGCTCTGGGACATCGAACCAGCCCACTGGCTTGTGGGCGACCGCCGGCATTGGTGCGGTGATTGGCGGCACCAACGGTGGGGCTCCGACCTGGGATCACATGGTCAAGCTCGAGGAGGCGCTGGCTCAAAACAACCACATGCAGGGCGCGTTGGGCTACCTCACGAACCCTGCCGTTCGATCGAAGCTGAAGCGTACGCAGAAGTTCTCCGGCACCAACGGCATGGAGATCTTCGAGCGCCCGTTCACGAACGATGATGCCGGCGCCTTCGGAGTGGTCAACGGCTATCGCTGCGGGGTCACGACTCAGGTTCGCAGCGACTACACCAAGGGCACTGCCGTGGGCATCTGCTCTGGCGTCTTCTTCGGCAACTGGGCCGACCTGATGATCGGCGAGTGGGCCACGGCCGAGATCCTGCCCGACCCGTACACCCAGGCAACGAACCGCATCATCCGCATGCACGTCTGGCAGTCAGTCGATGTCGGGGTTCGCCGCACGGGCTCCTTCTCCGCCATGTTCGACGTGCTGACCGCCTGAGGCCGGCGCCACCCAATCGAGCCCCGCCTGCAGACGTCTGCAGGCGGGCTTTTTCATTCTTGAAGGTAGACCATGAGTGACAAAGACATCCGGTTTGCAGTCACGGCTGAGGATCGATTCAGCCGGGTTTTCCAGACCCTCAAGCGCGACATTGCGGGGGTGGGTGATGGCGTCGGGCGGCTTAGCAGCGTCGCTTCCTTCGCGGTCGCTGCAGTGAACCCGATCACGGCGGCCGTCGCAGCGGTCGGGGCCTATGGTCTGGCACTGAAGAGCCTGGCCAACGATATCGACGCCTTGAACGATGCAAGCGACGCGATCGGCGACAGCGTCGAGAACCTGAGCGCCATTGAGAATGTCGCGCGCCGCAACGGCGAGAGCCTGGACCTGGTGGTGACCGCTGCCACGCGGCTCAATAAGGCGCTGAGCGATGCCAAGCCCGACAGCCCCATCGCGCAGTCTCTGAAGCTCATCGGCCTCAGTGCCAAAGAGCTGCGCGCGCTTCCGACAACGGAAGCCCTGCAGCGTATCGCTGTGGCGCTGCAGGGCTACACCAACAATCAGCAGCGGGCGGCCATCGTCGCTGAGATCTTCGGCAAAAGCTCACGCCAGGTTGCGGCCTTCCTGAACGACCTGGCGGCCGCGGGCAAGCTGAACGCGACGGTCACAAGTCAGCAAGCGCTGGAGGCGGAGAAGTTCAACAAGTCTCTGTCTGCTCTGGGCGCGAACGCCGGCGACCTGGGTCGCACCCTCGCCGGCCCTCTGCTGGCGGGATTCAACACCTTCATCGATCGGGCACGGGTAGCGGCAGACGCATCGAAGCCGCTTGAAGATCGCTTCGCAGCTCTCTTCAGAATCGCCAAGAGTGCCGGGTTTGGCGCGCTGATCTTCAACCCGGACGACATCGATCGACTCAAGTCCGCGCGTACTGAGGTCGAATCGATCGAGCAGGCCTTGCAGCGAACCGATATCTCGGAAGAGCGCCGCGCGGCCCTCGAGCTGAAGCGCATTGGCCGCCTGCAGACCATCGACAAACTTATCAGCCAACAGGCGCGCAGGCCTGCGAATGAGGGCGGTGGCGGGCTGCGTAGCCGGCTGCTGGCCGACCTGGCCGACAGCCCGGATAGCAAGCCCCGCACACAGCTCGCAGTGCGGCCGCCTGTGCGTCTGGAGTTCGCCCCCGAGGTCGAGGCCCTTCAGGCGGCCCTGCGCCGGCTCGAGCAAACCGACGTGGCCAAGATCGACCGCCTGCAATCCGAACTGTCGGCGCTGTTTGAGCTGCAGCGTGAGTCGCGAGGCTCCCCTGCCGTTGTGCGCGCCATCCAGCAGATCAATGACGAGCTGGACCAGCTGGGCAGCGGCCGCCTGCCCACGACCGCCATCGATGACCCGCGCGAACAGCAGCGCACCGACTTCTTGCGGTCCGAGAAAGAAGCCTATGGCCAGGTTGAGGAATACATCAAGGACTTGGCCACCAACGGCAGCAAGGACCTCGACGCCCTCAGCGTCAGCGTCGACAAGTTTGCCGACAACACCATCGAATCGCTGCTCGACATCGGCAGCGGCGCCGACTTCAGCGCGTCCAAGCTCTTCGACGCCTTCCGGCGCGATCTGCTGCGCGAGTTCATCGAAGACCCGGTTCGCGACAGCATGAGAAACGTCGTCAAGGGCATCAAAGAAGAGCTGAGCAAGCTGGACGGGGCCAACAACCCCATCGCTGCGCTTCTGAAGCTGCTTTCCGGAGGTGGTGGGTCGGGCTTCGGTTCTGCCCTCGACGGGTTCTTTGGGGGCACCGGCGGCAGTGGCGACCTCACTGCCGGCGGCTACACCGGCCGCGCGCTGGGCGGTGGTGTCCGCGCCGGCGAGCTGGTGCGCTGGAAGGAGAACGGCCGCGAGTGGTTCGTACCTGGCGAGAGCGGGGCAGTGGTAACCCAGGCACAGATGCAAGGCGCTCAGGGCGGCGTCACCATCAACAACAACTTCCAGATAAGCGGAGGGGAGCCTCGGGAGATCGCGCGCCAGGTGCGGGCCATGATCGACGAAAGCCAGTCCCGCATGGCGCGCAGCCTGCGCTACGGAAAACTCCGCCAGGCCTGACCTTTCGCGCCTTCACTCCGCCCCTTCTCACCCCTGCGTCACACGGTGTTAAAGTGTGTTCCAGGGGTTCCGCAAGTGGGAAATCTGGATTGCAAATCCGTCTAGTCCGGTTCGACTCCGGATCGCGCCTCCAGACATGTCATCAGGCCCCGCGCACCCCGTGCACGGGGCCTGATTCCTTTTGCCGCCCGGATGGCGAAATCGGTAGACGCAGCGGACTTAAAATCCGCCGCCCTTGAACAAGGCGTACGGGTTCGAGTCCCGTTCCGGGCACCAGGGCGTGCCATCCAGACGTCGCTTCGGGCTTGCAGGTGTGGCGCAGACACGAGCGGGTCGAAGCTCCGGTCCGGCACATCGTCCGGACGAGGTCCTCGTCGCGGCCGCCGCTAGGCAAAGCGCTCCAAAGCCGGGGCGAATCGAGCTCGGCTATTCCTTGGTCAGTTCCGAGGCCAGTCCCCTGGAAAGCGCGGCGCCCGCTGCGGTGCTCGTCTCGACTGGCAGCACCGCTCCGTTCTCGAACATGAGTTGCACCCGGATCTTCCCGTCTGTCGTCGAGGGCGAAGCCCCGGCAGCCAGGCACTCCAGGGACGGGGATGCTGCGCCCGGCAACTGCTCGGTCTTGTCCAGCAATGCGATGGCCACGGCAGGGGCAAGCTCCGTGGCGATGGCGTGGTTGGTGGCAGCGCTCCTGGTCCGCTTTGCCGCAGCCGCCCTGGAAGCGATCCCGTTGGCTCCGGCTGTGGGCTTCTTCGCGCGCTTCGATGTACCCCGCGCCTTGCTGGAACTGGTGGCCATGATTCCTGTCCTTCGAATCGATGCTTGTCAGGGACTATCGGGAAGAACCGACGGGGTCTTGTTAACCTTTGCTGGCGACCGGGTACGGCGAAGCTTCAAGCCGTGCACCGTCGTCGCCTCAGGCTGACCGGGGGGTACATTCCTGCGCACTCCCGCCGGAGGATGCTCTCATGAAGCGTGGGTGTCGAGCCAGCGTCGCCCTGCGCGCGACGCCGGGGCAGAGGCCGACGATTCGGGCTGACCCTGTGCGTGATTCCCGCAACGCCTCGGGGCCCCCCGGCCGCCACACTTCCGGTCCCGGGCTTCGACCCGCCAAGCTCCGCCAGGACACGATCCGCATGCCTTCCGTCACCCATCGTTCGACCGCCTCTCGATTCGTTTTGACGCGCAGGCTGCTCCTGGCCACCAGCGCGTGCCTGGCGTTCGCCGCCAGCGCACCGGCCTGGGCCCAGGCCTGGCCAGGCAAGCAGCCGGTGCGGCTCGTGGCCGTGTTTCCGCCGGGGGGATCGGTGGATCAGGTGGCGCGGGTGCTGGCCACGGCACTGCAGCAGAGCCTGGGCCAGACGGTGGTCGTCGAAAACAAGGGCGGCGCCTCGGGTGCCATTGGCACGGGCGAAGTGGCGCGTGCAGCGGCCGATGGCTACACCTTCGCCGTCGTCTTCGACACCCACGGCGTGAACCCCTCGCTGCAGCCAGGCATCGCCTTCGACACGCGCAAGGATCTGGCGACCGTGGCCATGCTCGGCACCTCCGCCATGGTCATCAGCGCGCATGCCGGTCTGCCCTACCAGGACTTCAAGCAGGTCGTGGCCGACACCAAGGGCGGCAAGAGCCTGACTTACGGCACCATCGGCAACGGCAGCCTCGGGCACCTGGCGATGACCCTGCTGGCCAAGAGCGGTGGCATGGACCTGGTGCATGTGCCTTACCGTGGCGGCGGCCCGCTGATGCAGGACGCCATCGCCGGCCATGTGCCCTTGTCCATCGGCTCGGTATTCGTGGCTCGCCCGCACATCGACAGCAAGCGCATCCGTGCTCTGGCCGTCACGACCAGCCAGCGCGCAGCCAGCCTGCCCGAGGTGCCGACGCTGGCGGAACTGGGCTTCCAGGGCTTCGACGCACCAGCCTGGTGGGCGGTGCTGGCCCCGGCCAGGACGCCGCCCGAGATCGTGCAGCGCATGAATGCCGAGATCAACAAGGCGCTGCAGTCGCCCGACGTGGCCAGCAAGCTCGCGGCCCAGGGCATCACGGTCAACATCGGCACGCCAGCAGCGGCGCAGGCTTTCGTCGAACGCCAGATCGACACCTGGGCCAAGGTGGTGAAGGACAACGGCATCAAGGCCGACTGAATGACCATGCCAGGGCTGATGGATGCAGCGGCACTGCGCGCATCCGTGGGGCCGGCGGGCGCAGGCTGCCCGAACTGCGCCAGCCTGCGCTGCGCTGGCTGGGAATCGATCATGGCGCCCCTGAAGGCGCCGTTGCTGGAACTGGTGGGTACCCTGCGCGACCCCGCTGTCGACGAACCGACGCTGACCGAGGTGCACGCCACAGGCACCGACTACTGGTCGGCCAGTGCACCGCTGGCAGTGGCTGCCTTTCCCTACAACCGCTGTGAGGTCTGGCGTTGTTCCCGGTGCCGCCGCGGTTTCCTTCAGTACACCGAGTTCGGCGGTTACTACGTCGATCACCGGCTGCGCGAAATCGATCCCGACCTCATCGTCTGAATCTGCTGCCCCACCCGCCCATGGCCCATCTTCCCTACGCCGACCTGTCGACCCCCGAGCTCCAGCCCCTGGTGGAGCGCATCGTGGCCGAACGCGGCAGCGTGTTGCATCTCTACCAGATGCTGATGCACAGCCCGCCGCTGGCCGAAGGCTGGCTGCACTACATGACGCAGGTCCGGCAGAAGCTGCAGCTGGACGGGGGGCTGCGTGAACTCGTCATCATGCAGATCGCCCACCTCAACGGCGCGCCCTACGAAGCCGAGCAGCATGCACCTCTTGCCTTGCGCGAAGGCCTGGCCCCCGAGCAGCTGGCCGCCTTGCCCGACTGGCGCGCCGCTGCCGCTGCGTTCACCCCGCTGCAGCGGGCCGCCCTCGCCCTGGCCGACACCATGACCCGCGACATCCACGTGTCGGCAAGCCAGATGGCCGGCTTGCGCGAGCTGCTGGGTGAACGCGAACTGGTGGAGCTCGTGGGCACGATCGCGGCCTACAACATGGTCTCGCGCTTCCTTCAGGCATTGCACATCCACGGCGACGACCAACGCGACCCGCCCACGTCCTGAGCGCAAGGCCTGCGCCCGGGGGCACAATCGAAGCCGGCATGGAATCCCGCACCCTCCGCACCTGGGTCTGCAGCCTGGCACTGGCGCTGGGGCTGTCGGGCTGCGCCACCCGTTCTGGCGACGTCAAGCCGGTCGCGGCCAATCCGGCCGACTTCGCCCTGTGGTCCTGTGGCCGCATCGACGACGAACTCGACGCGGTGCGCCAGCGCGCCACCGACGTGGCCTACGCGGTGGACGAACACGCCGGCAACAATATCCTGGCCCTGAGCCTGGGCGTGACGCTGTTCTGGCCGGCGATCCTGGCCATGCGCCCGGCCGGTCCAGAAGCCGCCGAACTGGGTCGCCTGAAGGGCCGCGACGAAGCCTTGCGCGTGGCCGCCCAGGCCAAGGACTGTCCGCCGCCCGGCAGCATCGTCACCCCTGAACGTGCTGCCAGCTTCCCGCTGGCGCTGGGCGAGCGCATGGTGTTCGAGGACCGGGCCAGCCCGCGCCAGGCGGCGACCGAATGGACGCTGACGCTCGTCCAGATCCGTCGCAACCAGGTCGATTTCGACCTCACCCTTCCTTCCGGGCGGGCCGGCCTGTGGCAGCAGGACTCCGCAGGCAACATCGTCGCTGCGCCACAGGGGTCTCTGCAATGGCCGCGGCTGCTGCGCAGCGGGCTCGAACTCGGACAGGTTCTGGCGGGCGACATCCAGGTCGTGGGCGATCTGACGGAACGGGCACGCATGCGCGGGCAGGTGGTGGCGGTGGGCCCGCAACGGGTCGGCGCGCTCCGCTTCGACGCCGCCGTCATCGAACTTTTCGGTGACGCGCCGCGCGGCCGCACCTACACCACGGTTCGCGGCGCGATGGTCGTCGACCGTACCACTGGCCTGCTGTTGCGGCTGGACCTGGGCAGCAGCAACCCGAACTTTTCGCTGCAGCGGCGGCTGCTGCGGGTGGAGACGGTGTCGCCTGCGCCCACCGCCCCTTGACGCGCTTCCACACATCTTTACGCAGCCCGCACAAGCTCGATACGCCCCGCGACCAACATCTCTTCATCGACAACCCCCTGGATCACCCGATGAAGACCTCGCCGAACACCTTTCTGACCCGACCCCTTCGCCTGATGGCCTTGACGGCCCTCGTGGCCATCAGCGCCGTGACGCTGCAAACGGCCCAGGCCGCGCCCGCAGGCCATGGCGGCCACGGTGGCCAGGGCTGGAGCATGGGCAGCCCCCGGCACCTGGAACGCATGCTCGACAGCGTCGATGCCACGGCTGAACAGCGCACGCAGATCCAGCAGATCATGACTGCGGCGCGCGATGAACTGCGCGGCCAGCGCGAGCAGGCCAAGTCGCTGCGCGCGCAGGGCATGACCTTGTTCAGCCAGCCCACGGTCGACGCCCGCGCTGCCGAGACCCTGCGCGCGCAGTTGCAGGCCCAGCAGGACGTGGCGAGCAAGCGCATGATGCAGGCCATGCTCGACGTGAGCCGTGTGCTCTCGCCAGAACAGCGCCGCCAGATTGCCGAGCGCATGCAGCAGCGTCAGGCGAAGATGCAGCGCCATCAGGCCGAGCGCCAGCAGGGCCCAGGCGCCACGGGACGCTGAACTGCCCCCGCCCCAGACCCGAAGCCGTGACCAGCCGACTGCTCCTGATCGACGACGACGCCCGCCTCACCGACATGGTGGGCGACTATCTGCGCCGCAACGGCTTCGATGTCGACACCGCCGGCAGCCTGGCCCAGGGCCGGGACCGGCTGCGCAACATGGCTTACGACGCCCTGCTGCTCGACCTGATGCTGCCCGACGGCGATGGCCTGGACATGACCCGCGAGTTGCGCGCCAACCCGCGTACGCGACGCCTGCCCCTGTTGATGCTGACGGCTCGCGGCGAACCCACCGACCGCATCGTCGGCCTGGAGCTGGGTGCCGACGACTACCTGCCCAAGCCTTTCGAACCGCGCGAATTGCTGGCCCGCGTGAAGGCCCTGCTGCGCCGCGCGCTGCCCGAACAGCAGGCCGACGACGTGCTCGTGTTCGGTCGCCTGGAAATCGACCTGGGTGCTCGCCAGGCGCGGCTGGACGGGGGCCCCTGCGACCTGACCAGCCACCAGTTCGATCTGCTCACGGTGCTGGCCCAGAGCCCAGGCCGGGTGCTGTCGCGCGACCAGATCATGGATGCGCTGAAGGGCCACCCGCTGGAGGCCTTCGACCGCAGCATCGACGTGCACATCTCGCGCATCCGTGCCGTCATCGAAGACGACCCCAAGGCCCCGCGCCGCGTGCTCACGGTGCGCGGTGCGGGTTACGTCTTCGCGCGCAAGCAGGACAGTCAGGACACCCGCGACGGCGAGGGCTAGCGTGAAGTCGCTGTACCTGCGCATCTACCTCACGGTGGTGCTGGCCCTGGCGCTGTTCGCCGCGGTTTCGGGCTGGCTGGTGCAGCGTCATCTGGACGAACAGCGTGTGCAGACCGAGACCGTGGTGCGCGAGCGCATGTCGGCCTGGGCCGACCTGCTGCAGCGTTCGCTGCCCCCTGCAGAAGCCAGCACGCCTGAACAGGTCGAGGCCCTGAACGACTGGTCGCAGCGCTTGCGCGTACCCATGGCGCTGGACGACGCCGCAGGCCAGCGCGTGGCGGCCAGTGCGTCGTTCCTGCGCCGAGACCTCGACAACCCGGGCGCCGCCGGGCGCCTGATGGCGATCCGGCTCGACGACGGGCGCACCTTGTGGGTGACGCGACCTGGCGCCTTCCGCGCTGCGCGGTCGCTGGCCGGCGGCCCCGGTCCCCGTGAAGCCGGCCCCCCGCCGTCCGACTTCCGCGTGCCCTGGTTCGGCATCCGCGCGCTGTCGGACGGCGTGGGCCTGGCAGCGCTGCTGGTGGTGCTGTTCATGGCCGTGGCAGCGGGCGCTTTCCCGGTGGTTCGCCGGCTGACCCGGCGCCTGGAATCGCTGAAACAGGGCGTCGAGGCCTTCGGTGCCGGCGCGCTGCACCAGCGTGTGGCCGAGGACGGCGGCGACGAGGTCGCGGCAGTCGGTGCCAGCTTCAACCGGGCCGCTGGCCGCATCGAGGTGTTGCTGCGTTCGCACCAGAGCCTGCTGGCCAACGCCAGCCACGAACTGCGCAGCCCGCTGGCGCGACTGAAGATGGCGGTGTCGCTGATGGACGAGGCCCCCGAAGCCCAGCGCGCCCGGCTCAAGCGCGAGATCGACACCAACATCGCCGAGCTCGATGCGCTCGTCGAAGAAGTGTTGCTGGCCAGCCGGCTGGATGCCGCCGCGCAGCTCGACAGGCACGATCCGGTGGCGCTGCTGGCCGTCGTGGCCGAGGAAGCCTCGCGCGTGGGGGCCGTGGTGGCCGCAGACGAGACGGGGTCCTCGCAGCTCGTGTCTGGCGACGAAAGGCTGTTGCGGCGCGCCGTGCGCAACCTGCTCGAGAACGCCCGTCGCCATGGCGGCAGCGAGATCGAGGTCAGCGTCTCCCTGGCCGGGCCGGGACCGCGCAGCGACGTCCTGCTGAAGGTCTGCGACCGCGGCCCGGGTGTGCCCGAGGCTTTTCGCGAACGCATCTTCGAAGCCTTCTTCCGCCTGCCCGGGCAGGCCGAGCGCGAAGGCGGCGTCGGCCTGGGGCTGGCCCTGGTGCGGCAGATTGCCACGCGCCATGGCGGCAGCGTGCGCTGCCTTGCGCGCGAGGGTGGCGGCAGCTGCTTCGAGCTGCAGTTGCCACAGCACGGCTAGGTACGCTGGCTGCGCGGGCTAGACGGCGGGCCGGCGCGCCTGTGCGGTCTGAGCCGCGGGCGTCGTCCGGCGCAGCACCCAGGCCATGAAGGCCGTCAGCAAGCCTGCAGCCACCACCAGCCCGGCGGTGGCCGCGACCCAGTAGCCGGGCGCACCCTGCAATGCCGCAGGCACCGCGCCGCCGACATTGAAGGCCAGCAGATAGCCGCCGCCCAGCCCCACGCCCCAGAGCGCGGCCACGTAGATGAGCACCGGCACGGTGGCGATGCGATAGGCGCGCAGCACGAAGGCGGTGATGGCCTGCACGGCGTCGGCCAGGTGGAAGATGACCAGCCAGGTGATCAGCGGCAACGCTGCCGCCACGACCACGGCGTCGCCGGTGTACAGGCCGACCACGAGTTCACGGCCCAGGTAGACCACGCAGCCCATCACCCCGGCCACGCCCATGCCCAGCGCCAGGCTGTGCCAGGCCAGGCGGCGCGCGTCTTCGGGATCGACGGCACCGATGCGCTGAGCCACCAGCGTACCGCTGGCGTTGCCGATGGCCATCGGCACCATGAACAGGAGCGACACCAGGTTCATCGCCACCTGGTGGCCGGCCACTTCGGTGGTGCCGATGCGGGCGATGAACAGCGCCATGAAGGCGAATCCCGTGACCTCCACCAGGATCGTGGCGCCGATGGGGATGCCCAGCTTCAGCTGGGCCAGCAGTGCCGGGCGGCTGGGGGCGTCCAGCCGCCGGCCGGTCACCTGGAAGGGGGCGTAGAACGGGTCGCGCCACAGAATCACTGCTGCCGCCAGCAGCTGCGCCCACATGCACAGAGCGGTGGCGATGCCGCAGCCCAGCACGCCCAGCGCCGGCAGGCCGATGGCGGGCTGGCCGAACACCAGCAGGGCCGACAGCGGCAGCTTCAGCGCCAGACCGCCCAGCTGCAGCAGCATCACGGCCTTCGGGCGCGAGACGGCGTTGTTGAAGCCTCGGTAGACCGCGAACAGCATCGACGCAGGCAGTGAAAAGGCCAGGGCGAGCAGGTATCCGCGCACCTTCTCGCCCATTTCGGGCGAGGCCCGGGCCAGCGACAGGAAGGGCGCCGGAAAAGCCAGCAGCACACAGCCCAGCACCGAGACCCCCAGCGCCACCCACACCGCCTGGTGCACCTGGCGGCCGGCCTGGGCATGCTGGGCTGCACCGAAGAGCTGGCCGACGATCGGCCCCACCGCCATGACCACGCCCATGAAGCCGATGAAGATGGTCATATAGGCCGCACCGCCCACCGCCAGCGCGGCCAGGTCGGCCGCGGCAAAGCGCGCGACCATGATCACGTCGACCGTCGCGAAGCCCAGCACGGCCAGCTGCCCCACCAGCACTGGCCAGGCCAGCGGTACGATGCGACCGACGTTGTGCCTGAAGCCGTGGCTCAAGGCGCCTCGGGCCGGGTGGAAGGCAAGTCGGGTTGCGGGGGCGCAGACATTGCCTCGCGCGCCCGCTCGGCATAGCGATTGAAGCGCCAGGCCGTGCCTTCCATCGTGATGCGGCGCCACACGGCGCGCTTTTCGCCGGGCGTGAAGCCTGGCCAGTGCTGCACTTCGTCGAAACTGCGACCGCAGCCCTTGCATACCGGGTCGCCCTGGCTGGTGCTGCAGATCGCGATGCAGGGCGCGTCGGGTGTGCTGCCGTACCAGGCCAGCCAGGCCGCCTGGGCCTTTTTCGGCATGGTCGCCTCGTCGCACAGTGGCTCGCGGTAGTACACCATCAGCGCGTACACCTCGGCCAGCGCCAGCACTTCAGAGCAGGCGGTGATGCCGTCGGGCGAGGGTGAACGTTCGCGCCACCAGTTGATGGCGGCTTCGATGTCGGTGATGTGGATGCCGGCCATGGGGGGCGTCGTGCGAGGGGCGCGAAGTGTACTCAGCTGGCGCCCACCCTGCTGGCGTCAGGCCGGCGGGTAGCCGGCTTCCACCAGCCGTGCCACCAGGGCTTCGCGCGTGGCGCTGGTCTGCACCTTCACTTGGTGGGTGGGCAGGTCCACCCGCACCTGGGCCTGCGGGTCGACGGCATGCAGGGCTTCGGTGACGGCGCGCACGCAGTGGCCGCAACTGATGGCGGGGATGTCGAATGTGATCACGGGGCGCTCCTCAGGGGGTTATCAAGGGGTGATGGGCAGGCCCAGGAAGGCCTGCACTGGCCGGACTGTCGCGACGGGGTCTTCTTCCTGCGGCACATGGCCCAGCGCTTCGAACACCTGGCGCTGGCTGCCAGGGATGCGACGCTGCATCTCTTCGCCAGCCGGCGGCGGGACGAGCCGGTCGCGGCCACCCCAGAGTATCAGTGTCGGCTGTTTCAGCTGCGCAAGCCGGTCTGCGGCCGCGCCGGGTTCCAGCTGGCGAAGCCGCAAAGAGAGCGCGCGGCGGTTGCCTTCGCGCAGAGTCAGCTGGTAGTAGCGGTCGACGAGCTCCGGCGTCACCTTGGCCGGACTGCCGTAGACGCTGGCGATGCTGGCGGCCACCAGTTCGCGCGGCATGATGCTCTCACCCAATGTGCTGATCACCGGCAGCCGTGCAAGCACGAAGCCCAGCGGCACCGATTCGGGCTTGTGGTCGAGCCCGGTGGCGTTCAGCAGCACCAGCCGGGTGACGCGCTCGGGCGCCAGCGACGCGACGCGCCAGGCGACTTCGCCGCCCAGGGAATTGCCAGCCAGCACGGCGCGCTGCAGTTTCAGCGCGTCCATCACGTCGAGCACGAAGCGCGCATAGGCGTCGCCGCGGTAGTCGTCGGGCGCGTATTCACCGGCGAAGGGCCCGGTCAGGCCGAAGCCTGGCAGGTCGAAGCGGACGACCCGCTTGTGACGCTTCAGCGCCAGTGTCCAGCCGTCCCAGGTGTGCAGGCTGGCCGAGGTGCCATGTAGCAGCACGATGGGCTCCGGGTCGTCGCGGGGGCCTTCGTCGCGCACGTGCACGACCATGTCGCGCACGGCAATGAAGTCCGACGGCGGCGGCGCCCAGCGTGCCACCAGGCCTTCGGCCGGCACCTCGGGCGCGCGCGACAGCGCCAGCACCAGGGCTGACAGGATCAGCAGCACGCCCAGCAGGCGTGGCAGCCAGTTCATTCGCGCCCGGCCGGTGACAGGTCGGCAGCGACCGCACCACGGTCGTCGAAGACCACGCATTCGCCGCGCCAGTGCGGCGCCATGCCGGCGCGGGCCTCGGTCTCGAAGTAGCGCAACACGCCGCCGTCGAGCTGCAGCACATGCGGCACGCCCTGCTCGGCCATCCACAGCGCGGCCTTCTCGCAGCGGATGCCACCGGTGCAATAGCTGACCACGGTCTTGCCCCGCAATTGCTCGCGGTGTGCTGCCAGCGCGGCGGGGAACTCGCCGAAGCGCGACAGCCGCCAGTCGATGGCGCCCTCGAAGGCGCCGGCGTCGACCTCGAAGGCGTTGCGCGTGTCCAGCATCACCACCGGGCGACCTTCGTCGCAGTGACCGGCAGCCAGCCAGCGTGACAGCGTGGCGCCGTCGACCGCGGGCGCGCGGCCGGCCTGCGGGCGCACGGTGGGTTGATTCATGCGGATGATCTCGCCCTTGAGCTTCACCCGCAGGTGGCGAAAGGGCAGGGCGGTGGCCTGACTGAACTTGATGTCCAGCACGGCAAAGCGCGGGTCATGCTGCAATTCGCCAAGCCAGGCGTGCAGCGCGCGCGGCGCGGCGGCCAACGTGAAGTTGATGCCTTCTTCGGCCAGCAGCAGTGTGCCTTTCAGGCCGGCCTGCTGGCCGCTGGCGAACAGGCGCTCGCGCAGGGTGGGCCCGTCGACGATGGGCACGAAGCGGTAGGCCGCGGCGATGGAAATCGGGGAATCGTCAGACACGGGCCGAATTGTAGGGAGACGCTGTCGATAATCCGCTGCGGCGAGTTTCTGTCCGTCGACGCTGCGCTGGCCGTGGGTGGCGACCGTCGCCGTCTCTGCGCTCCTGTTCCTCTTCAACTGGAAGATTCCCCCTGATGCCTGCTTCTTTCGTGCACCTGCGCACGCACAGCGAATACTCGGTCGTCGATGGCACGCTGCGCATCGACGCTGCGGCGGCAGCCGCCCGAGCCGATGGCCAGGGCGCCCTGGCCATCACCGACCTGAACAACCTGTTCGGCGCCGTCAAGCACTACAGCGCCTGCCGCAAGAAGGGCGTGAAGCCGCTCGTCGGCGTGGACGTGTGGATGGAGTCGCCGTCCCAGGCCCCGGCCGCGGTGCAGGGCCCGCTGGGTGGCGCCACCGACAAGAGCCCGAGCCGCTTGCTGCTGCTGGTGCAGAACACCCGCGGCTACCTGAACCTGTGCGAGCTGCTGGCGCGTGCCTGGGTGGGCAACACCCAGCGTGGCCAGGCCTGGGTGCAGTGGGCCTGGCTGCAGGAACTGAACGAAGGCTTGATCTGCCTGTCGGGCGCCGACATGGGCGCGGTGGGCATGGGCCTGCTGGCCGGTGACGCGGGCCGGGCGCGCTCGGTGGCGTCGTTCCTGGCCGCCTTGTTCCCGCAGCGCTTTTACATCGAACTGCAGCGCGCCGGCCTGGCCACGAACGAGGCCCATGTGCGCGCCGCCGTGCCGCTGGCCGCCGAAATGCAGCTGCCGGTCGTGGCCACGCACCCCGTGCAGTTCCTGCAAGCCGAAGACTTCGAAGCCCACGAGGCCCGCGTCTGCGTGGCCGAAGGCGAAACCCTGGCCAACCCCAAGCGCAGCAAGCGCTTCAGCCGCGAGCAGTACTTCAAGACCCAGGCCGAGATGGCGGCCCTGTTCGCCGACCTGCCCAGCGCGCTGGCCAACAGCGTGGAAATTGCCCGCCGCTGCAGCCTGGGCCTGGTGCTGGGCAAGCCGCAGCTGCCCGACTTCCCCACGCCCATCATCGACGGCCAGCGCCAGCCGATCGCCGACTACTTCCGCCAGGCCTCTTTCGAAGGGCTGGAAAAACGCCTGGCCGCGCTGTACCCCGACCCGGCGCGCCGTGACAGCGAACGGCCGCGTTATGTCGAACGGCTCGAATTCGAGATCCAGACGATCCTGAAGATGGGCTTTCCGGGCTACTTCCTCATCGTCAGCGACTTCATCGTCTGGGCGCGCGACAACGGCTGCCCGGTGGGCCCGGGCCGGGGCTCGGGCGCCGGTTCGCTGGTGGCCTATGCGCTGCTCATCACCGACCTGGACCCCCTGCAGTACAAGCTGCTGTTCGAGCGTTTCCTGAACCCCGAACGGGTGTCGATGCCCGACTTCGACATCGACTTCTGCCAGGCCAACCGCGACCGCGTCATCGATTACGTCAAGGCCAAGTACGGCCGCGACGCGGTGAGCCAGATCGCCACCTTCGGCACCATGGCCAGCAAGGCCGCGCTGCGCGACGTGGGGCGGGTGCTGGGCATGGGCTACGGCCATGTCGACAGCGTCGCCAAGCTGGTGCCCGGCCTGCCCGGCAAGACCTACACCCTGGCGCATGTGCCCGGCAACCCTGACGACATCGACCCGGGCGTGGTCTACGTGCGCAAGGAAGTGCCCGAACTCGAGCAGCGCGAAGCTGCCGAGGAAGAGGTGGCCGAACTGCTGCGCCTGGCGACACGGGTGGAAGGCATCGTGCGCAACATCGGCATGCACGCCGGCGGCGTGCTGATTGCGCCGGGCAAGATCACCGACTTCTGTCCGCTCTATCAGCAGCCCGGCAGCGACAGCGCGGTCAGCCAGTATGACAAGGACGATGTCGAGGCCATCGGCCTGGTGAAGTTCGACTTCCTGGGTCTGGCCACGCTGACCATCCTGGAACTGGCGAAGCAATTCATCCGCGCGCGCCGCCCCAACCGCAAGGATTTCAACTACGAAGCCGTGCCGCTGGACGACGCCCGCGTCTATCGCCTGTTCACCGAAGGCCGCACCGAAGCCGTGTTCCAGTTCGAAAGCCGCGGCATGCAGGGCATGCTGCGCGAGGCCAAGCCGACGCGGCTGGAAGACCTGATCGCGCTGAACGCCATGTTCCGCCCCGGCCCGATGGAGAACATTCCCAGCTTCTGCGCGCGCAAGAACGGCAAGGAAACGGTGGAGTACCCTCATCCGCTGCTGGAGCCGGTGCTGGCCGAGACCTACGGCATCTTCGTCTACCAGGAACAGGTGATGGAGTCGGCGCGAGTGCTGGGCGGCTACAGCCTGGGCGGTGCCGACTTGCTGCGCCGCGCCATGGGCAAGAAGAAGGCCGAGGAGATGGCCACGCAGCGCGCCATCTTCCGCGAAGGCGCGGCCGCGAAGGACATCGCCCCCGAGAAGGCCAACGAGGTCTTCGACCTGATGGAGAAGTTCGCGGGCTACGGCTTCAACAAGAGCCATGCCGCGGCCTATTCGCTGCTGGCTTACCACACGGCCTGGATCAAGGTGCATTGCACGGCGGAGTTCTTTGCCGCCAACATGACGATCGAAGCCGACAACACCGACAAGCTCAAGGTGCTGCTGGCCGATGCCAAGACCTTCGGCATCAAGTTCGAGCCGCCCGACGTGAACCGCGGCACGCACCGCTTCGAGCCCACCTCCGACAAGACCGTGCGCTACGGCCTGGGCGCGGTGAAGGGCACGGGGCAGAGCGCCATCGAGGCCATCGTGGCCGCGCGGGAGGGCGCCAACGGCGAGGGTGGCGGCCCCTTCCGCAGCCTGTTCGACTTCTGCGCCCGCGTCGACAAGCAGAAGGTCAACAAGCGCGCGATCGAGGCGCTGGTGAAGGCCGGTGCCTTCGACAGCCTGAACCCTGACCGCGCGGCCCTGCTCGCCAGCGTCAGCCTGGCCATGGACTGGGCCGAGACCCAGGCCGCCAATGCGCTGCAGGTGGGCCTGTTCGACTTCGGCCCCGAAGAAGCCGGCGGCCACGGCAGCAGCAGCCAGGAACCGGCGCTGGTGCACGTGGCGCCCTGGGACATTCGCGAACGCTTGATGCAGGAGAAGTCGGCCGTGGGCTTCTTCTTCAGCGGCCACCTGTTCGACGCCTGGCGCGGCGAGGTGCGGCGCTTCGTCAAGCGCGACATCGCCGACGTGCCCGACAGCCGCGAACCGCAGTTGCTGGCTGGCATCGTCACCGACCCGCGCACCGTGCCCGGCCGCAGCGGCCGGGTGCTGATCTTCCGCCTGGACGACGGCAGCGAGCCGATCGAGACGGTGGTCAACGAGGACCTGATCGACGCCCACAAGGAACTGCTGCAGGAAGACCGGCTCGTCATCGTGCAAGGCAAGGTGCAGGTCGACCGCTTCGCCGGCGGCCTGCGCTTGAACGCCAATATGTTGTGGGACCTGCCGGCCGCCCGCGCGCGTTTTGGCAAGCACCTGGCCGTGGCCGTGAATGGCGGCATGCCGCCTGTGGCCGACGTGCTGCGGTTGTGGCCGGCGCGGCGTGTGGAAATGGACGAAGGCACCGTGCACCAGGGCTTGCAGGTGCGGCTGAAGCTGCATCGCGCCAAGGCCACGGCCGAACTGGACCTGGGCGACGAAGGCCGCTTCTGGCCCAGCGACGAAGCCCTGGTGCGCTGGCGCAGCGTGGCCGAGGGAGGCTCTGCAACGATTGTGTACGAATGAAAAGCTGCTGCTGTCCGACATCCGCGGACGGTGCTTGAGCGTTAGGGTGTCTCCAACCCGTAGTTCATGAAGGAGATACGATGAGACTGACCCTCAAGCAACTGCTCGGCGTGGCCACGCTGGCAGCCGCAGGCCTCGGCAGCGGTGCGGCGGCTCAGGCTGCCGATGTGGGTGTGAGCATTTCGATCAGCCAGCCTGGCGTCTATGGCCGCGTGGACATCGGTCGATTCCCGCAGCCGGCGCTCATCGTGCAGCAACCGGTCATCGTGCACCGCAGCGTGCGGGTGCGCGAGCCGGTGTACATGTGGGTGCCCGCGGGCCACCGCCGGAACTGGGCGCGTCATTGTGCGAAGTACGGTGCCTGCGGCTCGCCGGTGTACTTCGTTCGCGATGGCTGGCACGAGCAGAAACTGCGCCGTCCTCCTGGCTTCCGTGACGACTGGCGGCATGACGCTCGCAAGCGTGATGAATGGCGCCGCGACGACTGGCACCGCAGCGACCGCCACGGTCGCTATGACGACCGTGACCAGGGGCGCGGCGGGCGCCACGGGCGCGACGACTGATCGGCTGGGGGTGACGTTGCGCTGCGGCGCAGCGCCACCCCGGGCGCTCCGCCTCAGGGCTTGGCCTTCTCGGCGACCGTGGTCGTCGCGGCCTTGTCGGCCTTTTCCGTCTTCCTGGCCGGCTTGGGGGCTGCTGCTGCGCTGCCGTCGAAAGTCGCGCCGCCGACGGTCAGTCCGTGCTGCGAGAAGCGCGCCGCATTGCCGGGGCCGACGCCGCCGACGCGGTCGACCATGTCGGCCCAGTTCTTGAAGTCGCCGGCCTTGCGCGCTTCCAGGATCTTGCTGGACAGGCCCGGGCCGATGCCCTTGACGGTCTCGAGTTCGGCCTGGCTGGCGCGGTTCACGTCGACTGCAGCAAAGGCGTTCAGGGCAAAGGCGGCGAGCAGGCTGACGAGGATGTTGCGGAACATGGAATCTCTCCTTGGGGTTGACATGCCGGTACTGGCTGGACCCGTTGCGCACCATGCGTTTCGGGCTGAAGAGAATTCTGCGAACCGGCAACCCTGGCGTCATTCCCCCGCGGCGGTGCCCCGAGGGTGGCCCACGGCTGGGGGGTCTCGGCCTTTCCCCAAGGCGAGGGTGGCCCGCGCGGCGGCGACCACATCGGCCAGCGCAGGCCAGGTTCCCGCCCCCTGCAGCACCTGTACACCAGGCCCCCAGGCACGCCAGAGCAGCGGGTCGCTGGGCCCCAGCACCGACAGCAGCGGCGTGCCCACGGCCGCCGCCATGTGGCCGGGCCCGGTGTCGTTGCTGACCATCAGCGCTGCGTCGGCCAGCAGCGCGGCATAGGCGCCCAGGCCCACGCCGGGCATCAGGGTGGCGCCGGGATAGCGCTCACGTGCAAGCGACTCTTCGCCGGGCCCAGGCACGATCACGATGTCCCGCCCCAGCGCGGGCAGGGCCTGTGCGACGAATTCGGGAAAGCCTGGCCAGGTCTTGTCCTGCCCCGACCAGGTGCCCCCCGCAAAGGGGCACACCACGATGTATCCCGGGCCGATGCCGCAGGCTGCGCGCAGCGCAGCGGCCTGTGCCAGGTGTTCGGCCGAAGGACGCAGCCCCAGTGCCACCGGCAGCGGCGCTTCCGCTCCCAGCAAGCTGCTCCCAAGGTGCCAGTACACCTGCAGTTCGTGCACCGCTTGCGGCCTTGCCACGGCCGGCCGCAGCAGCAGGCTGCGGCCTTCGTAGGCATGCCCCAGCGCCCGCAGGCCTGCCAGTCGGAACTCCAGCGCGCTGGAAAACGAATAGGGAAAACACAGCGCATTGATGCGCCGGCCGAAATCCGGGTCGGCCTGGAGTGCCTGTGCGCGAAGTGCGCGCAGCTGCGCGATGCGTCCTCGGGCCGTGCTGGCCAGGACGTGCACCGGCCAGCCGTGCCCGGCCAGCAGGTCGCGGGCCCAGCCCTTGCCCAGCAGCTGAAGGCCGTAGCCGGCGTCCGAGAGCCGCTGCAGCGTGGGCAGGCCCAGCGTGACGTCGCCAACCCAATTGCGCAGGCGCACGATCAGGGGGCGGGAAGGGGCGTTTTCGCTGCTGAAGGCCGGGGTCATGCGGAGTCGATAATTCGCCAGGATTCTGACAGTCACCCGGGCCGCCTCTTGAACAACCACTCCCCGACGCCAGCCAAGCTGCCGACCGCCGACGACATCGTCGGCCTGCACGACCGTCTGCTCGGCGTCGCCGGCTGGCCGGCGGCGCCTGCCCCGATGCTGCCCGGGGTGCACCCGGTCTGGATCTGGGTGGAAACCAACCATCGCTACAACAGCCTGTTGTGGGCCGAGGAAGACCTGGCCAGGCGTACGACGGTGGCCGCCGAGGCCATTGCCGCCAACAAGCGCGCCATCGACGGCTATAACCAGGCGCGCAACGACGCCACCGAGCGCGTCGACGAACTGCTGCTGGTGGCGCTGGGTCTGGTCGACCCGGCCTCGGCGCGCACCGATGCACCCGTGTCGACCGTGCCGGCAGGCGCACGCCTGAACAGCGAGACCGCAGGCAGCATGGCCGACCGGCTGTCGATCCTGGCCCTGAAGGTGCATGCCATGGGCGTGCAGGCTGGGCGCACCGATGTCGACGAAGCCCACCGCGATGCCAGCCGCGCGCGCCTGGCCCGGCTGCAGCAGCAGCGTGCCGATCTGGCCGGCTGCCTGGACGAGCTGCTGGCCGACGCCCTGACGGGCCGGGCCTACTTCAAGGTCTACCGCCAGTTCAAGATGTACAACGATGCGCGGTTCAACCCCGTCCTGGTCGCCGAACGCGCCGCTTCGGGCACGTCGAACGATGGCAGTCGCCCCCGATGAGGCTGCTCATCGTCAAGACCTCGTCGATGGGCGACGTGGTGCATGCCTTGCCCGTGGTCACCGACATCCTGCGCCAGCACCCCGACGCCGAGATCGACTGGCTCGTCGAGGCACCTTTCGCGGCGATTCCGAAGCTGAACCCGGGCGTCGACCGTGTCTTGCCGATGGCCTGGCGCAAGTGGCGCTACAAGCTCTTTCAGCGCAGCACCTGGCGGACGATGGGCGCGCTGCGGGCCGAACTGCGCCGCGAACCCTATGACCTGGTGCTGGACCTCCAGGGCTTGCTGAAAAGCGCCCTGTGGGCCCGGCAGGCCCAGGGCCCGGTCGCCGGTTACGACCGCGCCAGCCTGCGCGAGCCGCTGGCCGCCTGGGCTTACCAGCGCACCGCTGCCGTGCCGCGCGAACTGCACGCCGTGCAGCGCTGCAGGATGCTGGCGGCTGCCCATCTGGGCTATGCGGTGCCCCACAGCGCGCCAGACTTCGGGCTGCAGGCGCCCACGGTCGGCTGGAAGCCGCGTGCGCCCTATGCCGTGATCATCCCGAACGCCAGCCGGCCCGAGAAGCTGTGGCCCGAGCGCAGCTGGGTGGCGGTGGGGCAGCGCCTGCAGGAAAAGGGTTGGCTGCCCGTGGTGCTGTGGGGCCGCGATGCCGAGCAGACCCTGGCCGAACGCATCGCTGCGGGTTGCGACGGCGATGTGCCACCTTTCCTGGGGGTCGGTGACATGGCCAGTGTGCTGGCCGGCGCCCAGCAGGTGGTGGGCCTGGACACCGGCTTCACGCACCTGGCCGCGGCATTCGGCCGGCCCACGGTGGGTATTTACTGCGACCATGAGCCGGGTCTGGCGGGCATCACCGGCGCAGGACCGGTGGCGAGCATCGGCGGCAGGGGGCAGGTGCCGTCCAAGAAGGACGTGCTTGCCCTGGTCGGGGCGCAGTGGTTGGTCTGACCGACGCGTTGGACTGACTGCCCCGCCATCAACGTCTCCCGGGAGATTGATACAGGTCAAGTCGGATCCAATTGGGCCTTCAGACGGCGACTTGTGTCCTCGCTGCAGGGACCACGGGTACGCGGTGCGTCGTACATTTGCCCGGCGGCATACCTGCCGCGCAGAGATGGGTTGCAATGTTGTTTCGAGGGCGCAGGGACACGCTGCGGATGGCGGTGGCGGGCGTCGCTTCGGGCCTGGGTTTGGGCCGTTCCGGCCCATCGTCGGCACGGTCCGGCGCGCCGGTGCGTGTGGGCGTCGACGCTGAGTTCGGCCTGGTCAACAGCACTTCCGCCCAGGCCATCGAGCTGGGCCTGCGCGTGGCCATCGCCGAGGTCAACGCAGCTGGCGGTTTGCTGGGCGGGCGGCCGCTGGAACTCGTCGTGCGGGACAACCGATCGATCCCCGCACGCGCCGTGGCTAATCTGAAGGAATTGGCGGCCCTGCCCGATCTCGTGGCAGTGTTCGGCGGCAAGTTCAGCCCGGTCGTGATCGATGCCGTGCCGCTGGTGCATGAGATCGGCCTGCCTTTCATCGCCGTGTGGTCCTCGGCCGACCCCATCATCGACAACTTCCGCAGCCCCGGCTTCATGTTCAGGGTGGGCCTGCGCGACAGCCTGGCCATGCCCAAGATGCTGGCGACCGCGCAGTCCCGCGACCTGCAGCGCGTGGGCCTGCTGCTGGCCAACACCGGCTGGGGACGCAGCAATCTGGCGGCGGCGCAGCGCTACCTCAGCGCCGCGGGGCGGCCGGCCTTGGCCCATGTAGCCTGGTTCAACTGGGGCGAAGTGTCGTTGCTGCAGCGTTACCAGTCGCTGCGGCATGCGGGGGCACAGGCAGTGCTGCTCGTGGCCAATGACGACGACGCCGCCGGACTGGTGCGCGAGGTGGCGGGATTGCCGCAGCCAGAGCGCCTGCCCTTGTTGTGCCATCAGGGCATCACGGGCGGAAAGTTCGTGACCCTGGCCGGAGCGGCACTGCAGGACGTGGATCTCAGCGTGCTGCAGACCTACAGCTTCTTCGATGCGCCCGCGGCCGTGCGCGAACGATTCCTTCGAGTGGCGTCGCAAGTGGCGCCCATTTCCCGCATCGACGACATCGAGGCCCCCACTGGCGTGGCGCAGGCCTACGACGCACTGCACATCCTGGCTAAAGCCGTGAACCTGGCTGGTCGAACCGACCGGCGTGCAGTCCGCGACGCGCTCGAACGGGTGCCCGAACACCGGGGCCTCATCCGGCACTATCGCCCGCCGTTTACCGCCCAGCGCCACGAAGCCCTGAGCGCGGCGGAACTGTTGATGGCTCGCTACCGCAGCGACGGCGTGCTGGTGCCGGCGGGAGAGCGTTAAGACGTGGGCCCGCAGATCGTCAGCGCGCGCCGCCGTCGCAGCGCATTCCACCCGAGTTCGGCTCCGTGAATCAGGCGGTCACACGCCCGAACAGCCTGGCACGGAAGTTTGCCGGCGCCGCCGCGGCGCTCGTCGCCCTGGCGGTACTGTTGATCTCGGCCGGTTCTTGGTGGTGGATCGACAGGCTGCACCAGGCCTCGGCGCTGACGCTGGTGCAGCACGACGTGGCGCTGCGCGCCGCGCAGGTGCGTGACACGTTGGTGCTCATCGACGAACGCTTGCGCGAGATTGCCAACAGTCCGTTGCTGCAGACTGCCTTGACCGACAGCTTCGGCCGCGAGGCCTACGTGCTGCCCTACCTGGGCAGCATTCAGGAGATGAATGCCGTGCCGGTGGAACTGCTCCTGGTCGACTTCCAGGGCGAAGAACTGGGTCGCAACGGCGACCTTCACTTCAGCGTACAGGAACGCGAACAGTTGCTGGTGTCATTGGCCGATGGCCGCTCGTCCGCCATGCATGTGTCCGCAGCCAACGGCGACCACCTTCTGTTCGCGGTGCCGGTGCGGTATCCGCGCACCGGGACGGTTGAAGGCGCGTTGTGGGCGCGCCTGCCCGCCAGCCGGCTCCTGCGCGACGATGGCCACAGGCTGCTGGTCGGGGATGCCGCGAAAGGACTGGGGGCGGGCACCGCGGCCCTGCCCTATGCCCGGGTCGAACTGCCTTCGGCCCTGGCGAGCCTGGAACTGGGTGTACTGCGTGAAAGTTCGGTACCTGCGGCCATCGCTGGCCGCGCCGAATCGGCGACGGCTGTGGGCGCCATCGCCTTGCTGCTGCTGGCAGCGGTGGCGCTGCTCGGGCATTTCCTCGCCCGGCGCCTCACGTCGGATCTGCGGGCGCTGGAGCAGTTCGCAGGCACGGTTGCCGTGCGCGGTTTCGGCAGCGCCAAGGTGCCGGAGACCGGCGCGGCGGAGGTGGTCAGCCTGGCGCATTCGCTGAATCGCATGCTCGAGCAACTCAACCGGCAGCACGACAGTCTGCAGGAGGCTTCAAGACAGCAGCTTCATTTGCTGGCCACGTGCATTTCGAACCTGAACGACGTCGTGATGATCACTGACGCGCGACCGCAGCAAGAAGGCGGCCAGCGCATCGTCTTCGTCAACGAAGCCTTCACGCGATTGACCGGCTACGGGCGCGACGAGGTCGTTGGCCGAAGTCCCCGGCTGCTGCAGGGACCGTTGACGGCAGGCTCGGAACTCGCCCGCATTGCTGCAGGGCTGAGCGCATCGGAGCCGGTGCGCGCCGAAGTTGTCAACTACCGCAAGGACGGTACGCGCTACTGGGTCGAAAGGGACATCGTGCCGGTGAAGGATGCCAGTGGCTGGGTCACGCACTGGGTGTCGGTGGAGCGTGACACCACGGCGCGACGCGAGGCCGCGGAGCGGCAGGCGGCCTTGGAAGCCCAGGTGCGCGAGGCCCAGAAGTTCGAGGCCATCGGAACGCTGGCGGCAGGCATTGCCCACGACTTCAACAACATCCTGGCAGCAGTGCTGGGCAGCCTGGCGCTGGCGCGGCAGGACCTGGCGAAAGGCCAGAAGGCGACCGCGCGCCTGGATCAGATCGAACGTTCTGCCGGGCGGGCCCGCGTCCTGGTCGAACAAATCCTGAGCTACAGCCGCCGCCAGGACAGCACCCTGCAGCGCGTGCCGCAGGACTTGAAGCTGCTGCTGGCCGAAACCTTGTCGCTGCTGCGCGCCACCGTACCTGCCCGGGTGCAATTGCGCAGCCAGGTTTGCGCGCGGCCGGTGGTCGTGATCGGAGACAGCGTGGCCCTGGAACAGATCCTGATGAACCTGGGCACCAACGCCTGGCATGCGCTGCAAGGCAACCCGGGCGAAGTCAGCTTCGGCCTGGATACACTGGAAATCACCAGCGGTGGCGTGGTGTCGCCGGCAGGCGGGCCTGCGGCCGCAGGGACCCCCGAGCTGCCCGCCTTGCCCGCACTGCCTGCAGGCCTGTATGCACGGATGTGGGTGGCCGATGACGGCTGCGGGATGGACGCCGCAACGCGTGAGCGCGTGTTCGAACCGTTCTTCACCACCAAGCCGGTGGGGACCGGGACCGGACTGGGCTTGTCAGTGGTCCAGGGCATCGTGCGTGCGCATGGCGGGACCATCGGTCTGGTCAGTGCCCCAGGACTGGGCAGCGTGTTTCATTTCGTGCTGCCGCTCAGTTCAGCCGTGCCCTTGCGGCCTGTCGCGGCGCCCACCGACCTGCCATGTCTCGGTCAGGGGCAGCGCGTGCTGTATGTCGACGACGACGAAGTCATGGGGGCGGTGGCCACAGGCCTGCTGGAGCACTGGGGTTATCGCGTCGACAACCTGCACGGCGCGGCCGAGGCGGTGGAGGCGGTGCGCGCCGAGCCCATGGACTACGACTTGGTCATCACCGACTTCAACATGCCGGGACTGTCCGGCATGGACGTGCTGCGCGCACTGCGGGCCGTGCGTCTGGACCTGCCCGTCGTGCTGACAAGCGGCTACATCGCCGAAGACACCCGCATCGAGGCTCTGGCCGCCGGTGCCTTCGCCGTGCTGCGCAAAGAAAACCTGCAGGATGAACTGGCGCAGCTCGCAGGGCGAGCCCTGCGGCCGGGCTGATCCGGGCACCTTCGCGGCGGGCATGTCAGACGCCCCAGGCACGAGTGGCCTGGGGACATCCTGGTGCATGCCTCACAGCGCGTCGAGGTGCTGCGTCGGATAGCTGTCCCAGGTCAGGCAGCCCGGGCAATGCCAGAAGTAGTGCTGGGCCTCGAAGCCGCAGGCTGCGCAGCGGTAGCGCTGCAAAGGCCGTGCCGCGCGCGCCACGGCTTGGCGCAATGCGGCCGTGCCCGATTCTCCCCAGCGCTCGGGCGGGTGCGCCAGCAGCAGTTGTGCCGCGGCCAGGGTGGGGTGCCGCTGCAGGTGGCTGGTGAGCATCGGCACGGTATCGGTGCCGTCCACGTCATCCAGCTTCTGTAATGCCTGCAGCAACTCGGTCGCAGGCAGGGTCTGGAGCAGGTCGTGAAGCGCTTGGCTGGCCGCCGCGCCGCGCCCCGCGTCGAGCGCGGCCTGGGCGTAGGCGTCGGCTACCAGCAGAAAGCTCAAGGGGTGGCGGGCGCGCAGCACATCCCAGGTGGCCACCGCCGCGGCCGGATCGCCAGCCGAACGCTGGCGCTGCCCCGTCAGCAGCAGCGGCCGGGCGGCGTTCGGTGCGGATTGCCTGGCGCGTTCCAGCGCCGCTTCGGCCTCTTCGGGCCGGCCTTGTGCATCAGCTTCCTGGGCACGCTCGCATTCGTAATGCGCCAGGCGGCTGGCGAACGATCCGATGCCGGCCTGTTCGAGCTTGCGCGCCATGTCCACGGCGCGCGGCCAGTCGCGCGAACGTTCGTAAAGCGACAGCAGGGCCAGCCGCGCCTCGCTCGCGAAGGTCGTGCCTTCCAAAGCCAGATAGGCCGTTTCAGCGCGGTCGAAGAGCCCGGCCTTCATGAAGTCCTGGGCCAGCGCGTATTGCGCGCGGTCGCGTTCTGCCGGTTTCAGGTCGCCGCGTCGCAGCAGGTGTTCGTGGACGCGGATGGCGCGTTCGAATTCGCCTCGGCGGCGGAAAAGGTTGCCCAGCGCAAAGTGCAGTTCGGCCGTATCGGGGTCGTTCTGCACGGCTTCGATGAAGGCATCGATGGCCTTGTCCTGCTGTTCGTTGAGCAGCAGGTTCAGACCCTTGAAGTAGGCACGCGGGGCGTCGCGCGCCTCGCGCTTGTCCTGGCGCAGGTCGAAGCGCGAAGCCAGCCAGCCCAGCGCGAAGGCCACGGGCAGGGCCACCAGCACCCATTGGACGTCGAAATCGAGCAAGGCGGCTACAGCCCTTCGCGCGGCGGATGCTCGGCGCTGAAGTCGGCCGCCTTCGGCGGCCCTGGCGCGGCTGCGGCCGGATGGGCCGGGTCGGCCAGGCGCTTGACCTCGCGCCGCTGTCGCCACCAGTGCGGCGCCATGGCCACGACGCCCAGCGCGCAACCGGCGCCGAAGGCCACGAGCACGACGAAGACCATCGGACCCTGCCAGCTCAGGCCGAAGAAGAAGCGCACCGTCGCCAACTGCTGATTGTTCAGCGCGAAGGCAAACAGGGTGAAGAAGACGAGGGCCCAGAAGAGCCGCGATATGACGCGCATGTGCCCAAATTCTAGGCCGCGTCGCGCCCCGGGTCTCGGTGACTCAGTCCTGCTCGGATTGAGGGGCCGGCGCCTGGGCGTCGACGGCCTCGCGCAGCGCCTTGCCCGGCTTGAAATGGGGCACGCGCTTTTCAGGGATGGTGACTTGCTCGCCGCTGCGCGGGTTGCGGCCCATACGGGGCGGGCGGTGGTTGACGTTGAAGCTGCCGAAGCCGCGGATCTCGATGCGGTGGCCACGTGCCAGGGCGTCCGACATCGCGTCGAGGATGGTCTTGACGGCGAACTCGGTGTCCTTCTGCGTCAGCTGCGAGAAGCGTTCGGCCAGGCGCGTGACGAGGTCGGATCGGGTCATGGTGCCGGAAATTATGGGTCTCTTCTGAAAGGAAAAACGCCCCGCAGGCGAAAGGCTTGCGGGGCGTTGCGTGACGGAAACCCGTCGCCGGAAGGAAGTGTTATTCCTTCTGGTTGTCCAGCTTGGCGCGCAGCAGGGCGCCCAGGCTCGTGGTGCCGGCGTTTTCACGCTCGCTGGTCTGGCTCAGGCGCTGCATGGCTTCTTGCTGGTCGGCGTTGTCCTTGGCCTTGATGGACAGCTGGATCGAACGCAGCTTGCGGTCGACGTTGATGACCATCACGCTGACGTCGTCGCCTTCCTTGAGCATGGTGCGGGCGTCTTCGACGCGGTCGCGGCTGATTTCCGAGGCACGCAGGTAGCCGGTGACGTCTTCGTTCAGCTCGATTTCGGCGCCGCGCGGGTCGACGCTCTTGACCTTGCCGTTGACGAGCGCCCCGCGGTCGTTCAGCGTGGTGAAGGTGGTGAACGGGTCGGTGTCCAGCTGCTTGATGCCCAGGCTGATGCGCTCGCGTTCGACGTCGATGGCCAGCACCAGGGCTTCGACTTCCTGGCCCTTCTTGAAGTTGCGCACTGCAGCTTCGCCGGTTTCGTGCCAGGACAGGTCTGACAGGTGCACCAGGCCGTCGATGCCGGCGGTGAGGCCCACGAACACGCCGAAGTCGGTGATCGACTTGACCGGGCCCTTGACCTTGTCGCCGCGCTTCACCGTCGCGCTGAACTCTTCCCAGGGGTTGGCCTTGCACTGCTTCATGCCCAGGCTGATGCGGCGCTTGTCCTCGTCGATTTCCAGGACCATGACTTCGACTTCCTCGCCCAGGCTGACGACCTTGGCGGGAGCGACGTTCTTGTTGGTCCAGTCCATCTCGGAGACGTGCACCAGGCCTTCGATGCCGGGTTCGATCTCGACGAACGCACCGTAGTCGGCGATGTTCGTGATCTTGCCGAACAGGCGCGTGCTGTTGGGGTAGCGGCGCGAAACGCCATGCCACGGGTCGTCGCCCAGCTGCTTCAGGCCCAGGCTGACGCGGTTCTTCTCGGCGTCGAACTTCAGCACCTTGGCGGTGAGTTCCTGGCCGACCGTCACCACTTCGCTCGGGTGACGCACGCGGCGCCAGGCCATGTCGGTGATGTGCAGCAGGCCGTCGATGCCGCCGAGGTCGACGAAGGCACCGTATTCGGTGATGTTCTTGACCACGCCGT